>Ga0073934_10002535_pt1 | contig 37523 bp, 33 predicted proteins | sample LarsenN4metaG_FD_76834 | JGI IMG/M metagenome (GOLD analysis project Ga0073934, IMG submission 76834) | Hot spring sediment bacterial and archeal communities from British Columbia, Canada, to study Microbial Dark Matter (Phase II) - Larsen... ... | reverse complement strand
TGTGGTTTCCAAGCGGCGGTGGGCGGCGCTCTTTGCCGTCCACGGCCGCGTCAGCGTCCACGCCGTGGTGAACTTGCGGAAACTGCTCGACTAATTTCCACCACTTGACGGGGCACTACCTCCTTGATTTCGCGGAGTACGATCCGCTCTTTTCGCCACGACGTCTCGTCGGCTCGAACCATCGGCCGACTCCGCGGCATTCGATGCAGCGGATAAGGCTGCATTGGCGAGCTGTGCAGAAAGTGCAGCACCGACGCCGCTCCGCACGTGCAACCCCTGAGCGACTCGAACGACGTCGCACGCGAAGACGAACAATCTCTCGCGGATTTCGTAGGGTTTGGCGTTTTGGTGCCGCCATGATTCCGCTGCCGTCATGCACAGTGCATTCCAGCCGCGACGGTGATTGGGATTTGGGATTTGGGATTTGGGACTTGGGATTTGAACTTGGTATGTGCGGTTCGGGGTTCCTTCAGTCCCAGAGAGAGCCCTGTCTGCGGAGCTCCTCGACCGCGCGGCGCGCGCGCTCGATGAGGGTGTCGCGGTCGTCGAGCGTCAGTCCCGCGGTGGCAATGGGCGCGCCGATCCGCACGCTGACTTTGACGGGACGAACCAACGCGCTCCCTTTGCGCATCGCTGCCCGTCCGCCCTGGACGGCGACCGGGACGATCGGCGCCTGGGCCTGGATGGCCATGATGAAGCCCCCCTTCTTGAACGGCAGGAGGTCACCCGTACGGCTGCGCGTGCCCTCCGGAAAGATCAGGAACGAGTTGCCGGCCCGAAGCGACTCCGCCCCTCGGGCGATGGATGCCATCGCCTTCTCGCGGTCGCTCCGCTCGATCGGCACGAATCCCCCCACGTCGAATACTGTCGCCATGATCGGAAACTTGCGCAGTTCCGCTTTGTAGAGAATGTGCAGCCGCCGATGCAGCGACTGGAACAGAACGGGCGGATCGACGTTGCTCTCGTGGTTCGAGCAGAAGACGACCGCCGCAGCGGGCACGTGCTCGCGTCCGGCCACGCGGTACCGGATGCCGGCCAGCGCCAGCGCGAGCCCGACGCCTGCATGGCCGAGCGCGTACAGGCCCGCCTTCCAGCGGAGCACGCCGGCCACGAACAGCCCGACGGGTCCGGCTACCGCGATGTAGGCGACGATGACGACGTACGTGACGATTGAACGAACCGCCGCGAGCAAGTCGGCCTCTGAAGGAGTGACTGTACAAAAAAATTGCCCGGGGGACTCGCCCCCGGGCGGCGAAGAAGGCAATTGGGCGAACGCTAGGACGCGCGGGCGGCGCGCCGGGGGACGGCGGCCACGACGGTCGCCTTCACTGGCTTGGCCACTTTGGCGCGGGCCGTGGCGCGGGCCATGTTGCGCGCCTTGACCATGAAGCACTTCTCGAGCGCGCGATCGACCTTCTCTTCGACCTCCACGGCCTTTTCCCGCATCACTTCCGACACCTCGGAGACGATGAGCGCACGGGCGCGGTCGAGCATCCGCTTCTCGCGGAACGACAGGCTCTTCGACTTGCTCAGAAACGTCAGGCTCTTGAGCACGTCGGCCATGTCGTAGATCGAGCCGGTCCGCATCTTGTCCGAATTGTCCTTGAACCGGCCCTTCCAGTTCTGATGGTTGTCGATCTTGCCGTCGGTCAGGAGCGAGAAGAGGCGCTCCACCTCTTCGTCGCTGATGGCCTTCCGCAGACCGACGCCATCAACGTTCGAGACCGGCACCAGGACGGTGGTGTCGTTGGACACGATGCGCAGGTGAAAGAAGCCGCAGGTAGTACCCAGAATGGTTTTTTCTTCGATCCGTTCGACGATGCCGAGTCCGTGGTTCGGGTAGATGACCTTGTCGCCGACCTGGAATGTCACGTTTCCCCCGTTGGAAAGGTTGGTGGGTAGGACCGGTTTCGCGCCGGAAACAGCACCCACGAGTATACCGCAGGGCAGCCCCCCGATCAATGGAATCGGGCCGAAAAACGGCCGTTTTGGGCAGTTCGCCCCGTCCGTTGGCCCCTTGCCCGCCACCGAGACTCGATGAGCTGCGTCGATAACCCACGATGGCACGTGAAGTTGCCGGCACCTCAGCCGTAACCTTGAGTCGTCCCGTATATGGGGGCCCAGCTCCCCCGTGGACAGGCCGTGCCGGGGTCTGATCCCGGTGACGAGAGCGCTAGGGTCTGACCCCTGTCTACAATCAGGCATGCTGCACAAGGCCGCCGTCTTGGTGGTCGCCGGCACTCTGACTGCGCAGACGGCACCCTTCGTTGCCACCCCGCCGGACGTCGTCGAGCGGATGCTGGCGATCGCGCAGGTGCAGGCCAGCGACGTCGTCTACGACCTGGGCTGCGGGGACGGCCGCATCGTCATCGCGGCCGCGCGGACCTATGGCGCACGCGGCGTCGGGGTCGATATCGATCCCGTACGCATCGAGCAGGCCCGCCAGAACGCGCGCCTGGCCGGCGTCGAACACCTCGTCGCGTTTCGGGTGGAAGACGCGCGGACGACCGACCTCACCGACGCGACGGTCGTCACCCTCTATCTCGTCGCCGCGCTGAACGCGCAGCTCCGCCCCCGCCTGACGACGCAGCTTCGGCCTGGGGCGCGCATCGTGTCGCACAACTTCCCTATTGGAGATTGGGAGCCTGACCGGGTGGATGTCTTCAGGAGCGCCGATGGCCAGACGCGGACGCTCTATCTCTGGCTCGTGTCAAATCCCAAACCCCAAGACCCAACTCCCAAACCACAGTAACCGGATCTTGGGTTTTGGGTTTTGGGCTTTGTCAGGCGCGGGCGACGGCAAGCTCGACGATCTCCTCGACGAGCTGCGTATAGGTACGCCCCGATTTGCGGGCTGCCATCGCGAACTCGGCGCGTGAGGCCAGCCATGGATTCGGGTTGACCTCGATGACGTGGATGCGGCCATCGGCCTGCAGCCGCATGTCGACGCGGCCGTAGTCTCGCAGCTCCAGCGCCTGAAAGGCGGCAATCGCCGTCTGCTGCAGCAGCTGGACCGTCTCCTCCGCGAGGTCGCTGGCAATCGCCGACTTCGTGTCGCGGTACGCGCGCGTGCCCTTGCCCCACTTCACTTCCGCCGCCGCGATCCGCGGCGTCCCTTCCGGCAGCTTCGAGAGATCCAGCTCGATGATCGGCAGCGCTTCGGGCTTGTCGTTTCCGATCACGCCGACGTACATCTCGCGCCCCTCGATGTACTCCTCGATGAGCACCGGCGAATCGAAGTGCGTGTGGAGCCAGTCCATGCGCTCCATCAGCTCGCGAATGGAATTGACGACGGCGCTGAATTCGATCCCGATCGAGCCGTCTTCGCGCGCCGGTTTGACGATCACGGGAAACTGCAGGTCGTGCGAGAAGTCGAGCCGGCCGCGGAAGCACTTGGCGAACGTGGGCGTATGGATGCCGTGGAAGGCGAAGATCTTCTTCGCTACCGCCTTGTCCTGAGCGAGCATCAACCCATGGCTGCCGGACCCCGTGTACTTCTTGCCGAGCAGCTCCAGGAACGCCGCGATCTTGAAGTCCGAGGTGTCGTCGTCGGCAAACGACTCCGCGAGGTTGAAGACCAGGTCGCAATCGACGCGCGCCAGACCGAGCAGGCTCTTCTGGGTGCCGTCCAGCTCGTACATGACCGGCTCATGTCCGAGCTTCGTCAGCGCTTCGGCGACTTCCTCCTCGACCTCCTTCTTGTCGAGCGTACGGACGACGGGCGACTTGTCGCCGGCGGTGTCCTCCGCCTCGTCGACGAGCACACGATCGTACAGAACCACGACCTTGAGCTTGCCCATCTGACCTAACTATGTCTCAAATCGGCCGCGCGTCAGAAAATTCATCGCGAGCGTCGTCGTCAGCGCGGTGACCTCGACGAGGTAGCGCGCCTCCTCACCCCGCTCGCCCCAGAGCTTCATCCGCTCGCACGTGCGGCAGATCGAGTCGATGAGCCCGCGCACGATCGCGCGCTGCACGCCGGTCCAGTACGTGATCTTTTCGACGAGCTCCGGACGGTGCCTGTTTACGATATCGGCCGCAGGCCTCGCTTCCTTTCGCTTCCGCGTCAGAAAGATCTGCGGCAGGTGGGCGTCGAGCGCGATGTCGATTCGCGCCTGACGTTCCTGCGCCGCCTGCTCGTAGAACTGCTCGACGGTCACCCCGATGTCCTCGGGGGTGATGTCGACCTCCCCCGTCTTGACGATCGGCTCGACGTCGGCGAGCGCCCGGGCGACGCGCTCCACGTAGCGGAGCTTCTGCATCGCCGGCCATCCCTTGTATCTGCGGCGCCAGGCGCTGTGCGGCGTCAGCCAGACCGCAAACGTCTCGGCGAAATCCTCGTCGGGATGCTTTTGTGCGTACCACCCTTCGATGTGGCGGACGAAGTTCCGGCTGAACGGAACGGGACGGTAATCATCGCGATACGGGCGAAAGAACGGACCAAAGAGCCGCCGCCATTCCGGCGTCGTGTACAGGCGATAGGCATAGTTGAAGACATGCCCCGCCTCGTGCCGCATGTACATCATGATCTGGCGCTCGGTCTCGAGGACGTCGACCGCCTTTTCCAGTTTCCGAAGCTTTGGATCGGCGAGGTAAAAGGGAATACCGAGCACCGGCTGCTGGTCCGGGCACCCCCACTCGTCGGTCAGATAGCAGACAGGCCGGAACTTATGGAGTCCTCGGCGCTCCAGCTCGGCATACAGCTGCCGCACGTACGCCTCGACCGGTGACCCCTCCACACGCAGCCCGAGCTCGCTGACCTTCTTGCCCAGCACGCCGCGGATTTCGGGATCGAGCGACTCGAACTTGACCACGAGAGCGATTATAGGAAGGGTGCGAGGTATGACGGTGCGAGGTGCGACGGTCCAGCCTGAGCCGCGTCCCCCTCAGAAACCACGGGACGAGCCGCCCGGGCCGGACCGCGGTGCGACCGATGCGGGCAGCGAACGCCACCCGCCGCACGACGAAAAGCGGATCGAGCGCTACCCCGAGCGCTAGGGCTTGAGGCCGTCGTCGCCGGGACGACGCTCGTCGCGGCTGCTGCCCTCGTCCGTACGCCGGCGTGAGCGATCCCAGTCGCCGCGCGCCTGATCACGGTTCGGATTGCGGTAGTGCGTGGCGGCGTTGTCCTGAACGATTTCCGAACCGATCTCGTCCAGGACGTCGCGCCGCACCTGCTGGTCCTTCTTGAGCTCCCTGCTTTCACCCCGCCGACGGTCTGTAATGCGCATGACCTGTACGGGTCCAAGAGGTGTGCCAGGCTACGACGCGCACTCCCCGTCCATGACGACGGTCTCGAACGCCTGCGTCTCGCCGAGATCGACGTAATCGTCTGTGGTCGCTTCGTGCCGGGCGAGCTCGGCGAGATCCTTGAGCGCGTCGGTCGCAATTGCCGCCGGTATCCGTCGGAAGAACGCACCGAGCGATTCGCCAGGCGTCCGACGCTCCTGGTACAGCGTCAGCAGCCGATCGATGGCCGCCGTGAGCCGGCGCACCGGCACCTTCGAGACGACGCGGCCGAAGGCCGCGCCTGTCTCGGTGCTGCCGCCGCCGACCATCACGAAGTACTGCGGCAGCGCGCGGTCGCCGACTTTCCGCACGCTCCCCTGGAAGCCGATCGCGGCGATGTGATGCTGGCCGCAGCCGTTCGGGCACCCGCTGATCTTGATGTCGCCTTCCTGCACGAGCGTCACGAACTCAGGATGACGATCGAGGTACTCGGTGAGCACGCGGCCCAGCCCGCGCGACTGCGTGACGGCCAGGCGACAGCTTTCCGCGCCCGGGCAGCTGACGACATCCGCGACGGTGTTCGCGCCCGCCGCGCACAACCCGGCCGCCTGCAATCGCTGATAGAGCTCCTGCAGCGCGCCCACTTTTACCCAGCGGAACAGGACGTTCTGTCCGATCGTGAGGCGGGCCGTGCCGTCCGCGTACGCCTCAGACAGATCGGCGAGCACCCGCATCTGGCCAGCGGTCACGTCGCCGAGCGGCAGCCGCACCGTGACGTGGACGTAGCCGGCCTGCCGCTGCAGCCCGACGTTGGTGTGCATCCAGGTGAGATAGGCGTCGGAGAACGTCTGCAGCCTTACGGTGCCAGGCATGATTCCTGGCCCGTGCACCTCCACGCTCGCCGCCGTCCGCTTGACGGTCTCGACGTCGGGCGCCGGCAGCGGCGTCCAATCGGGCGCTTCCTCGACCTCCGCGGCGGCGGCGGCCGAGCTGAAGGGGATGCCGCCCTCCGCGCGGATTTCGGCGAGCGCCTCCTCGAACTTCCCGCGCCATGTCTGCCAGCCGAGCTGCCGGATCATGAACTTCATCCGGTTCCGCTGACGGTGCTGGTAGTCGCCGTTGCGGTGATAGACGCGGACGATCGCTTCGGCGACCTCGAACATCTCGTCGGCCGGCATGAAGTCGTAGACGAGCCCGCCCGAAGTCGGCAGGATGGAGGTGCCGCCGCCAATCGTCACGCGGAACCCCCGCTTGCCGTCGACAATCCGTGCGTACCAACCGATGTCGTGGATCGACGCGAGCGCATGGTCCTGGGGACACCCCTCGAACGCGATCTTGAATTTCCGCGGCAGCACGCCGGCAAGCGGATGCCGCAGGAAATAGCGTGTCAGCGCCTCGGCGTACGGCGTGACGTCGAACACTTCGTCGTGCGCGATGCCCGCGTAGGGGCACGCCGTGATGTTGCGAACCGAGTTGCCGCACGCTTCGCGCGTGGTGAGGCCCACGTCGCCCAGATCGCGCAGGGCGCGCTCGGCGTCCGCCAGCAGCACGAAGTGGAACTGCATGTTCTGGCGCGTGGTGATGTGACCGAAACCGCGCGAGTACTTCTCGGCGACGCGGCCGAGCGCCCGCAGTTGCTCCCCGGTGACGATGCCCTGCGGGATCTTGATTCGCAGCATCTGGACGCCGTCCTGTCGCTGTCCGTAGGTGCCGCGGAGGAGCCTGAAGCGGCGCCAGTCATCCGCGGAGACCTCGCCGCGCTCGTACCGGCCCAGCATGTCGACGAACTCGTCGATGTCCCGTTCGTCGGCAAACGACAGGCGTCCGCGCCCGAATGTCCGCCCGTCATCGATTGCGGCCATAACTCACCTCTTCGGCATCATCCGTCTCGCGACTGGATGCCGCTGCAAGCACCTCACGCACGCGTACCACGTCGCCCACGACCAGAACGCCCGCCAACCCGTCCGGCGGCTGCGCCAGCCCCAACTGCGCGAGCGAACCGGTCCAAGTCCATTCATCGGACGTCGACGCGGCGCAGACGATCGCCGCGGGCGTCTCGGGCTTCCATCCCCGCGCGACGAGGCGCGCCGCGACCGTGGCGCGCTCGGCCAACCCCATCAGCACGACGAGCGATACCCCGTTCGGCCGGACCGCCTGGACTGCCGCTTCGAAGGCTTCGATCGTGTGCCCCGATACGACGAGGAACGCGGACGCGATGCCGCGGTGGGTCACCGGAATTCCCGCGAGCGCGGGGGCGGCCGTGGCCGACGTCACGCCCGGCACCACCTCGAACGGAATGCCCGCCATGGCGAGCGCCAGCGCTTCTTCGGCCCCGCGGCCGAACACGAACGGGTCGCCCCCTTTGAGTCGCACGACGCGCTTCCCTTCACGCGCCGCACGGATCATCACGCGATTGATCGTCTCCTGCCGGACGCTGCGGCGACCAGCCCGCTTGCCCACGCAGAAGCACGGCGCGCGCGTCACCGCGCAGAGCGCGGCAGCATCGACGAGTGCGTCATAGAGGACGAGGTCTGCCTCCTCGAGCCGCCGCACGGCACGCACGGTCCACAGCTCGGGATCGCCGGGGCCTGCGCCCACGAGTGAGACGAACGGTCCGCGTCTATCTCCGCTTGGCATACAGCTCGTTCAAGGTCTCCAGGAGCTGCGGCCGCCGCTCTTCCATCGGCACCCGCTCTGCTTTCCATCGCCGCCGCGCCTCGTCAGCGGCCGAGAGCCACTCATCCAGCCGCGCGGGCAGCCAGGCATCGAGCGCTTCGCGCAGCAGCCCCGCCAGCGCGGGCGCGCGGCCGTCGGTGGAAAGGGCGATGGTCACGCCGTCGCGCCGAACGACGCCACCCAGGTACGCCGTCGCGTGCGCAGGATCGTCCACCGCGTTCACGAACACCCGCCGCGCATCGGCCGCCGCGCGCACGCGCCTGTTCACCTCTCTCGGCGCGGCCGCCACCACCCACCAGACCCCGTCGAGATCCGACTCCTCGAAGGGCCGCCGCACGACCGTCACACCGCGCCGCTCGATCTCGGGCACCACATCGGGCGCCACGACCATCACATCGGCCCCTGCGTCGACGAGCGCGCCGATCTTCGCCGCGGCGACCGCCCCTCCGCCGACGACGACGACCCGCCGCGAGCGGAGATCGAGAAAGGCTGGAAACATCACCAAACAAAAAAGCCCGGAACCTCTGGTCCCGGGCTTTCGATCTGTGTCGCGTTCTGGGCTGTCTTACTCGTTACCCGCGTCGTGGATCGAGAGCGCCGGGACTTCGATGGTCCCCATACAACAACAGGCGCACGCACACCCACACAGGTTGAACACGGTGCTAGGGATTGTAGACCGCGGCCGCGTTTTCGGTCAAATTTCGCCCGAGCGCCCGTTCGAAGTCGGCGAGCCCGCGTCCGATCCGGGTGGGCGCGGCAACGCGACCGAACATGACGTCGGCCGTCTTGTAGCCGTTACCCGTGATGCACACGACGACCGAGTCGTGCGGCCTGATGACGCCGAGCTGCACGAGCTTGCGCGTCACGGCCAGCGTGGTGCCGCCCGCCGGCTCGGTGAAAATGCCTTCCGTGCGGGCGAGCAGCTCCACGGCCTCGAGGATCTCCTCGTCGGTCGCGCTCGCGCCGGTCCCCCCGGTCTCGTGGACCACCCGCACCACCTGGAAGCCGTCGGCGGGGTTGCCAATCGCCAGCGACTTCGCGATCGTGTCGGGCTTCACCGGTTCCGGGAATTCGAGGCCGGCATCGAGCGCGCGGATGACGGGAGCCGAGCCGGCCGCCTGCGCGGCGTGAATCTTCGGCAGCGGACCGGCGACGAGGCCGACGTCCTTGAGCTCACGGAATCCCTTGAAGATGCGCGGGAGCAGCGTCCCTCCGGCCACGGGCGAAACGACATGGTCCGGGAACCGCCAGCCAAGCTGCTCGGCGATCTCGAACCCCATCGTCTTGGCGCCTTCGGCGTAGTACGCGCGGAGGTTGATATTCGCGAAGCCCCAGCCGTACCGATCGGCGATCTGGGTGCACAGCCGGTTCACGTCGTCGTAGTTCCCCTCGACGGCGACGACGTGCGGCTGATAGATCGCCGCGCCGAGAATCTTGGCCGGCTCCAGGTCAAAGGGAATGAAAACGTAACAGGGCAGCCCAAGACGCGCCGCGTGCGCGGCCACGCTGCCGGCAAGATTGCCGGTCGATGCGCAGCCGAACACGGAGAACCCGAGCTCCACCGCCCGAGTTGCCGCCACCGATACAACACGGTCCTTGTACGAGAAGGTCGGATGGTTGACGGAGTCGTCTTTGAGATAGAGCTCCGACAGACCGAGCTCGCGCGCAAGCCGTGTCGCACGCACGAGCGGCGTGAAGCCCGACGCGAACCCCGTGCGCGGCTCCTCGACCGGCAGCAGCTCGAGATACCGCCAGAGCGACCGCGGACGCGACTCGATGAGCGCCCGGCTGATGACGCCGCGGACGGCCGCATAGTCGTACGAAACTTCGAGAGGCCCGAGACACTCGGCGCAGACCCACGAGGCCTCGGCCGGATAGGTCGCGCCGCAGAGATGACAGGTCAGTCCTGCGACGAACTTCATACTGGTTTCCCTACCGCCTCCCGACTGCGCTCGAGGCGAGCCAGTGTCTCACGCGCGCCGACCGTCTGATGGACGTCCAGCGTCCGCACGGTTGCCGCGGAGCCCGCGCCCTCGTAGATCGAGGCCAGGAGGCGCTCGAGGCGCGCGAAGTCACGACGGGCGACGAGCGCCATCGACGGCCCGGCACCCGCCAGGAACGCCGCCAGAATCTCCGGATCCTCGAGCGCCAGCACCGTCGTCAGTTGCGGAATGAGCGCCGTGCGCGCCGGCTGATGCAGACGATCCCGTGTCGCTTCCCGCAGCCGATCGTACTCTCCGTGCTGCAGTGCGTGCACGAGGGAGAGGACGCGCTGCAAATTGAAGACCGCGTCCCTGCGCGGCACGGCCTCGGGAAGCGCCGCGCGCGCCCTGGACGTGGACAATCCCGCGGACGGTGTGACCACGACCAGCCGCAGATCTCCGGGCCAGTGCCAGCGGAGCGCGACCGGGTCCTCACCGTCCCGCTCGACGACTGACGTAAGCCCGCCGTACAACGCGGCGGCGGCGTTGTCGGCATGTCCTTCGAGCGACGACGCGACGCCGAGGAGCGTCCTGCCGCTCAGCTCCGCGTCCGTCACGTGCTCGAACACGCGCAGCCCGGCGACGGTCGCCGCGGCGCTGCTGCCGAGACCGGCGGCCATCGGAATCTCGCTCTCGACCTCAACCGACACTGACGGAGCATTCACGCCGGTTCGCCGGACGATCGTCTCGAACGCGCGCTCGACCGCATTCCGTCCCCGCACCTCGGGCGTGCTGCGAACCACGGTCAGCCGCGCCTGCCCGTCGGCGCGCACATCGACGACGCGGACGCGCAGGTACAACTGCACGGCCACGGCCAGCGTGTCGAAGCCGCCGCCGAGATTGGCGACCGACGCCGGCACGGCCAAGTCGGACGTGGGGCGGGTCTCGCCGAAGGCAGACCCGCCAGAAATGCCCTTAAGTGACACGAATTCCAGAAGATATCACGGCCGCGGGTCGTCGCCCAATAACATCGGGAGTGCGAGCGGCGGCTCGGCGTGGAAGTCGAGGTTGCCGATTTCTTCGAGACCGGCACGCAGCGGCACATCCTCGCACGCCTCCACCGTGATCACGAACGGCAATGCGTCCTTCGGGTAGCCGGGCTCCTGGAGCACGGCATCGAGGTTGATCCGCTGTCGTGCCAGCGCTGCCGCAATCGACGCGAGGATGCCCGGACGGTCGTGAACGACGAACCTGAGGTAGTACGGCCGCGCCGGCGGCGGAGCCACGGACGCAGGCGGCCATTCCTCACCGCGTTCGTGTGTCCGCTGCGTCAGCGATAACACGTCCGAGATGACGGCGACCGCCGTCGCGAGGCCCCCCGCCCCGGCGCCGCTGAAACTGTTCTCGCCGCCGTAATGGCCTGCGATCGTCACTACGTTGTTCGCGCCCATGTTCAGCCCGAAGTGCGAGCCGCGCAACACCAGCGCCGGTCCGACGAACGCATGGAACGCGCTCGCCTGATTCGCCTCGACCATCGCAATCTGGCGGATGGTGCAGCCAAGCCGGCGCGCGTAACGGAAGTCGGCGTCGGAAATGGGCCGGATCGACTGGCGCGGGACGTCCGCCAGTCTCAGGTGCCGGCGGAACGCGATGCCCGCAAGGACGACGAGCTTGGCAGCCGCATCATGGCCATCGACGTCGGCGCTCGGATCGGCCTCGGCGTAGCCGAGCCGCTGCGCGTCGGCAAGGACGGCGCTCATCGCCTCGTCGCTGCCCGCCATCCGGCTCAGGATGTAGTTGGACGTGCCGTTGAGAATGCCGGCCACGCGCAGCAGCCGATCGCCCGCGAGCCCCTCGCGCACGCCGTGGATCAACGGCACGCCGCCTGCCACCGCGGCTTCGAACCGCAGCTGTGCGCCGTGGGTTGCCGCCAGATGCAGCAGCTCGGGCGCGTGCGCCGCGAGGAGCATCTTGTTGGCGGTCACGACCGAAGTACCTTGCATCAGCGCGCGGCGCACCCACGTGCCGGCGGGCTCTATGCCGCCGACGACCTCGATGACGGCGTCGGGCTTGGCTGCGAACAGCTCGTCGATCGCATCGGTCCAGACGACCGAGGCGGGCACCCAGCTCGTTCGCTTGCGCGCGACGTCGCGGTTGAAGATGTGGGTGAGCTGAACGACCTGTCCCAGTTCGGGGCGCTCGACGAGGATCTTCGCAACCGAGCTCCCGACCGTACCGAAGCCGAGGAGCGCGACGCGCAGCGGTTTTCTATGCATTTCAGCGACGTCCGTAGCGGCCGGCTCTAGCCGGCCCTGGTCCGCCTCAAGGCGGACGCTACGTTACGCTAGCATAGGGCAGCGCATGTTCACGATCGGCATCATCCAGGATCACGCCGACACCGCCGTCGCCGGCAATCTCGCGCGCGCCGAGCGACTCGTGCGCGACGCCGCGCGCCGCGGCGCGCAGATCGTCTGCCTGAAGGAGCTGTTCAACACACCCTACTTCTGCAAATCACAGCAGTGCGATCGGTTCGACCTGGCCGAGCCGATTCCGGGGCCGACGACCGAGCGGATGCAGCGGCTGGCGCGTGAGCTGGCCATCGTGCTGATCGTGCCGATCTTCGAACGGGAGGCGGCGGGCCTCTATCGCAATTCAGCGGCGGTGATCGACGCGGACGGGACGCTCCTCGGCGTCTACCGGAAGATGCACATCCCGGACGACCCGCTGTTCTACGAGAAGTACTACTTCACGCCAGGTGACGGCCACTTCGACTATCACGGCGAGCGGCCGGGCGACCCGGCGGGCTTCAGGGCGTGGCAGACGCGCTACGCGACGATCGGCGTGCTGATCTGCTGGGACCAGTGGTACCCGGAGGCGGCGCGCATTACGAGCCTGATGGGCGCCGAGGTGCTCTTCTACCCCACCGCAATCGGCTGGCATCCCGCAGAAAAGGACGAATGGGGACGCGCGCAGGTCGACGCGTGGCGAACGATCCAGCGCGCCCACGCCATCGCCAACGGCGTCTACGTCGCCTCGCCGAACCGGATCGGCCACGAGGACGAGCCCGGCACGAACGGCATTACGTTCTTCGGCCATTCGTTCGTCGCCGATCCCTTCGGGCGGTACGTGGCGGAAGCCGGTGACGGCGAGGAGGTGCTCGTCGTTCAATGCGATCCCGCGCTCATCGAGAGCGTGCGGCGCAACTGGCCGTTCCTCCGCGACCGCCGCGTCGACGCCTACGGTCCCATCCTCAAGCGCTACATCGGCGAAGGCGGCCCGTAAAGGCCGCCGACCACCCGTATGCGATATCGGATGCCCGCGGAGTGGGAGCCGCACCGGGCCACCTGGATCGCCTGGCCGCACCACGAACCGGACTGGCCGGGCAAGCTCGCCGCCATTCCCTGGGTCTACGCGGAAATCGCCCGCGTCCTCGCCGAGCACGAACCGGTCGAGATTCTCTGTCAGGATGCGACGGTCGTCGCGGCGGCACGGATTGCGCTCGACGCGCACGGCGTCCGACAGGACCGGATCACGCTGCATCGCGTCCCGACCGACCGCGTGTGGCTGCGCGATTCGGCGCCGACCGGCGTCATCGATTCAGCCGGGGACGTCGTGCTGGTGAACTGGGCTTTCAATGCGTGGGCGAAATATTCGAACTGGGAGCAGGACGCGCGCGTGGGCAGCGCGATGGCGCGGCTCACGGCGCTCGGACGCGTGGAACCGACGCGCCCGGATACGGGCGCACCGGTTGTGCTCGAAGGCGGTGGGATCGACGTCAACGGCGCCGGCCTGCTGCTCGTCACCGAGGAGTGGCTGCTCAGCGACGTGCAGGTCAGGAATCCTGGCCTCGCGCGCGAGGACTACGAGCGCCTCTTCGCCGAGTGGCTCGGCGTCCGCCGGACAATCTGGCTCGGTGAAGGCTGCGTGGGCGACGACACTCACGGACATGTCGACGACGTGGCGCGGTTCGTCGCGCGGGATACGGTGGTCGTCGGCGTCGAAGAGGACCCCGCCGACGAGAACCATGCGCGGTCGATGGACAACCTCCGCCGGCTCGAGGCGGCACCCGCGCAGCGAGAGATCGGTCCGCTTCGAATCGTGCGGCTTCCCTTTCCGCGACCGGTCATCATGGATGGGACGCGGCTGCCGGCCAGCTATCTGAACTTCTATATCGCCAACGGCGTCGTCCTGGTCCCGACATTCAACGATCCAAACGACCGCATCGCGCTCAACACGCTGGCCGGGCTGATGCCCGATCGCAAGGTCGTCGGGATTCACGCGGTCGATCTGGTGTGGGGGCTCGGCACGATTCACTGCCTCACGCAGCAGGAGCCTGCGCCGCAGCGCTCAGCGACCGATGACGAGTGATACGGTGACGGCGCGGCCGGGCATTGCCACGCCCAGGATTTCCTGGTACTCGACGTCGCCGAGATTCGTCCCGTCCACACGCACCTGGTAGAAACCGAATCGCCGGCTGACGCGCAGATCGACGACGGCGTACTCGTCTGTGCCGGTCGACCGCGTACGGCGCCGGATTTCAAGGCGCGGCGCGATCTGTACGGCTGCCGGCAGGGTCATCGACGCGGCAAGACCGACGCTGTGGGGCGCATAGTCGAGGACGTACTTCGACAGTTGCGTCACCGCCGCCGCGCGAACATCGAGACCTGTGTAGCCACCCTGCACGAACCAGCCGTCGGCCAGCGCCTTCCGCGCCACGATCTCGATGCCCACGGTGTCCACGTCGCGAATGTTGTACGTGCGCCACCGATCTGCGGGCGCCGGGCGCAGCCAATCGATGACATCCTCGTCGAAGCGGCCGAACACGGTCCCTGCCACCATCCAGCCGCCTGGCAGCAGCAGGTCCGCGCCCGTCTCGGCGGCGAGGGCCGTCTCGGCGCCGACCTCCGATCGCGCCAGGTGCGCCGGATCCGAATAGAACCGCTCGGTGAACGTCGGGACGCGGAACGCGCGTCCGGTCGACGCGCGGAGACGCAACGTCGACAGGGGCCACCAGCCGATGCCGACGGCCGGACTCCACGCGGTGCCGAATTCCGTGTACCGATCGACGCGCACGCTCGCGTCGAGCTGCATGTCGGCCGCCAGCGCATGGCGCCACTCGCCGAATGCGCTGACCCGCCGCGTCTCGTGATCGCCGAGATTGCTCGACCGAATCCAGTCCGCCCCGCCTTCGACGCCGGTCGTCAGCGAGCCGCGGTCGCCGACGCCGTGAGAGGCACGCACGGCGCCGAGCACTGCGTGGGTGCGGTGACGGTTCTCCGCCACGCCGGGCCGCCGGACGTCGAACAGGAAGTGGTCGCCGTGCGTGCGGTACGACGCGACGCTGCCGATCCGCCAGCCGCCCCAGACGCCCAGATGCTGGTCCGTCGAAACGAGCGTCTGATTCGTCCACTCGTGCGAGGGCGCGTTGCCATAGAAGCCGTTGGCGCCGAAGTCCTTCCAGAGATAGGCGACGAAGAGTCCGCCGCGGGCGCCAAACGACGTCCGCGAACTGACGCCCGCCATGGCATACCCGCGCTCGAACATGAAGCCGGACGATCGATCCACGGACGCCGCCAGCAACTGCCGCACCGCGCCGCGCTCGAGCCCGACCCGACCACGCGCGGCCGCAAGTCCGAAGCTGCCCGTCTGCAGCACCGCCGACGGCGAGGTCGCGTCGCGGCGCGTGATGACGTTGATCGTGCCGCCGAACGCATCGGCGCCGAAGAGCGACGAGCCCGGCCCGTGCAGCACCTCGATCCGCTCCACCGCATCGAGCGTGACGGGAATGTCGCCGTTGTGGTGGCCGGATTGCGCGTCGTTGAGCCGCACGCCGTCGACCAGGACGAGCATCTGGCCGAAGTGGGCGCCGCGGATCGCGAAGTCGGTCTGCACGCCGCGCTCGCCCCGCGCGCGCACGTCGACCAGGCCGGTCACGCGCAGCACGTCGGCCAGACTCTGCACCGGCAGGCGCGCGATGTCCTCACGCGTGATGACCGTCAGCGTGCGCGTGACCGTGCCGAGCTCGACGGGGGTCGCCGCCGCGGTGACGACGACGTCCTGACGGAAAGGCCCCTGGGCCGCGGCTGGGGCGACGGACGAGATGACGAGCGTCGCCGCGATAAGGACGTGTCTGCGCATAGCGTGCGTGGCCCGATGATCGCATGAAAGAACGGCATGGGTAGCTGGGTTGCCGCATGGCTGGGCAGTGTGGTCGTGGCGCTGGGTCTTTTCCAGGCTGCGCAGCCACCGAGCCGCCCTGCTGCCCCGCTGTGCACGCGCGCCTCCGAGCTCGTGCACATTCGCGGCGCCACAGAGGCCAGCGGCCTCGCGGTGAGCCGGCGTACGCCCGGGCTGCTCTGGACGCACAACGATTCGGGCGAGCCGGTGCTCTTCGCCGTGGACGCCGCTGGAACGGTCAAAGGCCGCGTCGAGGTGACCGGCGCGCGCGTCGAGGACTGGGAAGACGTGGCGGCCGCCCCGTGCGACGGAGGCTCCTGCCTGTATGTCGCCGATATCGGCGACAACAATCGCCATCGTCGGGCGATTGCGATCTATCGCATCCCTGAGCCCCGCCCGGATCAGACCGCGAGCGAGCCCGCCGACGTGTGGCACGCGACGTACCCAGACCGCGCGCACGACGGCGAGGCGCTGTTCGTCGCGGGCAACGCGCTCTTCATCGTCACGAAGGACGACACGTCGGCCACCGCGCTGTATCGGCTGCCGCTGCTGCCGAAGGGCGGCCGCGAGGCCCGGCTGGAACTGGTGTCGCGGCTCCCCATCGAGCTGGTGACGGGCGCGAGCGCATCGCCGGACGGCGCCTGGGTGGCACTCAGGAACAGCGACACGGTCTTCTTCTACCGCACGCCCGACCTGATCGGCGGACGCCCCGCCACACCGCTGCGCTTCGACGTCACCCCGCTCGGCGAGCCGCAGGGCGAAGGTGTAGCGCTCGGTGCCGGAGGCGTTGTCTATCTCGCTGGAGAAGGCGGCGGGGGCGGCGGGACCCTCGCCGCCCTCCGCTGCACGCTTCGGTAGCCGGAGGGCGTCAGCCCTCCGCTCACCGTGCCTTGTAGGTTCTGCTGTAGCCGTTCCGCCCGTTGGTCACCGTGAACTGGCCGTTCGACTGCACTGAGGCCTTGATCCAGTGGCCCTGGCACTCGGCGGTCTCCTCGAAGTTCGCGATCATGTCGGGCGACGTGTTGTGCTTGGGGTCTTTGTCGAACAGCGACAGGTGACCCTGCCAGATCCCTTCGATGCCGGGAATCGCCGCGGCCCGCAAATAGTGATTCTGCTCGTACGGCGCCACCTTGACGCCTGGCGGCGTGATGGTCTTCGCCTCCTGGACCTGGCCGAGGCCTTTCCGGGGTCCATTGTTGAAGACGAGCACCTGTGGGCGGATGGCATTCAGGAAGGCCGGCGCGCCGGCGCCGTTCCACGCTCCATGACGATTCGACTGGAAAAGCGTCACCGCACCGACCTTGTTGAGGGGACAGACGAGCTCCATCTCGGTGGCCCAGTCGAAGTCGATGAGATTGAGGAACGTGAAGCGGTTGTACGTCACCAGGACGCCGACGCCCGCCTGGTTCTCGGGACCAGCCGGCGCCTTCTGTTCCGCAGTCGCGCAGAGCGCGTTCGGGCCGCCGCCATTGATCGCCTTCGGCAGCAACTGGTGATCCGACGCGACGACGAGCACGTCGATCCCCTTGATCGGGATCTTGTCGCCGGGCGCGACGATCGTTCGCTTTCCCGCCGACACGGTTCGCATGCTGTCGTACCACTTCTGGTCCGCCGGCGCGTGGATCGTATCGCCGCGGCTGTACACCCGGCCGATCGGGATCATCTTCGAGAGCGCGGCGAGTCCACCCACGTGATCGCCGTGGTAGTGGCTGATGACGACGTGGTCGAGCCGTGTGAGGCCCGCCTGCTGGGCTGCGGTGAAGATGCGTTTCGCGTCGCGCCCGTCGGTTTCATAGCCCGTGTCGACGAGCATCGACTCGCCGGAGGGCGAGACGACGAGCGTGGCGGCACCGCCTTCGACGTCGATCCAGTAGATGTCGAGCGGGCGAGACTCCACCCCACCGCGCTGGAACACGCGCGGCGGGGACCCTGGCTGCGCGCTGGACACCGCCGCCGTCGCGACGACAATCGCCGACACCAGCGCGAGCGCGTAGCGCATCACGGCCTCCGTCAGTTCGTCGCCGGCCACACCGGTCCCTGGTGTGGTGCCCGGACCTTGCCGATGCCCTTGAAGACGAACTTCTGCAGCCGCTTCCCTTCCCACGTCTCCGTCGTGTAGATGTTCCCCTTCGAGTCGGTCGCGATGCTGTGCACGCCGAAGAACTGCCCCGGCTGACGGCCCCCGGTGCCGAAGCTGGTGAGGACCTCGAGCGTCTCTCGCCGCACCACGTACACGCGATTGTTCATGCCGTCGGTGATGTACATGTACCGCTGCTGCGGGTCGCGCGAGAAGGCGACGTCCCACACCGACCCGGACGCCTTGGTATTGCGCGCGAAGAACGCCTCGCGCACGAACGTGCCATCGGGCTTGAATACCTGCAGGCGATCGCTGTTGCGATCGCAGACGTAGAGCAGCCCGTCGTTCGACATCATCACGCAGTGCACCGGATTCCGGAACTGCTTGGAGGGCGGCGCCGCCGGATCGTGCGGCGGAATCGGCGCATCGTCCGGCTTGTTGCCGTACGCGCCCCAGTACCGTTTCATCTTGCCGCTCATCGCATCGAGAACTGCGACGCGCTTGTTCAGATAGCCGTCGGCGAGGAAGGCCTCGTTCGCCTTGGGCTCGACAATCAACTTGGCGACGCGGCCGAAGTTCTGCTGATCGTTGCTGCCGCCGACGTACGTCGGCCGGCCCTGCGCGTTCGGGGGGCCCTGCCGCGCGTTCGGCTTGCCATACTGTGCGAGGAACTTGCCGTCCTTCGTGAACTTGAGGATGTGCGAGTCCCCCGGGCCGTTGCCGCCGATCCACACGTTGCCAAGGTGGTCGACGAAGATGCCATGGTTGCCGGTCGGCCAGTCGTAACCCTGGCCCGGCCCGCCCCATGAGCGCACGAGGTTGCCGTTCTGGTCGAAGGCGAGCACCGGCGGCGCGCCGGCACAGCACTCGGCGTTCTTGAGCTCCAGCCCTCTCTCGTTGTCGGCCAGCGTATCCGAGCCGCGGTGGATGATCCAAACGACGTCCTGCTCGTCGACCCAGACCCCGATCGCCTGGCCGAGCACCCAGTTGTTGGGCAGCGGCTTCGGCCACCAGGGATCGACCTCGAAGCGGGGCGCCTCGACCCCCGCCTGCTGCGCCGCGGCACGCGCGAGCATGGTCTGCGCGACGGCGAGACCGACGATCAGAACGACAAATGTTCCACCGATGAGCAGCGCGCGGTTCCGCTTCATACCGGCCTCCTGGCGAATCAAACCGGATGGGCCCGAGGAAGGAAATGTGCTGCGGATTATACGGCGAGAGCGACCCGGCTGGCGCGCAATCCGCTCGAATCTACCGGACGCCAACCAGGGCCCCAATAGCGGCGATGAAGCCGGTCACCATGATGCCCATCAGCCACACGAATTGACGGTCCACTTTGGCCTCGAGGGAGCCGATCCGGCGGTTCACGTCCTCGAACCGGCCGTTCATGTCGCGCCGCAGCTCAGTGATCCGGACGTTCACTTCCACGAAGCGGGCGTTCATGTCGCCCCGCAGGTCGGTGAACTGATGGCGCAGGTCGGCGAACTGGTGGCGCAGGTCGGCTATCGCCTCCATCTTCGCCTCCAGCGCAGCAAGTCGTTCATCTGCCGTCGGCATCTCGGGACCTCGATTCCGGGACGCCAGCCCGATTCTACATCGTCGTACGCTGGCGCCCACTCGGGAGCACACGGCATGCCGACACACCTTCCCTTGAAAAACGCGCGACCACCCCACGGTGTACGCAGATTGCCACCGCCAACGGCCCGAACGGCGGCAATTCTGGCCAGCGTGGGATGCGTCCGAAACGCGTTGTGCCTGTGAACTGAGGGCGCGGGCGCGAGGGGCGACTACTCTGTCGCCCCCAGGCTCCGCAGCAGCTCGATGGTCGACTTCTTGGGCCCCGGCGGAATGGGCAGGAAGCGGCTCGTCGGACTCGACATGACGAGGCCGCCCGTCATCGCCGCGTGCAACGGGGTCTGGCCCCTCTTGTTCTTGACGTCGACTCTGGCGCCTTTTTCAACCAGATACTTCACCACGGAGTCATAGCCTCGCGCCGCAGAGATGTGCAGGGCCGTATTGCCGTCGGCGTTGGCGACGTTCACGTCGACGCCGCGCTCAGCGGCAATCCGAATCGTGGCCAGGGTGACGGCTTCCATTTCCGCCGCGGTCAAGGGATCGCGGCGCTGAGCGTCGACGGGCGCTCCCTCGCCAATCCGCGCCAAACGATCGACCGAATAGATCGGGCTCTCTCCGCCGATTCCCGCCGCCGCCATCACCACCGTCGTCGGCCCTTCGTGCAGGAGCGTCCGCGACTCGCCGTAGTTGCGGCCGATGAAGTAGCTCGGGTGGTGCACGAACTGCGGGTCCGCCCCCTTCTCGAGCAGCAGCGCCATGATCTTCGGCGCGCGGTACCGGGCGGCCAGCCAGAGCGGCGTCGCCCCGACTATACCGGGACTGAAGTAGAAGTCGACGCTCTCGCGCCGGACGGGCGTCGATTTGAGGAGGGGCGTGTTCGCGCTCGCGCCCTTGGCGAGCAGGGCGGCCACCAACTCGTCGTCCTTGTGCAGAATCGCCGCGTGCAGCGCGGTGTAGCCGGCCAGGATGGAGTTGGGGTCTGCGCCTTTCTCGAGGAGAAACTCCGCAACATCCCCATGCCCGCTGTGCGCGGCGACGACGAGCGCGCTCGTGCCGTACGGCGCCGTGTCGTTCACGTCGGCGCCCTTGGCGAGGAGCAGCTTCGCCGACTCGAGGTCCCCGACGCGCGCCGCAAACAGGAGCGGCGTGTAGCCGCCCTGCTGGATGTCGGTGACATACGCAGGATTCATCACCTCGAGCGTCGTCTTGACCACTTCCGTCCAGACATTCGTTCGCGCATGGACGTCCGCGCCGGCGGCGAGCAACGCCTCGACGACCGCTGTATGCCGCTGGGCCACCGCCCACATCAGCGCGGTCTGGCCGCGCGCGCGTTCTTTCGCGTTCACGTTGGCGCCCTTGGCGACGAGGAGCTTCACGATCTCCGCGTTGCCGGTCCGCGCGGCCGTCATGAGCAGCGTCTCGCCGGACATGAGCGTGGCATTCGCGTCGGCTCCGGCCTGCAGGAGCTTCTGCGCCATCGCCGCGCTGCCGTTTTCGGCCGCGGTCCAGAGCGGCGTGACGCCGAGGTCGTTGGCCGCGTTCACTTTCGCCCCGGCGCGAATGAGCGCATCGGCCATGTCGAGGTCGTCGTGATAGCTCGCCCAGTGGAGGGCGGTGGTTCCGTCGGCCTCTACGGCGTTGACGTTGGCGCCTTGCTTGAGCAGCGTACTGACGGCGCCCGGATCGGCGTGCTTGGACGCGTCAATGAGCTGCAGATCGACGGGGCCGGCCCCCAGGCTCAGGAGGGCCGACCCGACGACAATGAGGCATCGACGCCCGACTGATCTACGCATGGCTACACTCCCGCAAGCGTGTCGAACTGCAGCTTGCCGGTGCTGTTCCCGATGACTTCAACGGGCACGTCGAACTTGTCGAGGATCGAGACGAGCAGGTTCGCGTGCGACGTATCGAAGGGATACCGGAGGTGCTTGCCGCCCTTGAGCCGCCCCGCTCCGCCGCCGACCAGCACGAGCGGCAGGTTGTCGCTTGCGTGGCGCGTGCTGTTGGAGAGACCGGCTCCGTAGAGGATCGTCATGTGGTCCAGGAGCGTACCGTCGCCGTCGGGGGTAGCGCGGAGCTTACCGAGGTACTCGGCAAACATCTTCATGTGATAGGTGTTGATCTTCGACATCAGCGCGATGCGATCGATCTGGTTGCCGTGGTGCGACAGCGGATGGTGCGCTTCGGGCACGCCCGCCTGCGGGTAGGTGCGCGTGCTCTGCTCCTTGCCGAGCATGAAGGTCACGACCCGCGTCAGGTCGGACTGGATCGCCAGGAGCTGGAGGTCGAACATCAAGCGGATGTGGTCGTCGAAGCCGAGCGGCGCACCCGACGGCTCGTCGATTGAGCCGACCTCGGTGTCGCGCTGCGTCTCCGCAAGCTGGATGCGCCGTTCGACGTCGCGAATGGCCTCGGTGTATTCCTGGATTCTGCGCCGGTCCTGCGGCGCGACATCCCGCGAGAGATCCCCGAGCTTGTCCATGACCGAATCGAGGATGCTCTTGCTCTGTCGCATCCGCGCCATGCGCGCCGCCGGCGCCGCCGAGCCGCTGTCGCCGAACAGCCGCTCGAACACCGCGCGGGGATTGCTCTCCATCGGCAGCGGCTGGGTCGGCGTGCGCCACGAAATCGTCTGCGTGTAGGCGCAGCTCAAGCCCGCGCTGCACTGGCCCGCCGTGCCTTCGCGCTCCAAGGCGACCTCGAGCGAGGCGAGCTGCGTCTCGCGCTCGAACTGCCGCGCGAGCATCTGGTCAATCGACGTGCTCGCGAGCAGTTCCATCTCGTTCCGCCCGCCGCGGATGGTGCCGGTCAGGAACGACCCGGAGGCGCCCGCGTGCACCTGGCTCCAGGACGCCTTCAGGCCCGAGATGACGTTCAGCTGGTCCCGGAATGGTGCCAGCGGCTCGAGAATCGGGGTCAGCTCAAAGTCCTTGCCCTCGGCCTTCGGCGTCCAGAACTCCATCGCCATCCCGTTCGGGACGTAGAACGCCTGGAAGCGATGGATCGGCTTCGTCGCGGCCCTGGCCACGACCGAAAAGGCCGGGACCATGGCTTCGAGGAGCGGCAAGCCCAGGGTGACGCCCAGACCGCGCAGCACGGTCCGCCGGGGCAACGCTTTCATCGCGATATTCATGACCCTCTCCTTCGCTGTCCTAACTGGCGGCCTGCGAGCGCCGCATCAGAAACGCCGGACTCTTCACAATCCCCAGAATCAGCGACGACCAGCGGTACTGGCTCGCGGCCGCATCGCGCACGATCGCGCGAATGGTCGGCCGGTCGTAGTACTCGATCGTGCGTCCAAGGCCATAGGCCATGAGCCGCTCGGTCACGGTGCCGGCGAACTGCTCGCGCTGTCCGAGCACCATCGCACGCAGCCCCGGCAGCCCCTTCACGGTGACGCCGTTCGGCATCGTCGCCGAGGCGTCGATCGGCTTGCCGGATTCGTCGACCGTCCGCCACGCGCCGAGGCCGTCGTAGTTCTCCAGCGCAAATCCAGCCGGGTCGATCGTGGCGTGACACGTCGCGCAGACCGGATTGGTGCGGTGCTGCTGCAGCCGCTCGCGCACCGACGCCGGCTTGCCGCCTTCGCCGGTTTCCGGGAGGTCGGGGACGTTCGGCGGCGGCGCCGGCGGCGGCGCGCCCAGAATCGTGTCGAGCAGCCACTTGCCGCGCAGCACGGGCGAGGTTCGCGTCGGGTACGACGTCAACGACAGCACCGACCCGTGCGCGAGGAGCCCGCCGCGCTGATCCGTGTTCGGGAAGGTCACGCGGCGGAAGCGGTTCCCATAGACGCCGGGGATCCCGTAGTGCTTGGCCAGCCGCTCGTTCACGAACGTGTAGTTCGCGGTCAGGAGATCGAGGATGCTCCGATCCTCCTTGAACGTGCTGGCGATGAAGAGCTCGGTTTCGCGCCGGAACGACTCGACGAGATTGGCGTCGTAATCCGGATACGCGATGGAATCACCCACGACGTCGCTCAGGCGGCGGAGCTGCAGCCACTGGGCCACAAAACTGTCGATGAGCGTCGCGGCCCGCGGGTCGGCGAGCATGCGCCGCACCTGCTGTTCCAGGACCGCCGGGTCCGTCAGCTTGCCGCTTTCCGCGACCGAGAGCAGCTGATCGTCGGGAATGCTGCTCCACAGGAAGAACGACAGGCGGGAGGCGACCTCCACGCCGCTGAGGCGATAGTTCTGTCCTCGCGCGACCGAGGCCGGATCCCGCTCGACGCGCAGCAGGAAATCTGGATCGACGAGCATCCGCTCGAGCGCGAGCTGGATGCCCGCGTCGAAGCTGCCGCCCGACTGCCGGCCGTCTTTGAAGAACGCGAGCAGCGGCTGGGTGTCTTTGGCCGTCACCGGCCGGCGATACGCGCGACGCGCCATCTTCGACAGAATCTTCGTCGCGCACGCCTCTTCCTCCGCGGCGCGCGCCGGGCGGCACACGAAGATCTCGCGACGGCTGGCCGTGTCGCCGGGCCCGGCAATCTTGTACGGGCCGCCGACGGAGATGGCGCCGACGTTCGCGTAGCCGTCGTAATAGGTCTCGTTGGAGTGGACCTCGCCGGCCTGCCGCGGCTGCAGGATGCCCTCTGGCTCGAACATCTTCCGGATGAACGACACGCCAATCAGATGCGAGCCTGCTTTGACCGGCAGGCGCGCTTCCAGTCCGGAGTCAGCGGTCCGCACGTACTCTTCCCACTTCGGATCGCCGGCCTCGCCGGTCGATGTGAAGCTGCTCGGGACGGGCCGACCTGGCGCCTGTCCGCCGACCGTGAGTCGCTTGACCAGTTGTCCGTCGATGCGGATGTCGAGCTGATGCTGCGACCCCATTCCCTGGATGAAGTCCTGGTAGTTCGTGCGCAGGTTGACCTTGATGAGGTATTCGCCATCGACCGGAAAGTAATGCCGTACGGCGGCGCCGCCGCGCGATCCGAGCGGCAAATCCTCGCTGAGGCGATCCTCCTGGAGGAGCAGAACCGGGATGTCGTAGGTGTCGAACCCCGGCCCCGTCGGCGGGAGGCCGGTGGCGAGGCGCGTGATCCGACGAGCCGCCGACATGTAGCGCTCGAGCTGCGCCGTCGAAATCGACAGGACTTCGGCGTTGTTGTCGAAACCGGTATCGGAGGTCGCATCACCCGGCAACATCTCCGACACGTCGATGTCGAGCGCGAACAAGTCGCGGATCGCGTTGCGGTACTCGGCGCGATTCAGACGGTGCACCGAGCTGGGGCTGCCTGGGTTGGGACCCGCGGCAGCCACGGCACGATCGATCTCGGTTTCGAGCCAGCGCGCCGAGGCGTCGTAGGTCGCGGTGTCGGGCCGCGGCCGTCCCACGGGCGGCATGGTGCCCATCCGAAGCTTCGTGATCACCTTTTCCCAGACGTCGGCGTGTGCCGCGGGTTGCGCGGCGTCGACCGTGTCGAGCGCGAGCCCGGCCGTCTTGACCGTCTGGCTATGACAGGCGACACAGTACTTCTCCAGGACCGCACGAAGCGCTAGTCCGGAGGCGGTCGGCGCCGTCGATGCCTGCGGGGACGCCGTCTGCACGCTCGAGAGCGCCGCGGCGATCCAGCCGGCGACCGCCAGGGCGAAGACCGACACACGCCGTACGCGCGGCCGCCTAGAGCGCATGACACACCTCATGAGGAAGGATGCCCAGGGGTGACGCCATCTCCGTACGATGACGCATGGACACCTCGCAGGAAGGTGCTCAATGCTGCGCCCGCTGCCAGGCGAAGTCAAGGAAATTGCACGGGAGACCGTGCGATACTGAGGCGTTGCACGCCCCGGCCTGAGTGGCGGAACTGGCAGACGCAGGAGACTCAAAATCTCCCGCCGGTCACCCGGCGTGTGGGTTCGATTCCCTCCTCAGGCACCAACATTTACACACCTCGGCCGCGCCCGATCCCGATACACCTCCCGCGTCGCCCCGGCTGAGCTACGGAGGCACACAAGATGCACCCTCGCTTACAGACGCGGCCATTCCGCGCCAGCGCCAGTGAGGAGGAAAAGGGCATGACACGCATCAGTGCGATCGCGACCGCCGCGGCGGTGACGTTCGTGCTCGGCTTTCCGGCGGGCACGGCGGCTCAGATGCCGGATACGCGCGATCGGACGATCATGACGTTCAGCGCGCCGGTCGAGCTGCCGGGCCTCCGGCTCCAGGCGGGCACCTACGTCTTCAAGCTGGCCGATACTGCCTCCCGAAACGTCGTCCAGGTGTTTTCGCAGGACGAGATGGAGATCCTCGGCCAGTGGCTGTTCATCCCGGCGGAGCGGCGTGACGTGACCGGCGAGACGGTCGTCACCTTCCGCGAGACCAGCGCCGGCGCCACGCCGGCTGTCCAGTACTGGTTCTACCCGGGTGAACGACTCGGCAAGGAGTTCATCTATCCGAAGGACCAGGCGATGCGCATCGCCCAGCGGACGGGCGCGACGGTCCAGACCGAAGATGGACCCGTGACGGCCGACGCCGAGGCGTCCGCCTCGCTCGAGGCGGCACCGGCTGAGGACGGCGCCGTCGCGGCGCGCGCCGAGGGCATCGGCGTCGTCGAGGGCAGCGGCCTGCCAGCCGAGGAGCCTGAGGCCGTCGGCACCGCCGGCGGCGACGAGCCGGCCGCGGCTCAGAGCTCGAGCGCGACGACGAGCAGCAACGTCCAGCAGGAGTCGACCACCGCGCGAGGGTTTGCGGGCGATGAGCTGCCGCGGACCGGCAGCCCGCTGGCCTTGACCAGCCTCCTCGCTGTGCTGTCGCTCGCCGGGGTCGCCGCCTTCCGCCGCTACCGTCGGTAGGTAGTACGCTGAAGAGTGAGCGCGGCCCGGAGGGACTCGATGACGTGGCGTCGCGTCGGTCTTCTGCTGCTCGGCTTCGTGGCCGGCGCGGGAGCCATCGGCGCGGCGCCGCAAACCACGTTCAAGTCCGACACGCATCTCGTCGTCCTGCACGTCAACGTGTTCGACGAAGGGTCCGACGCGGTGCCGGATCTGCCGCAGGCGGCATTCCGCGTGTTCGAGGACGGCCAGCCGCAGGAGATTACGTTCTTCAGCAGCGCCGACGTGCCTGTTGCCGTGGGGCTCGTCCTCGACGCGAGCGGCTCGATGATCAGCCGACATCCGATCGTGCACGCGGGCGGCGAAGCGTTCGTCCGGACCAGCCATCCCGAAGACGAGCTGTTCGTCGTGACGTTCAACGAAAGCGTGCGCTTCAGCCTGTCGCCGACGCTGCCCTTCACCAGCAATCCCGCGGTCCTGCGGGCAGTGCTCGCGCAGTATCACGCCGGCGGCCGAACCGCGCTGCACGACGCCGTTGTCGCCGCGCTCGACCACCTCGAGCGATCGACGCACCAGAAGCGCGTGCTCGTCGTGCTCTCCGACGGCAAGGACAACGCGAGCCGCAGGACGCGGGACGAGATGCTGGACCGCGTGAAGCGCAGCAACGCGATCGTCTATACCGTCTCGAATGCGAGTCGCCAGACCGGCGTCGAGACCGATCCACGCCTGCTGCGCCGTCTGGCGGATGGGTCGGGCGGTGTCGCCTACTTTCCCGATTCCGACACCGAAGTGATCAAGAACTTCGAGGAGATTGCGGGGAACATCCGCCGCGGGTATCTGATCGGGTACGTGCCGCGCAACGCGGAGCACGACGGCCGGTTCCGCAGCGTACGCGTGATGGTACAGGCGCCGGACCGTAAAAGGCTGACGGCCCGCAGCCGTGAAGGGTATGAGGCGCACGCGCATTGATCTCGTGCGCTGGCTCGAGCGCGCGCTGCTCGTCGTCGGCCTCGCGCTCGTCGCCTATTTCGTCTACGTCCAGGTCGAGACCTATCTGTATCAGACGATGGAGAACCGCGAGCTCGACGCCCTCCTGTCGAGCCGCCCCGATGACGGTGTGCGCGCGCCCGTCCGCCCGCGGCCCACGAACGGCTCGACTCTCGGACGCATCGAGATTCCGCGTCTCGGCGTGTCGGCGGTGATCCGCGCCGGCGTCGACGCGCGCACGCTCCGGCTCGCCGTCGGACACATCCCCGGCACCGCGATCCCCGGCGAGACCGGCAATATCGGCTTGGCGGGACATCGCGATACGTTCTTCCGACGCCTCGCCAACATCCGGCCGGACGACGAGATTCGAATCGTGACGCCTGAGGGCACCTACCGGTTCCGCGTCGATCACACGCGCGTCGTCTCGCCGAAAGACACGTGGGTGCTCAACCCCACGCGCGGCACGGCGCTCACCCTCGTCACGTGCTATCCGTTCGGCTACGTTGGATCCGCGCCCGACCGGTTCATCGTGCGCGCCTCGGCGGCGACCTGAGCCGTTACTACCTCATCCACACGTCCCAGCTCTGCGCGAAGCGCCATCTATAATGGGCGGAATTCATTCCGCAACACGGGACGTGTGTGTCGATGATCATCGCCGCGTACAACCCGAAGGATGGCGTCGGAAAGACGACAACGGCCGTGAACGTCGCCGCGGTGCTGGCGGACATGGGGCGCTCGGTGCTGCTGGTCGATCTCGAGGCCGATATGAACGCGTCGATTTCGCTGGGTGTCAGGCCGATCGATGCGCGGCCGTCCGTCGCCGAGCTGCTGCTGGACAACCGGCGCTCGGTCGACGTCGTTCGCCGCGTGGACGCCGTCGAGAACCTGCATCTCATCACCGGCTCGCCGCGTCTGACGACGATCGAGCAGGCGCTCCGGCACGTCCGCCAGCCCGAGCGTCGTCTGAGGGACGTCCTTCACCCGTTCACCTCCCGGTTCGACGTCATCCTGCTCGACTGCCCGGCGGGGTACTCGCTCCTTGCCACGAGCATCCCCGACGCCGCCGATCACCTGCTCGTCCCGATCCGGGCCGATTACCTGTCGCTCGAGTCGCTTGCGCATTTCCTCCGCTGGTACAGCGACCGGCGCCGCGCGCGCCGGGCGCCCGCGCACCTGGTCGGCATCCTCCTGACGATGGTCGATTACCGGCGGCCGGCGACGCGGGAAGTCGTGCAAATCATCCGCGCGCACAACCGGCGCGGCGTCTTTCGCACCGAGATTCCCGAGGACCCGCGCGCCATCGAGGCGCCGTCGCACGGCGTGCCGCTCGTCGCGTACGCACGGACGCGCGCCGCTGCCGCGTACGAGCGTCTCACGCGCGAGCTGCTGTCTCGTCTGCGCCGCAGGCGCTGATCACCTGTATTGCGGCGTCGCCATCACCTGCCGTAGGATGGTGACGTTTCCGGTCCACAGATATTAATTACGTAAAAACTGAAAAACAGCGTAACGACGCGCTTCGAGCGTCGATCGGATCCCCATGACGCCGCGACGACATCAGACCAAACGCATCGGCAAGAGCGGCGAAGAGATCTTCCTGCCGCGCGTCGAGAGCAGCGACACGAAGCCCAAGCGGCGAGGACGCCGGCCCACACACACCGAGCACTGGACGAAAGTCACGGTGGTGCTGTTCGATCGCCAGATTGTGTTTCTCGATCGCCTCGGTGCGGACATCCGCGCCGCAAGCGGCGTTGCGATCAGCCGGGCCAACGTGATTCGTGCCCTCATCGACGCGCTGAGCGAATCGGATCTGGATCTGACAGGCACGCGCTCGGAGGCCGACCTCAAAGCGATCCTGACCGCGCGCCTCGGGCGGTATCGATCGTGAATTGACGAATTGGCGGATTTGCGAATCGACGGATTTGTGTTCGCGAGTGCTTGAATTCGTAAATTCGCAGATTCGTCAATGCTCTATTCTTCCCGCCGTCCAGTCGCCCCGGGCGACCGCCTCCGGGTTGTCGTGTCGAAACGAGCTGAAGACGAAGCCCGAGACCCCCGGGATGGCGCGGAGCTCTTGCTCCGTCTCCGGGCAGCGCGCATCCCACTGGCGTGCGACGTACAACCGGGTCGCCGTGCCCGCCACGCACGGACCGTAGCCGGCGCGCAGGTGCTCGGCGAGCGGCGGCAGACCGGTGCCGTCGAGATAGTTCTGCACGTACCCGACGCCGCGGTGCATCGGCCAGAGCTGATGCCACATCGACGGACACTGCGAGGAATTCTGGGCAACCACGAGCTGGTCGACGAGGCCGCGGCGCACCCAGTCGCGCCACTGCAGCGTCATGTTCCCGATCGGCGGTCCGGCGACGTCGCCGCGGGCGACGCCCACACCAAGCCGGCGCCCGGATCCGGCCAGCGCTTCGCGCAGCTCGCCGATGAGTAGTGTCAGATACTCGCCGAGCAGGTCGCGCCATGCCCGGACGTCCACGTCGTCGGTGGCGGGGTCGAGGCCGTACCGTTCTCGAAACGCCTTTCGGCACGGGGCGTTGTACCCGAACTGGTCGCCATGGTCCGCCGGCCGCGACTGCGACCGCAGGCAGACGAACAGGCCGTCGAAGCGCGTGGGCTCGAGGAACGCGAGCCATCGATCGATGAAGGCGCGCCTCGCTTCCGGGTAGGCGCACGACACGACGCCCCACTGCCGGCGGCGACCCGACCGATCGACGACAAGCCATTCCGGGTGCGCTCGCGTCAGATCGCTCTGCCACGCGACGTGCTGCCAGTGCATCGCATTGTGGTGGCTGATCGCCCGGACGCGCGGCGGCGGCAGCGGCCACCCTTCGTCGAAGAGCGACACGTAGAGCCACGCCTCGAACCCGGCATCGTGGGCGAGGTCCGGCACCAGTGCCAAATCGTCCCACTCGATCGCGCGTGCGGCCGCGAGCGAGGGATGCCGGAAGCCACGTGCGGCTGAAAACCGTCCTGGAATGCGCGCGCGGAGCAGTCGCCAGTGCAGCGCGACGGCGCCGAGCTCATCGCGCCACGCGCGCATCCGCCGCGCAACCTTGTCGGGCGTGTCGAGCCGGCCGTCGCCTTGGCCGAAGGTCAGATGGTCGCCCCATGAGACGCTCACGACGTTCATTCGCCTGCTGTGTATCATGAATGGAATGACCAACGTCAAGGTTCATCGAACCGTCGGCGTGCGCGTCGGAGGCGTGCAGATCGGCGGCGGTGCGCCGATCGCCGTGCAGTCGATGACCATGACCGACACCGCCGACGCGGCGGCGACCGCCCGGCAGTGTGTAGAGCTGGCGGAGGCCGGGTCAGAGCTCGTACGGGTGACGGTCAACGTCCCCGAAGCGGCGGCAGCGGTCCCGGAAATCAAGCAGCGGATGCTCGATGCCGGCTGCACGGCGCCGCTCATCGGCGACTTTCACTACAACGGTCACCTGCTCCTCACCCGCTATCCGGCGTGCGCGGCGGCCCTCGACAAATACCGCATCAATCCGGGCAACGTCGGCACGGGCGCACGGCGCGACGAGCGGTTCGCCACGATCTGTAAGGTGGCAATCGATCAGAACAAGCCGGTGCGGATCGGCGTCAATGGCGGCTCGCTCAATCAGGAGCTCGTCATGGCCAAGATGGAGGAGAACACCGCCCGCAATCTCGGCCGCACTTCCGAGGAAATCCTGAACGACTGCATGGTGATCTCGGCGCTCGAGTCGACCGAGCTCGCGCTCGAGACCGGCCTCCGCACGGACCAGATCATCATCTCCTGTAAAGTGTCGCGCCCGCGCGACCTGATCGCCATCTACCGCGACCTCGCGCGCAAGACCGACCAGCCGCTCCACCTCGGTCTCACCGAGGCGGGGATGGGTGTGAAGGGGCTGGTATGGTCGGCCTCGGCCATGGGCGTCCTGCTCAGCGACGGCATCGGCGATACGATTCGTGTCTCGCTGACGCCGCGCCCCGGCGGCGACCGGCGCGAAGAGGTCTACGCGGCGTGCGAGCTGCTGCAGGCGCTCGGGCTGCGCTCCTTCGCACCGAGCGTCACCGCATGCCCCGGCTGTGGCCGGACGACGAGCACCACGTTTCAGGAGCTGGCGGAGCGCACGCAGGAGTACATCCGCGCGCGGATGCCCGAGTGGAAGCAGCGGTACGAGGGCGTCGAGACGCTCACGCTTGCCGTCATGGGGTGCGTCGTCAACGGCCCTGGCGAGTCGCGCGCGGCCAACATCGGCATCAGCCTGCCGGGCACGGGGGAAGCGCCGAACTGCCCCGTGTTCATCGACGGCGAGCACTTCACCACGCTGCGCGGCACGTACGACGAGCTGGCCGATGGGTTCCGGGCGCTCGTCGACAACTACGTGGCGACGCACTATCCCGGTCGTTCGGATCGTTCGGATCGTTCGGATCGTTCGGATCGTTCGGATCGTTCGGACCGTTCGGATCGTTCGGACCGTTCGGATCGTTCGGACCGTTCGGACCGTTTGGGCCGTTCCGATCGTTCTTGATCGTTCGGCTCGTTCGAGGGCGGCGTTCAGAATTGCGTACTCCCCAGCGCGTTCGGGTGGCAAAATCTGCACCCTCGCGGTCACGAAGCCCTGATTTTCTTCGATTTCCTGGCCGGCATCCCCTGTGCCTCCGCGCCACCCATGCCTGGAGCCAATCGCTTCGAGAAGTTGGTGGTCTGGCAACGGATGCACGAACTGAACATCGAGATTTGGCAGGCCACGACGCGCGGAGCTGCCGGTCGAGACTTCCGGTTTGCAAACCAGCTGCGGGACGCTGCCGATTCCGCCGAACGCAACGTCGTCGAGGGATTCGGCCGCTTCAATCCCACCGAGTTCGCGCGGTTCCTCGACATCTCACGGGCGTCGGCGCTGGAGGCGCAAACGCTCCTCAGAAAGGGCCTCGAGGTGGGCTACTGGAACGAGGACGAATTCGGCCGGCTCGATACCCTCGTCCGGCGCGGACTGCAGACCGTGGCCAAATTCCAGCGGTATCTACGCTCGCCGCAGGCACGACACAAGGCCGCCCAACGCTACAACTCCCGGCAGCGAAGCGATCGGCACGCGAACGATCCGAACGATCCGAACGCGAACGATCCGAACGTCCCGAACGATCCGAACGATCCGAACGGCTAATTCCGCGGCGCGAGTCGCTTCAGCTCTTCTCCCCAGCTCTGGATGACGACGAGATTCGGCGCTGCGGTCGGCTGCTTGGTCCCCACCTCTTTGACCATGAGAAAGCATCGGCCATCGGGCGACACATCGTACGTGCGTCCCTCGCCGGCGGCGCCTGCGCCGTCGTTGTAGAAGTATCCCCCCGTGAACAGCTTCGTTGGATTTCCAGCTGACCATGTGGGTGCAGGCTGAACCCGCAGACTCATCAGCGTGACGGCGCCGCCCACGCCGCCCGCTGTCATCAGATAGACCAGTTCCTGGCCGTTGCGCGTGAAGACCGGGCGCGTACCGCCGCCGCTCGAGACTTGCCACCGCCCTCCAGAGACGTCCGGGAACGGCCGCACGTAGACCTCACGCTGCCCTGATTCGTCGGATTCGTAGGCGAGCCAACGGCCGTCAGGCGAGACATCGGCGTTCAGTTCCCTGTACGGCGTCTGGATCAGCGGTTCCACTCGGCGTTCCCTGCCGAGCAGAATGGCGGCCAAATCCAACCCGGCCGTCCGGGGCGCCGGCTGGCCCACCCGTACGACCACGCGTGCGCCATCAGGCGAGATGGCAAACGGCACCTGAATCTGAGTATTTGCAGCGTCGGCGAGCCGCTCCACGGTCCCGGTGCCGTCGGCTGACTGCCAGGCTAAAGTCGCTGCTCCAAAGACACCCGTTCCGAATAACAATCGACGGCTGTCTGGCGTCCACACCGGGTACTGATCGGCTCCCGGATTGAAGGTGACGCGCGTCAATGTGGCACGCGCGAAGTCCCAGACCCAGATGTCCTGCATCTGGTCGCGAATGTCGAGCGCCACTCGCGTACCGTCCGGAGAAATACGGGGATAGGTGTACGCGCGCGGAGGCGCCGGCAGCGGCTCTTCGCGTCCCTGACGGTCCACCCAGACGAGCGTTTTGGGCGCCGAGGCCCCGCCGCCGCTGACGACGCCACCTGGCACGTAGAGCAGCGTGCCATCGTTCGCGACACCAAAGTTCGTCGCCCCGTTTCCTGTCATCATCAGTTCGGGCACCACCGGAACCGGACTGCCGACAACCTCCAGCCGCGTCACGTCGAACGGAACAGCACGCAACGTCCCGGCGACGCCGTAGACGAGATGACCGCTCGATACGTACTGCGCGTGGCTGCCGCCACGCACCAGGATTTTGTGAGCGCCGGTTTCCAGATCGAGCACGGCGATCTGCGCGCTGTCGATCGCCGGTTCTCCTCCTAAGGGAGTAATCGTGAACAGTACCGCGCGGCCGCCGGGCAGGAAGCTGGGCCACACATGGTTGGCCTCACCGGCTTCACGGTTGGGCTTCGTCAGGACCGTGATTTCACCGCCTGAAGAGGCTACACGCTGCAAACCCGCTTCGGGATTTCCAGTGGCAAAAATGACCGTGTCATCCGGACCCCAGGTTGCACCGCGCGGCAGACCGTTAGCGGCGACGATCGTGACCGCCGGTCCGCCGCTTATCGCAACCTTCTTGAGAGCGTTCGGCTGGTCGAAGAAACCAATCCACTGGCCGTCCGCCGAAAAGAACGGATCGCGAGGCAACGTAAAACGACCGACCGACGTGACTTCCAATTGATCGAGCGTCCGGACGAGGAGTTGCGCCCCACCGGCGCCGGCGCCTCCTGCGTACACGACAGTCGTGGCGTCAGGCGAAATGGCGATATCGCGAGCGGCGCCGTGTACTCTCAGCGCGGCGTCGGCGTCAGGCGCGATGACCAGCCGCGAGACCCTCGGCGGTGCAGGACGCGTGGCGAACCAGACGGCTGCTCCGGTGAGGAGGGCTGTCGCGCCGAACGCGACCGCGAGGCCGACGACGCGTAGCCACACGGGCCGGCGGAAGCCGGTCGCCACGCCTGATCGTGCGCCGTCCGCTGGTACGAAGCGTCCGGCTTCAGACGGACCTTTATGTGCGGTGAGCAGCGTCCCTTCAATCGCCAGCCGCGCCTCGCCGATGTCGCGCAGCCGCCGCTTTGGGTCTTTCTCGACGCACCGGTGCAGCAGCGTCCGTACCGCGGTGGGCGTCGCGGCAGGCAGCGCGCTCCAATCGGCCTCCTTGCTGACGATGGCGACGATCGTGTCGGTGATGTCCTCGCCGTCGAACGCGCGCTTGCCGGCGAGCATTTCGTAGAGCACGCAGCCGAACGCCCAGATGTCGGCGCGCTTGTCTACGGGCCGCCCACGCGCCTGCTCGGGGCTCATGTACGCGGCCGTCCCGAGAATCACGCCGGCCATCGTTGCGTGCACGCTGAGCGTTGGCGACATCGTATTCACCGGATGAGCCCCGGCGTCTGCCGGTGATGCCAGCTTCGCGAGACCAAAGTCGAGTACCTTCACGACACCGTCAGGCCCGACCTTCACGTTGGCTGGCTTCAAATCGCGATGAATGACCCCTTGCTCATGTGCCGCTTCGAGCGCCTCCGCAATCTGCCGCGCGATCGGAAGCGCCTCGTCGACGGGGAGCGACCCTCGCGCGAGACGATCTGCCAGCGTGTCGCCCTCGACGAGCTCGAGCACGAGCGCGCGAACGCCATCCTGCTCTTCCAGCCCGTAAATGGATCCGATGTTCGAGTGCGTGAGCGCGGCGAGGACCTGCGCTTCGCGTTGAAAGCGTCCGAGCCGCTCGGGATCGGCCGCATAGGCCTCGGGGAGCACCTTGAGCGCGACGTCACGTCCCAGCCGCTCGTCATGGGCCCGATAGACTTCTCCCATCCCGCCCGCGCCGAGCGTCCCGGTCACCTCGTACGGCCCGATGCGCGCGCCGATGGAGAGCATGTGCGAGGAACGGCCAGATTCTGCCACAGAACGAAAGAACGATCCGAACGTCACGAACGATCCGAACGATCCGAACCAGTGATCAACCTCACACTGCGCTGATACGTGACGTACGCGACCGCCCACTGGACCAGGACGACAAAGCGATTGCGGAAGCCGATTAACTCGAAGATGTGCAGAAACAGCCAGAAGAACCACGCGACCACACCGGAGAAGCGGACCCATCCGAGATCGGCAATCGCCGCGCCGCGGCCGACGATGGCGAGATTGCCCTTGTCGCGATAGACGAACGGGGTCGTCTGCTCTCCCCGCACGCGCCGCAGGATGCCGCGCGCGACATGTGCCGCCTGCTGAATCGCCACCGGCGCGACGCCGGGCAGCGGACGACCCTCGCGGTCGAACGCCGCGGCGGCATCGCCGATAACGAAGATCTCCGAATGCCCGGGCACCGACAGGTCCGGCTCGACGAACACGCGGCCGGCGCGATCCAGCGGTGCGCCCAGCGTCCTGACGAGCGGCGAGGCCGACACGCCCGCCGTCCCGAGCACCGTCGCCGCCGGAAGCCGCTCCTCGGGTCCGTCGTGCCGCAGGACGACCCCGTGCTCGTCGATGTCCGTCACCGTCGTCGCCTCCCGCACGTCGATGCCGAGCCGGCGGAGCGAGGCCCGCGCCGCGTCGCGCAGCGTCTCTGGGAACGACGGAAGGATCGTCGGTCCCGCCTCGACGAGCACGATGCGGGCGCCGCGCGGATCGATCGCCCGGAACTCGTGGCGGAGCGTGTGCCGCGCGATCTCGGCGAGCGTTCCCGCGAGCTCCACCCCGGTCGGGCCGCCGCCCACCAGGACGAACGTCAGCAGCTCGACGCGGCGGGCGGCGTCCCGCTCGCGCTCGGCGCGCTCGAACGCGAGGAGGATCCGGCGACGCATCTCGAGCGCATCCTCGAGCGTCTTCAGGCCGGGCGCGTGCGGCGCCCACGCGTCGCGGCCGAAGTAGGTGTGCGCTGCGCCCGTCGCGACGACGAGATAGTCGTAGTCGACGAGCGTTCCGTCCTCGAGCCGTACGCGCCGGTCCGCGGCGTCGATCGACACGACCTCGCCGAGCAGCACGCGCACGTTCCGGGCGCGTCGCAGGATCCACCGGATGGGCGACGCGATATCGCCCGGCGACAATGTGGCGGTCGCCACCTGGTACAGCAGCGGTTGAAAGAGGTGGTAGTTGTGCCGATCGAGCAGCGTCACGCGCACCGGCGCGCCGCGGAGCGCCTTCGCGGCGTTCAGCCCGCCAAATCCACCGCCGATGATGACGACGTGCGGCTGCACCTGCAGTACACTGGCCCAGGGATATGAAATCCGCAACCACGTTTGCCCCGGAACACACAGTCACCACCGTTTGCCCGCTCGATTGTCCTGACTCGTGCAGTCTCGACGTCACCGTTCAAGACGGACGCATCACGGCAATCGACGGGTCCGAGGCCAATCCGGTCACGGCGGGCTACATCTGCGCCAAGGTGCGGCGGTTTCCCGAACGGCTCTACGGCGCCGATCGGCTGCTTTATCCGGCCGTGCGCAAGGGGCCGAAGGGCGCGGCGAGCTTCGCTCGTGTGTCGTGGGAGGAGGCGCTCGAGCTGGTGGCGCGGCGGATGCTCGAAGCGCGCGAACGGTGGGGCGGCGAGTCGATCCTCCCGTACTCGTATGGCGGCTCGAACGGGCTGCTCACGCAGGACACGAGCGACGCGACGCTGTTCCGGCGGCTCGGTGCGTCCCGACTGGCCCGCACGGTCTGCGCGGCGCCCACTGGCGTCGCGAATCTGACGCTCTACGGGAAGATGGCCTCGGTCAGCTACGAGGATTTTCCGGACGCCCGGCTAATCATTCTGTGGGGCGTCAATCCGTCGGCATCGGGGATCCATCTCATCCCCTATATCAAGGAGGCGCGGCGCCGCGGCGCGCGCCTCATCGTCGTCGATCCGCGGACGACGCCGCTTGCGCGCCAGGCCGACATCCATCTGGCGGTGAAGCCCGGCACGGATCTGCCGGTCGCCCTGGCAATCCATCGCTATCTCTTCGAAGAAGGCCACGCCGACAGCGCATTCCTGGCGGCGCACACGCGCGGCGCGGACCGGCTCCGGGAGCGCGCACGACCGTGGACGTTCGAGCGCG
>Ga0073934_10002534_pt1 | contig 37538 bp, 41 predicted proteins | sample LarsenN4metaG_FD_76834 | JGI IMG/M metagenome (GOLD analysis project Ga0073934, IMG submission 76834) | Hot spring sediment bacterial and archeal communities from British Columbia, Canada, to study Microbial Dark Matter (Phase II) - Larsen... ... | reverse complement strand
GGCGTTTCGGTGTCCCGACCGCTCACACCGCGCGCCCCGCGGCTCCCAGTACGTGTCGGCCGACCCCCATTACACTGCCGCTTGCGCCGTCGTCGTAGCACCCCTGCGAAATCGAGGTTGAATGGGTGCGGGCGCCCGGGCTGTCGCCCGCCCGCACCCCGCCGGAATCGCCGGCGGCGGTTCTTCTCTCGCCCGATCAGAGTCGCGACCCCCGGGGCTGTCGCCCGCCCGCACCCCGCCGGAATCGCCGGCGGCGGTTCTTCTCTCGCCCGATCAGAGTCGCGTCCCCCGGGGCTGTCGCCCGCCCGCACCCCGCCGGAATCGCCGGCGGCGGTTCTTCCGTGACCCGATCGAGTCCGCACGACGGTCCGTCACACCATCGTGAGGCCGCCGCTGACGCTGAGCGTCTGGCCCGTCACGTACGCGGCCGCCGGCGAGGCGAAGTAGACGACGGCGCCGGCGACGTCGTCGGGCGTGCCGAGGCGGCCGAGCGGGATCGCCCGCGTGACGGCCTCGATCACCTTCTCGTTGCGCGGCGACTCGCGCCGCATGCCCTCCAGCAGCGGCGTGTCCGTGAGCCCCGGGCACACGACGTTGACGGTCACGCCGCTGCGCGCCACCTCGCGCGCCAGCGTCTTCGAGAACGCGATCACCGCGCCCTTCGTCCCCGCGTACACGGCCTCGCCCGTCGACCCGACGCGGCCCGCGTCCGAGGCGATGTTGATGACGCGCCCCGCCCCGCGTCCGACCATGTGGGGCAGCACCGCCCGGCACGCGTACAGCACTCCCTTGAAGTTGAGGGCGATGATCCGGTCCCACGTCTCCTCGTCCGACTCGAGGAAGAGCTGCATGCGGTCCCACCCGGCGTTGTTCACCAGGACGCCGACGTGGCCGAACGCGCCGATCGCCTCCTCGACGGCGCGGTGCACGTCGGCCCGGCGGGTGAGGTCGGCCGCGAGGGGCAGGCCCTTCACGCCGCGGGCGCCGACCTCGGCGGCGACGCGCGCAGCGCCGTCGGCGTCGATGTCCAGCACCCCGACGTGCGCGCCCTCGGCGGCCAGGGCGAGCGCGATGGCGCGGCCGATGCCGCGAGCGGCGCCGGTGACGAGCGCGGTCGTTCCGTCCAGTCTCATCGGTCCTCCTCTCTCAGCGGTCCTTCCACACGGGAGCGCGCTTCTCGGCGAACGCCCGCAGGCCTTCCCCCGCGTCCTCCGTCGCCATCAGCTCGTCGCGGTACAGCGCCTCCAGGCGGCGCAGCGCGGGCTCGAACGCGACGCCGAGGGTCTCGCGGACGGCGCGCTTGGTGAGCCGCAGGACGACGGCGCTGTGGCCCCGGAAGCGGGCCACCTGCGCCTCGACGGCGGCGGCGAGCGCCTCGCGCTCCACCACGCGGTCGACGAGGCCCAGCCGGAGCGCCTCGGCGGCCGACACGACGTCGCCCGAGAGCAGGAAGGCGAGCGTCCGGGCGGCGCCGATGCGGTGCGGATAGTGGAGCGCGGCGATGGGCGGGAAGACGCCCACCTTGATCTCCGGCTGGCCGATGCGCGCGTCGTCCCCGGCGATCACCACGTCGCAGAACGTGGCGAGCTCCGCCCCGCCGCCCAGCGCCACCCCGTGGACGCCGGCGACCGTCGGACACTCCAGCGCCCGCAGCGCGCGGAAGATGCCGTGGAACAGCTCCAGCATGCGCTCCAGGCGCGGCGGGGCGTGGTCCTCGACGGCCACGCCTGCCGAGAACGCCTTCCCCTCGCCCTCGACGACGAGGGCCTTGAGGCCGGGACGGCGCGCCGCCCGCTCCAGCGCCTCGTTCATCTCCGCCATCATGTCGAGGGTCATGATGTTGAGCGGCGGGCGCGCCAGCGTCAGCCGCGCCACGTCGTCCTGCTCGCAGTAGCGGATGGACCGGAACGTGGTCATGGCGCCCACCCCCCGAGCAGCACGGGCTCGCCGCAGGCGCGGCAGAGGATCGCGTCGGAGCGCTCGTGCGGCGCCCCGCACACCTGGCAGCGCGCCTCGGGCCCGGCGCCGGGCTCGGTCTCCACGGCGGTCTGGCGGTCGTGGTCCTTCATCGTCCTCCTCCCGGGCGCGCGCGCAGGTCCTCGACCCGGCGCGCCTTGCCCGCGCTGCGCTCGATCGTCCGCGGCGGGACGACGTCGACGTCCGCGGTGACGCCGATGGTCTCGTGCAGGCGGCGCCGGACGCGCGCGGCGAGGTCGCGCACCGCCAGCGGCCCGGCCGCGATCACCGCGGCGCTGGCCTCGACGCGGACCTCGAGCGAGTCGAGCGCGCTCTCGCGCCGGAGCACCAGCAGGTAGTGCGGGAGCAGGTCGGGCACCTGGAGCAGCGCGTGCTCGATCTGCGACGGGTAGACGTTGACGCCGCGCACGATCAGCATGTCGTCGGTGCGCCCGGTGATCCGCGCGATGCGGACGAGCGTCCGGCCGCAGGCGCACGGCTCCGGGTCGATCCACGTCACGTCCCGGGTCCGGTAGCGGATCACCGGCAGCGCTTCCTTGGTCAGCGTGGTGAGGACCAGCTCGCCCGGGGTCCCGGGCGGCGCCGGCTCGAGCGTCGCCGGGTCGACGATCTCCGGCAGGAAGTGGTCCTCCGCGACGTGCATGCCGCGGCGCTCGGGGCACTCGACCGACACGCCGGGGCCGATGACCTCGCTGAGCCCGTAGATGTTCAGCGCCATCAGGTCGAGCCGGGTCTCGATCGCGGCCCGCATCGCCTCGGTCCACGGCTCGGCGCCGAAGAAGCCCACGCGGAGCGCGAGGTCCTTCGGCGACACGCCGGCCTCCTCGATCGCCTCGGCGAGGTGCAGCGCGTACGACGGCGTGCAGCAGAGGACCGTGGCGCCGAGGTCGGCCAGCGCCATCACCTGGCGCTCCGTGAAGCCCCCGGAGATCGGCACGACGGCCGCGCCGACCCGCTCGCCGCCGTAGTGGAAGCCGAGCCCGCCCGTGAACAGCCCGTAGCCGTAGGCGTTGTGCAGCACGTCGCCGGGGCCGACGCCGCCGGCGCGCAGGGTCCGCGCCATGACCTCGGTCCACAGCTCGATGTCCGCCCGCGTGTAGGCGACGACGGTCGGCTTGCCGGTCGTCCCGGACGAGGCGTGCACGCGCACCACGCGGTCGAGCGGCACGGCGAGCAGGCCGTACGGGTACGTGTCGCGGAAGTCGCTCTTCTCCGTGAACGGCAGCCGCTGGAGGTCGTCGAGCGATCGGACGTCGGCCGGCGACACGCCGGCGGCGCGGAGGCGGTCGCGGTACCGCGGCACGCGGTCGGCCACGCGCGCCACCACGGCGCGCAGGCGCTCGAGCTGCAGCCGTTCCAGCTCTCGCCGCTCCAGGCGCTCCACGTCGACGGGCTCGGTCATCGTCGGGTCTCCTCTGCGGCCACCGCGAGCCCGTAGCCGCGCGCGGCGGCGTCGTGAGCCTCGGCCGACCCCGCCCGGGCGATCCGTCCGCCGGGGCGCAGGACGTAGCCGCGGTCGGCGATGCGGAACGCGGCGCGGGCGTTCTGCTCCACGAGCAGCATCGTGAGGCCGGCCTCCTTGAGCGACCGGAGGACGGCGAAGATGTCGCGCACCACCAGCGGCGCCAGGCCCACCGACGGCTCGTCCAGGAGCAGCAGGCGGGGCCGCGCCATCAGCGCCCGGCCGATCGCCACCATCTGCTGCTCGCCGCCCGACAGCGTCGCCGCCGCCTGGTGGATCCGCGGCCCGAGCGCCGGGAAGAGGGCGAGGACCCGCTCGAGGCCCTCGTCGATCCGCCGCTCGCGCCGTGGCGTGGCCCACGCGCCGAGCGCCAGGTTCTCGCGGACCGACAGGGCGCCGAACAGCTCCCGGCCTTCGGGGACCATCGCCACGCCGCGGCGCACGATGGTCTCCGCGGCGGCGCCGGCGAGCGGGATGCCGTCGAGCGCGATCGTCCCGGCGCGGACGGGAACCAGGCCGGTGATGGCGCGGAGCAGCGTGCTCTTGCCGGCCCCGTTCGGCCCGACGAGCGTCACCAGCTCGCCCGGCGCCACGTCGAGGTCGACGCCGTCCAGGGCCCGCACGCGCCCGTAGAACACGTCGAGGCCGCGGACGCTCAGCATCCGTCGTCCTCGGCGCCGAGGTAGGCGGCGATGACGGCCGCGTCGCGGCGGACGGCCTCGGGCGGGCCCTCGGCGAGCTTCTCGCCGTGGCAGAGGACGACGACCGTGTCCGAGACGTCCATGACGAAGTCGATGTGGTGGTCGACGAGCAGCACGGCCGTGCCGTCGTCGCGGATGGCGGCGATGAGGCCGGCCAGGCGCCGGTGCTCGTCGCCGTCGAGGCCGGCGCCCGGCTCGTCGAGGAGGAGCAGGCGCGGCGCCATCGCGAGCGCCCGGGCCAGCTCGACGAGGCGCTGCTCGCCGTAGGGCAGCGCCCCCGCCGTCACGTCCTCGCGCGCGGTGAGCCCGACCCGGGCGAGCACGGCGCGGGCCCGCTCGTGGAGCCGGCGCTCCTCCTCGCGCATCGCCCGCGAGCGGACGGCGCAGGCGCCCCAGCCGGCGCGCGCGCGGACGTGGCAGCCGACCAGCACGTTGTCGAGGACGGTCATGTCGCCGAAGAGGCGCGCGAGCTGGAACGTGCGCGCCACGCCTCGGGCCGCGACGGCGTGGGGCCCCGCCGCCGGGAGCGGGCGGCCGTCGAGGAGCACGCGGCCGCGCGAGGGCGCCAGGGCGCCCGCGATGATGTCGAGCGTCGTGGTCTTGCCGGCCCCGTTGGGGCCGATGAGGGCCTTCACCCGACCGGCCTCGACGGCGAAGCTCAGGTCGTGGACGGCGCGGAGGCCGCCGAAGTCGCGGCCGAGCCCCTGCACCTCCAGCAGCGCCGCCGTCACGCCCGGCTCCGCGCGGCGCCGAGTCCGCCGGGGAGGAAGATCACGAACGCCATCAGGATCGCGCCGAAGACGACGATCTCGTACTCGGCGGCGCCGTGCGAGGCCGTGAGCGCCGGCAGCGCGGCCCGGAGGACCTCCACCAGCGCCACCACCGCGGCCGCGCCCAGCACGGCGCCCCAGAGCCTCGTCACGCCGCCCAGCACCACCATGACGACGAGCTCCACCGAGTAGGCGAAGCCGAACGGCGACGGGTTGATGAAGGTGACGTAGTGGGCGTAGAGCCCGCCGGCCAGCGCGGTGAGCCCGCCCGCGGCGGCGAAGACGCCGAGCTTCATCCGGGCGGCGTCGATCCCCGCCGCCTCGGCCGCCGGCTCGCTGGCGGCCACGGCGCGCAGCGCGCGGCCGACGCGCGAGTCGACGACGTTGCCCGCCAGCCACAGCGCGAGCAGCAGCGCGCCCCACGCCAGGCGCACCATCGCGGCGTCGGAGTCGAGACGCACGGAGCCCACGGCGAGCGGCGGGATGCCGCCGAGGCCCGAGGGGCCGCCCGTCACGCCGGTCCAGTTGACGAGCACGTAGTAGACGATGATCCCGAAGCCGAGCGTCGCCATCGCGAGCAGCGGTCCCGAGAGGCGGAAGATGGGGCCGCCCACGGCGGCCGCGGTGGCCGCGCCGGCGCCGGCGGCGACGGCCAGCGCCGCCCACCCGTTCCAGCCGTGCGACGCGGTCAGCACGCCGCTGACGTAGGCGCCGATGGCGAAGAACGCCGCCTGCCCCAGCGAGACCTGGCCCGCGAAGCCCATCACCAGCGAGAGCCCCAGCGCGGCGAGCGCGTGGAGCGCCGTGAACACGAGCGTGCTCAGCACGTAGCGCGACGAGACGACGGCCGGCAGCGCCGCCACCACGACCAGGACGGCGAGGAGGACGGCGGCGCGGCGGCCGGCGGCGTGCACGCCTACTCCGTCGCCGGCACGCGCCAGGGCAGCCGGCCCGTCGCCTGGGCCAGGCAGAGCGCGATGAGGACCACGAACGCGACGGCGTCCTTGTACGCCGACGACACCAGCCCCGCGGCGAGCGCTTCCACGACGCCGAGCAGGAAGCCGCCGGCGATGGCGCCGGGCGGGCTCACGAGCCCGCCGAGCACCGCGGCCACGAAGCCCTTGAGCCCCAGCATGAGGCCCATGTCGTACGTGGCGTACGTGATGGGCGCCACGACGGCGCCGGCCGTCGCGCCGAGGGCGCCGGACAGCGCGAAGGCCAGCAGGAACACCCGGTCGACGCGGATGCCCATGAGCCGCGCGGCCCGCGGGTTGATGGCGCAGGCGCGGACGGCGGCGCCCGCGTAGGTGCGCGTGAAGAACCACCAGAGACCCGCGAAGACCGCCCCCGCCACGCCGAGGACCCAGAGGCCCTGCCGGGCGACGACGGCGCCGCCGACGCGGAGCGGCGGGCCGTCGGAGAAGGCGGCGACGGCGAAGGGGTCGGTGCCCCAGACGACGAGGCCGGCGCCGCGGATGGCGATGGCGGCGCCGATGGTGAGGATCAGCACGGTGAGGCCCGGGGCGCCGCGCAGCGGACGCACGGCGAGCCGCTCGAGGACCGCGCCCACCGCGGCGACGGCGGCCACGGCGAGGACGAACGCGGCCGGCGCGCCGAGCCTCCGCGCCTGCAGCGTCACCGTGAGCAGCGCCCCCAGCATCACGAACTCGCCCTGGGCGAAGTTCACGATGCGGGTGACGCTGAACACGACGACGAAGCCGAGGCCGATCAGGGCGTAGATGCCGCCCACGACGAGCCCCGACGCGAGGTACTGCGGCACGCCGTCCAGCATGCTGACGAGCCCTGCCTCTGCCCTCACCGGGCCAGGCGCCACTGGCCGTCGACGACCTGGATCATCGTGACGGCGCGGCGGTCGAGGCCGTTGTGGTCGGTGGGCGAGAAGTCGAAGACGCCGGTGATGCCGACGAAGTTCCGCGTGCCCTCGATGGCGGCGCGCACGCCGGCGCGGTCGGGGCCGGCCTTCTCGAGCGCGCGGACCACGAGCTGCACGGCGTCCCAGGCGTGGCCGCCGAACGTGTTGCGCGGGCCGTACCGGGACTCGAACTCGCGGGCGTAGGCGAGCAGCACGGCCTTCTGCGGGTCGTCGTCGGGGAGCTGCTCCGCGACCAGCAGCTTGCCGGCGGGGAACGTCACGCCGTTGGCGGCCGCGCCGGCCAGCTCGATGAAGCGGCGGTTGCCGACGCCGTGGCTCTGGAAGAGCGGCACCTTGAGCCCGAGGTCGGCGAAGTTCTTCGTCGCGATCGACGCCGACGGCGGGATCGACCAGACGACCACCGCCTCCGGCCCCGCGCCCTTGACGCGGACGAGCTGCGGCGTGACGTCGACGTCCTTCTGGCCGAACTTCTCGTTGGCGACGACCGTGAGCCCCGCCTTCTTCGCCGCCTTCTCGAACTCGATCCAGCCGAGCTGGCCGAAGGCGTAGTCGACGTTCAGCCAGCCCACGCGCGTCACCCCGCGCGCCCTGAGGTGGTCGACCAGGGCGCCCACGATGAGCGCGTCGCTCTGCGGGGTCTTGAAGACCCACTTGCGCTCGGCCGCGGGCTCGACGATCTTGGCCGCCGCCGCGCAGGAGATCGTCGGGATCCCGGCGCGCTGGACCGTGTCGAGGATCGCCAGCGAGGTGCCGGACAGGGTCGTGCCGACGATGGCGGTGACGCCGTCCTCGTCGATGAGCTTCTTGGCGGCCAGCACGGCGCGCGTCTCGTCGCTGGCGTCGTCGTAGATCACCAGCTTCAGCGGGTGGAGCTGGCCGTCGGGCCCCTTGATGCCGCCGCGGCCGTTGATCTCCGCCTCCAGCATCAGCGCGGTGTCGCGCTCCGGGATGCCGAGGGAGGAGCCGGGCCCCGTGATGGAGAAGATCGCGCCGACCCGGTACGGGGCCTGGGCGAGCGCGGCGCCGGCCGTCCAGAGCAGGGCCAGCGCGGCGAGCGTGAGCGCGAGGACGTGGACCATGGGGAATCCTCCCTCCGGTCGCCCCGGCGGGCGACCCGCGACGCGTGGACGTCGGGGCGCGGGCGGCCGCTCACGCATCGAGCGTCCGCTCGAGCTGCACCATCGGGCCGTGGCGGAAGCCGCGGCCGACGAAGAACTCCCTGACGTCCTCCTGGCCGAGGTCGATCAGGGTCGCGACCTTCTGGATCGCCCGCAGCTCGCGCCCGCACTCGACGAACCGGTCCAGGAGCGCGGACGCCACGCCGCGGCCGCGGCAGGCGGGGTCGACGCCGACGAGATCGATCCACCCGATGCGCCCGGGGATGCCGAACTCCGACTCCCCCACCCAGCCGAAGAGGAAGCCGGCGACCCGGCCGCCCACCTCGGCCACGGTGGACATCCACGGGGGGCGCAGCGCGGCGATGTCGAAGCGCGTGCTCCAGTACTCCTTCCGCGCCTGGCCCGTGAGGCGCTCGTCGATCGCCACGACCGCGGGAAGGTCCGACGGCTCCAGGGGCCGCACGATGATCTTGCGGTCCTCCATGACGGCCTCCCTCACGCCGCCGCCGCGGCGAGCTTGCGGAAGCGCTGCAGCCCGAGCACGGCGGCGCCCAGCGCGCTGGTGAACTCCGGCGCGTCCGGCACGTTCACCGGCACGCCGAGCTTGCGGCGCAGCGCCGCCACCATGCCGGCCTGCCGCGCCACGCCGCCCACGAGCGTCACCTCGCCGTCGAGGCCGACGCGCTTGAGCAGGCTGAGCGCGCGGTCCGCCAGCGAGTCGTGGATGCCGCGCAGGATGTTCTCGACGGCGACGCCCTCGGAGACGTGGTTGATGATCTCGGACTCGGCGAGCACCGCGCACACGCTCGAGATCGGCTGCGAGGCGCCGGCCTCCAGCGACAGCCGGCCGATGTCGTCCACGGAGACCTCGAGGTACTTGGCGGCCCGCTCGAGGAAGCCTCCCGACCCCGCCGCGCACTTCTCGTTCATGTGGAACTCCTTGACCTTGCCACCGTCGCGGAGCTTGATGGCGCGCGAGCACTGGGCGCCGATGTCGAGCACGTAGCGCGTGGAGGGGAACAGGACGGCCGCGCCGCGGGCCCCGCACGTCAGGTCCGTGATCTGGATGTCGCGGAACGGCACCGCGTAGCGGCCGAGGCCGGTCGTGGCGACGTACGCCACGTCGTCCCGGTGCGCGCCGGCGGCGCGCGCCGCCTCGTCGAGGGCCTCCGACGACACCTTCTCGAAGTCGGCCCTGGTGCGGGCCAGCGCGCGCCCGCGCACGGCGCCCTCCTCGTCGAGGACGACGCACTTGGTCCATCCGGAGCCGAGGTCGATGCCCGCGACCAGCATGGTCAGCTCCTCCCGGGCGAGCCGGCGAGCGCCGCGCCCCGCGCCCGCGCGCGCTCGAGGGCGAAGAGGGCGGCGCCGAGGGCGCCCATGAAGTGGCCGTCGTCGCAGACGTTGATGGGGCGGCCGAGGACGGCCTCGAGCGCGCGCACCATGCCGACGTTGCGCGACACGCCGCCGGTGAACGTGATCTCGTCCTCCACGCCCACGCGGCGGACGAGCGACATCGTCCGGGCGGCGATCGCCTTGTGGACGCCGCCCAGGATGTCCTCCACGGTCTTCCGCTGCGCGAGGTAGGACATGATGTCGGACTCCACGAACACCGTGCAGACCGACGTGAGCCGCACCGGCGTCCGCGCCGCGAGCGACAGCGGGCCGATCTCGTCGAGCCCGACGCCGGTCACGTCGGCGGCGGCCGTCAGGAACCGCCCCGTCCCCGCCGCGCACTTGTCGTTCATCGAGAAGTCGACGACCGAGCCGTCGGGCCCCACCTTGATCGCCTTGGTGTCCTGCCCGCCCATGTCGATGACCGTGCGCGTGCCGGGGAAGAGGGCGTGGGCGCCGCGCGCGTGGCACGTGATCTCGGTGATCTGCGCGTCGCCGAACGAGACCTTGTAGCGGCCGTACCCGGTGCCGACGACGTAGCCGACGGCCTCGCGCGGCAGCCCCGCGGCCCTGCACGCCTCCAGGAAGGCCTTCTCGCCGGCGCGCGTGACGTTGGCGCCGGTGGCGATGAGCGCGCGCGCCACGATGCCCCCCGCGTCGTCGACGATCACCGCCTTCGTCTGGGTCGAGCCCACGTCCACGCCGGCCCCGTAGGTCATGACGGCCTCCTCTGCAGCCCGAGACTCCTGAGCGCGATCGGCCAGAGCCGGCCCGCGCCGACGACGAGCAGCCACTTCGCGTGGACCTGGGCGAGCGCCATCAGCGCCCCGGCGACGAGGGCCGGCGCCGCCAGCCCGGACACGAGCGCGGCGGTCGCGAGGGCGAAGGGCAGCACGTACCCGCCGCCGGTGACGGCCACGGCGCTCGCGCCCTCGCGGAGCGGGCGCGTCGCCTCGCGGAACGCCTCGTCGTCGGACCAGGTCACGTAGCCGAGCCAGACCACCATCGCGAGCGCGAGGATCGCGAGCGTGGCGCCGAGCAGGGCGCCGGTGAGGGGCCGGCCGCCGGCGACCTCGAGCGCCAGCAGCGCGCCGACGCCCGACGTCGCCGCCGAGGCCGCGAACACCGCGGGCATCGCCGGCACCGCCCAGGCGGTGACCCCGCGGGCGTCCCGCACCAGGAGTCCCTGGGCCACGACGAAGCCCCCGGCGGCGAGCGAGGCCAGCAGCCGCAGCGCGGGAACCGGCGCGAGCGCGTCGGCGACGGCGAGCGCGATGAAGGCGCCGCCCAGCAGCGCCTCGCGCGACATCCACGACGTGCGCACGCGCCGCACGACGCGCGCGCCCCGCAGCGGGCGCCCCGCCTCGGCCGCCACGGCCGCGAGGCCGGCGAGCGCGAGCGCGGGGCCGATCCATCCGGCGAGCGCGATGGCGGGCGAGCCCCCGAGGACCGCGGCGGCGGCCGCGGCGAGGTAGAGGCCCGCGCCGAGCCCGCCGAGCGCGAAGTTGGCGACGGCGGGCGCGCCCCAGAGCCGCTGGGGCGTCGCGGGGATCAGCGTGACGGGCGACGCGAAGATCGCCATCGCTCACTCCGCCAGGTAGTAGACCGAGGGGCGCGTGCCGCACTCGGGCATCAGGGCGACGGCGCCCCCGGCGACCATCCGCGCCACGCGGCTGGCGGGGTCGTCGAGGTCGCCGAAGACGATCGCGCCGGCGATGCAGGCGACGGCGCACATGGGCGTGGCGTCCTGGTCGACGCCCGGCGTCAGCCCGGCGGCGCGCCCGGCGTCCACGCGCTCCTTGCAGAAGGTGCACTTGGTCATGACGCCGCGGCGCTCGGGCCGCGCCGTCGCGCGCTCGCTGGGCGTCGCCACCGCGAAGTGACCGGCGGGCTCGGCGACCAGGTGCCGGGCGCGGTACGGGCACGCGACGGCGCAGTACCCGCAGCCGACGCACGCGGCGTCGTCGATCCAGACGATGCCGTCGTCGCGACGGCGCGAGGCGCCGGTGGGGCAGACGGGCACGCACGGCGGGTCCGCGCAGTGCATGCACGCCATCGGCAGGAACACGCGGCGGACGTCGGGGTACTCGCCGATCTCGCAGTCCGCCACGAAGCGCCACTGCACGCCGGCCGGAAGCCCGTGCTCCTGCTTGCAGGCGACCGTGCACGTCTGGCAGCCCACGCAGCGGCGGAGGTCGATCACCATGCCCCAGCGCATCACGCCCTCCGCACGGTGACGGCGACGAGGTCGCTGCCGCTGCCCGTGGCGTCGGTGAGCGCCAGGTCCATGCTCGCCACCTGGTTGAGGCTCGGCATGCCGAGGTCGCGCGCGAACGGCGTCGCCCAGTGGCCGAACTGCTGGAGGATCACGACCACGTCCGGCCGCACGCCCTCGCGCAGGATCGCGCGCCCGCGGGTCAGCCCGGTGGCGGACTCGATCTCGACGAGGTCGCCGTCCGCGATGCCGAGCCGGCGCGCCGCGCCGCGGTTCAGCAGGATGCCGAAGTGGCCCGCGACATTGCGGGCGGCCTCGGCGAGCAGCGGCAGCGACACGTTCGACCCCCACGAGTACTGCATGCTGCGGCTCGTGAGCAGCCAGAACGGGTAGTCGCGGTTGCCGGCGCCGGCGGCCGCCCGCCAGATCCCGGGGAAGTCCCTCCACCCCGGCAGCGCCTGGTACTCGTCGAGCTGGACGTCCCACCACTCGATCCCGCGCTCGTGCAGCCGCGCCGCGAGCTCCTCGCCGATGCGGCGGATGCGCTCCTGGTACGGCAGCTCGTAGCGCAGCCCCTGCGCGGCCATCGCCGTGTGGAGGTACCACCGGCGCTCGGAGAACGACACGAAGAAGGCGCCGTGCGCCCGGAACCACTGGAGGTCGCGCTCCTCGGCGCCGCCGGTGATCGACCGCGTCGCCGCCCGGCACACGCGATCCCACACCTCCTCGGCGGAGGGGCGGCTGCCGGCGGGCAGCGTCAGGTCCCAGCCGTCGCCGCGGAGCGGCACCGTCGTGCCGCTGCCCCGGTTCACCGCGGCCAGGTACTCGTCGAGGAGCCCCGTGCGGGCGGCAAGCTCCGTCGCGACGTCGGTGAGGTCGCGCGTGTCGCAGGGGGAGGCGACGACCGGCTGCCGGATCGCCCACCCGGTGTGGTGCCAGTACTGCTCGATGTACTTGGTGCCGCCGATCCGGTAGAGCTGGAGCGACTCGAGGTCGGTGGCCTCCGGCAGCAGCAGGTCGGCGTACCAGTTGGTCTCGTCCTGGGTGTAGGCGAACGCCGCCACGAACGGGAAGCGCGCCAGCTCCCGCTCGATGCGGGCGGTGTCCCAGTTGGAGATCGCCGGGTTGGTGCGGTAGACGATCCACACGTCGGGCAGCGTCGGCGCCGGCCACGGCGCGGGCGGATCGTCGAGGAAGAGCCACGGCAGGTGCGCGGGCCCGAGGGCCGCCGACCACGGCGAGTCGGCGGCGAGCGGCACCAGCGTGCGGTAGGCGTTCCGGACGTGCGGCGCCGCCTTCCACGTGTCCCGCCCCGTCGGGTTCAGCGGCTGGTCCATGAAGCCGTCGGGGCCGCGGCGCACGGAGTCGAGGCGGTTCTGGGCCGGACGGTTCAGCCTGACCGTCGTCCCCAGGATGCCGCCCGGCACCTCGAGCGCGCCGACGAGCGCCGCCAGCACCGTCCGGGCCCAGCAGCACTCGTAGCCGCCCCACCCGTTCGTCACCGTCTTGCCGAGGAGCACGGCGACCGGGCGGTGCGGCAGGCGCTCGCCGTCGATCTCGATCGTCGCGCCCACGCGGGCGTGCCGCAGGTACTCGGCGGCGAGGCGGCGGATCGTCGCGGCCGGGACGTCGGCGATGGCGGCGGCCCACTCGGGCGTGTACGGCCGCACGTGGTCGATCAGGTGCGCGAACGCCGGACGCACGCGCTCGGAGACGGTGCGCCGCGCGCCGTCGGGCCCGATCTCCACCCCGGCCGCGATGTGGGCGCCGTCCATCGCCGGCCGCGCGCAGCCGGGATCGTCGAACGGCACGGCGCGCTCGCGGTCGAGGTCCCAGATCAGCGGCTTGCCGGTCCCGCCGTCGCGCAGGTAGTAGCCGCCCGGCCCGACGAGGTACGGCGACGCCGTCATCCGCTCGAGGAACGGCACGTCGCACACCGCGCGCCAGTCGTGCTCGACGAGGATCGCGTGGAGCAGCGCGAGCAGCACCGCGCCGTCCGTCTTCGGCCGGACCGGGACCCACTCGGAGGCGCCCGCGCCGGTCACCGACAGGTGCGGCTCGAGCTGCACCCACCGGAGGCCGCGGGCCCGGGCCTCGGCGTGGCGGAAGACGCCGGTGACGCCGCCGGAGGCGTCGCCGTTGTAGCCGAACGACAGCACGTAGTCGCAGCGGGGCGTGTCCGCGGCCACCGTGAACGCGCGGTGCCAGAACTCGCCGTAGAGGTGCTCCGAGTGGTAGCACTTGACGCCCTGGCCGCTGCCGATGCCCTGGTCGACGGGGCCCCAGGCGGCGAGGAACGCGGCGAAGGTGCCGAGGTAGGCGGGCGCGATGCCGCCCGAGCCGAACGTCGCCGCCAGCCGCGGGTAGCCGGCGTCGTCCACCAGGCCGCGCCGGCGGATGTCGCGCAGGCGTCCGGCGAGGAGGTCCAGCGCCTCGTCCCACGAGATCGGCGTCCATCCCGGGTCCTCGTGGCGGCCCTTCCTGGGGTTCGTGCGCCGCATCGGCTGCCGCACGCGCGCGGGGTTGTAGAGCTTCTGGACGAGGCCGTAGGCGCGGACGCACACCTTGCCGCATCCCGGGTGGACGTCGGCGAAGTCGCCGTTCGGCTCGACGCCGACGGCGACGCCGTCGCGCACGACCACCTTCATGAGGTCGGGGCCCGCCACGCACTGGTAGCAGTAGACGGGCACCTTGCCGGCGGTCAGCACGCCGCGCCTCCGCCGGCGTCCGCGGCCGCGTGGCCCACGAGCTTGCGGTGCTCCAGGGCCTCGAAGAAGGCGTCGACCCGGTTCTTGATCTGGGCCTCGGCGTAGTAGCGCGGGTCCTCCAGGTCGGACTCGACGAGCAGCGTCGGCACGCCCAGGTCCTTGATGAAGTGCTCGCGCATGTCGCCCTGCCCCGCCGAGAAGAGCCGGCAGGACTTGATCGAGTGGATGACGAGCGCGTCGGCCTCCCACTCCTCGACGTAGCGGCGGATCTGCTCGTAGCGGGCGACGATCGACCGGTTGGTGAGGTTCTCCCGGAGCATCTGCTCGGCGATCGACTCCAGCGGGCGCCGCGGGTCGTGACGGAAGCCGAACTCCCAGATGCCGCCGACCGTCGAGTAGGTCGACTGCACGGCCACCGCGCCCCAGCGGGTGAACAGGTTCCGGAAGTTCTTGTAGTAGGGGTACGGCGGCGGCCCCTCGACGACGGTGCGGAAGCGCTCCTCGGTGAGCGGGCCGACCCCCTCGGCCGCCAGACGCTCGAACTCCGCGACGGCCTCGTCGAAGAAGTCGGCCGCCTCCCGCGTGCCGCGCAGCACGTTGATCGGTCCCATCATGTTGATGGAGTCGAAGTAGGAGTCGAACGGCGACGGGCGGTGCTTGGTGAGGTGCTTGGCCCGCGCGTAGCCGTCCTGGGCGCGCGCCGAGAGGGCCAGGATCTCCCTCAGCTCGTCGATGTCGAACTTCCGGCCGGTGACCGACTCGCAGAGCGCGATCAGCTCGCGGAGCTGGGCCACGACGTAGCGCACGTCGCCCTCGGACGGCTCGGGGGTGCGGGCGAACGGCACGTCGAGCATGAAGAGCCGGCTCCCGCTCACGTCGGCCAGGTGCTCGAACCACTTCACGTAGACGTTGCAGCCGACGTAGTTGCAGACAATGATGGTCGGGAACGGGATCGGCGCGCCCGGTCCCATCCCGCCCTCGAGGAACAGGCCGATGTCGGCCTTCACGTAGGCGCAGTTGTCGCTGGAGTAGCCCGCCTGCTCGGCCTTGAGGATGAGCGGCAGCGACTTGCGCCGGATCGCGTTCTGGAGCGCCGTCACCTCGGGGAACATCGGCAGCACGTGGCAGGCGCGGAGCAGCTCCACGCAGTTGCCGGAGATCATGAGGGCGCCGGTGGGCACGCCCTCCGCCTCGGCGCGCGCCAGCTCGCCCATCCACGCCGTCATCAGCTGGCGCGACCGCTCGTGGACGACGCCCTGGTACTGCCGCTCGGTCACCTGGGGTGCCATGCCGGCCCTCCGTGGAAGCGCCGTCGCGTCACTCGAAGAGCATCGACTCGACGAACGTCTCGATCTCGTTCCGCGTCCGCTCGAAGGTCCACATCTTCTCCTCGAACTCCACGAGCAGGTGGGGGACTCCCGCGCGGTCGAGCCCCTGCTTCATGAGCACGTAGTCGAACAGCGCCGGCTCGCAGAACTTCGCGGGCATGAAGATCACGGCGTCCGCGCGGGCGCGCCGGACCTTCTCGAGCAGGCCGTCCGCCCGGTGCTGCCGGCTCTCGTGCCGCGTCGACGACGGCACCGCCTGGTTCACGTAGGCGGCGCCCAGCCGCTCGAACGGGTCGCCGTCGGCGGCCACGTCGCCGGTGAACCAGCGCCAGCCGAGGAGCAGGTCGTCCTCGACCACGGCGCAGCCCGCCTCCTCCAGCACCTCGATCAGTCCCAGCGGCGGCTGCTCGCAGAACACGCCCTCCAGGACGACGCGGAGCCGGTCGCGGGGGCGGACGGCGCGCGCGGGCAGCCCGGCGAGGAGCACGTCGAGCCACGCCAGCGCCTCCTCGGGCGGGGCCGCCGTCACCCCGCGCAGGACCGTGTAGAGCTCGGCGGTCGAGAGCCTGTGCGGCTCGTCGATGCGGAACGCGTAGAGCGCGCGCAGCCGCGCCCGCAGCGCGTTGTAGATCTCGATGGACTTCGCCAGCGCCGTGGGCGTGACGCCGAGCCCGAACGCCCGCTCGAAGCCCGCCGCCAGCCGCCGCAGCTCCTCGCCCGCGTAGACGGACGCCGAGGGCGACGTCGAGTTCTGCGGCAGGTGCAGGTACTCGACGAAGGTCGCGGGGAAGTTCCGGCCGAAGATCGAGCCGAGGTTGCGCGCGACGTCGCAGATGTTGGAGAACACCAGGCCGTCGACGCCCTTCACCATCCCCTGGAAGCCCAGCTCGAGGGTCGACTTGGCGATCGAGCACACGAACGACTGGAAGCGCGCGTCGGCGTGGGTCAGCTCGACCGACGTGCCGCCGCCCAGCACCGCGATCGGCAGCATGCCGGCGGCGTGCACGACCTCGGCCGGCGCGAACACCGGGTAACACGCGACGGCCCGGCCGCCGGGATGGCGGGCCTTCCACGCCTCCGCGACAGCCCCCGGCGGCCGGGCCATCAGCTCCCGGCACCGCTCCAGCACCTGCTCAGGCGTCATGGGCGCCTCCGTGGACGGCGGCGCCCGCCGGGACGCGGTCCGCCGGACGTTCGAGGAAGCCGTAGAGGAAGAGCCCGCTCACCTCGCCCGCCAGCGCCCGGGCGTTCTCGGCCGACTTGAGGAACGGCCGGGTGGCGATGCCGTTGAGCATGCCCAGGAGGAGGTTCGTGGCCGACACCAGCTCGTCTCCCGAGCGGCCTCGCGTGTCGAGGTCGCGGAGGATGGCGAGGCCGCGCTGGAGGTAGCCCCCGCGCTTGGCCGCGATCTCGCCGCGCCGCGGCTCCGGCAGCAGCTCCCAGTCGCGATTGATGAGCTTCAGCGCCGAGGCCTGCCGGAAGCCGAAGTCGAGATGGGTGCGGACCAGCGCGACGAGCTTGGCCTCCGGCGTGGCGGCGGCGGCGACGGCCTCGTCGAGCGAGGCCAGGAGGTCGTCGAGCGCGCTGTCGAGCACCAGGAACAGCAGCTCGTCCTTGCCCCGGACGTAGTGGTAGAGGCCGGCCAGCGAGAGGTCGGCGGCGCGGGCGATCTCGCGCGCGGAGGCCTGGTGGAAGCCGCGCCGCGCGAAGGTGTCCCTGGCCGCTCGCAGGATCTCGCCGTACCGCCTTTCGATCGCCACGCCGAACCTCCCACCGAACGCGCGTTCGACCTGCCCGCACCGTAGTCCTCCGGCGGGGGCCGGCGAATCCGGCGGCCGGCTCATTTCTCTGGGGCGCGTGCACCACGCCGCGCGGCGCCCCCGGAGCCCCCGGGGCGATCGGTCCAGCGGAATGAGCCGCGTGCTTCATGTCGCCGGCGCCCGCGCGGCGTATCGAGTGGGGCGACGGACAGGAGGACGGCGATGAACGTGTTGCTGGCGCTGGTCGCGATCCTGGCGCTCGCGCTGCTCTACGTCGCGCTGCCGGTGGGCGTCGCGATGTGGTCGGCCTGGCGGCGGCCGCGGATCACGCGGTGCGCCGCGATCCCCGCCGAGGCGATCATCCGGGTGCGCCGCGCCGGCCTCGCCGAGGTCGCGGGCTGCCGCGCGCTCCGGCGCGTGGCGGGCTGCTCGCTCTGGCCCTGGCGCCAGGGATGCGAGCAGCGCTGCCTGGAGGCGCCCGACGAGGCGATGCGCGTGCTGCCGCTGCGGCGGAGCTGACGAGTCTCGCGGAATCGACTGACGGCGGCGCCGGGCGGCGGCGTTGCGCCGTCACCGTGTTCCGCGAAGCTCATTAGGAACGTCGGCCGCCGCTACAGCACCCCCAGGCGGCGCGCGAGGGCCACCGCCTCGAGCCGGCTGTGGGCCCCGAGCTTCGCGAAGATGTTCTGGGCGTGGTTGCGCACGGTCGCGCGGCTCACGTGCAGGCGATCGGCGATGGCCTGCGTGGTGGCGCCCTCGGCGAGCAGCCTGAGCACCTCTTGCTCCCGCCGCGTCAGCTCCTCGGCCGGCCCGGCCGGCGCCGCGTCGGCGGCCTGCTGGCGGGCGAGCCGCTCGTGGACCAGCGCCAGCAGCTCCTTGGTCGCCGTCACGTCGCGGAAGAGGTGGACGGTCACCTTCCGGTCGGCGTCCGGCACGAGGATCGTGACGTTCAGCCAGACGGGGCGGCCGGATCTCGTGCGCGTCCTCATGTCGAAGCTCTGGACCGGCTCGCCCAGGTTCACGAGCGACAGCACGGCGCAGCCCGGGTAGCAGAGCCGGTTGCCGTGGTCGTCGCGCGCGGCGAAGAGGTCGCAGCAGTGGCGGCCGACGACGTCGCGGGCGCGATGACCGAGGATGCGCTCGGCGGCGTCGTTCCACAGCACGACGCGCCCGTCGGCGTCGACGGCGAACGCGCCGTCGGCCGCTCCGGCGAGCGCTGCCTCGAGGCCGTCAGCGAGCGGCCGAGGCGTGGCGCTCATGGGTGGGACACGACTCGAAGCGCCCCGGGATGCACCAGGCGCGGAGCTCGTGGCGGGCCGGGACGCGGACGCGCCCGTCCGGCAGCCGGCAATAGACGCCGATCGCCACGTCGCCCCGTCCCAGCCGGCGCGTCGGCTGGAGGAACGGGCATCCACTGACGACCCTCCCGGCTCTCGCCTCGCTCACGATGCACCTCCTCGGGTCGTTCCTTCACTCGACGGCGGCCCGGCTGCCGTGCGCGGGCACCGTGACGTCCCATCCGAGCTCGGCGCGGATCCGGCCGGCGAGCGCCGCGGCCGGCCCGGGCTCGCCGTGCACGACGTGGACCCGCCGGGGCGGCCGCGCGGCGGTCCCGAGCCACCGCATCAGCCCGTCGGCGTCGGCGTGGGCCGAGAGCCCCTGGACCGACTCGACGCGCGCGCGCACCGGGACGTCCTCGCCGAAGATCCGGAGCGTCGGCTCGCCTTCCTGCAACCTCCACCCGCGGGTGCCGATCGCCTGGAAGCCCGTCAGCAGCACGGTGGTCCGCGGGTCCGGCAGCCGCCGCCGCAGGTGGTGGAGCACGCGGCCGCCCGTCGCCATCCCGCTCGCGGACACGATCACGACCGGCCCGGCGATCTCGTTGATGGCCTTCGACTCCTCCGGGCTGCGCGCCAGGCGGAACCTGGCCGGCCTCACGGGCCGCGCGTCGCTCGCCAGCCTCGCGCGCATGTCGTCGTCGAAGTCCTCGGGGTGGCGGGCATACACCTCCGTCGCCGAGATCGCCATGGGGCTGTCCACGTACGTGGGCAGACGCGGGATCCGGTCGGCCTGCTCGAGCGCCGCCAGGTGGTACATCAGCTCCTGGGTCCGGCCCACGGCGAACGCCGGCACGACGATCGCGCCGCCGCGCGCGACGGCGTCGCGGATGACGCGCTCGAGCTGGTCGGCGATGGGCTCCCGGGAGTGGCGCCGGTCGCCGTACGTCGACTCCACGACCACGACGTCCGCGTCGCCGAGCGGCGACGGGTCGGGGAGGATCGGCGCGCCGTGGCGGCCGAGGTCCTCGGAGAAGACGATTCGGCGCCGGTCGTGTCCGGTTCCTAGGTCGACCCGGACGATCGCCGAGCCGAGGATGTGCCCCGCCCGGCTGAAGCGGACGGCGATGCCGGGCGCCAGCGGCACCGTCTCCTCGTACCCGACGCCGGTCACGCGCGCCGCCGCCTCGACGCCGTCCAGCTCGGTGTAGAGCGGCAGCGCCGGCGTGTGCTTCGACGTGCCGTGACGGTTGTGGTACGCGGCCTCCTCCTCGTGCAGGCGTCCCGAGTCCGGCAGCAGGATGCGGAGGAGGTCGGCGGTGCCGCGCGTGGCGTACACGGGCCCCTCGTACCCCGCCTGGAGAAACCGCGGCAGGTAGCCCGAGTGGTCGATGTGCGCGTGGGTCAGGACGACGGCGTCGATGGACCGCGCCGGCACCGGCGGCGCCTCCCGGTTCCGCAGGCGCAGCTCCTTCAGGCCCTGGTAGAGCCCGCAGTCGACGAGGAGCCGGCCGGCGCCGGTGTCGACGACGAACTTGGAGCCGGTGACCGTCCCGGCGCCGCCGTGGAACTCGAGGGTGGTCGCGGGCGGCATCGGCGCCTACGCGGCCTCGAGGTCGCGCCGCCTGGCTTCGAACTCCTCCTTCCCGATCTCTCCGCGCGCGTAGCGCTCGCGCAGGATCTCGAGCGCGCGGTCGGTGGCGGGGCGCCGCCGCTCGCCCGCGATCCAGCGGATCGCGAGGACGATGCCGGCGATGACGAGCCCCCAGAAGGCGAGCATCGCGGCCATCATGGCGACGCCCCACACTCCCCACATCGGGTGCATCCCCCACTCCCACGGCCGCTCCTGGGCCCCGACCGGCAGTGCCGCCCCCAGCGTCGCGGCGAGCAGGACCACCGATCGCACGAGCCGGCGCATCGCGGTCTCACATCTCCCCGCGCTCGATCGCGCGGCGCTCGAACGACCAGTAGCGCCGCGCGCGCGCCGCGAGGATCTCGTCGGAGGTGTGGACCTCGGCGTCGGCGTCCTGCTCGACGCCGAGCGCGCGGCCGATCTCGTCGACCACGTCCTGGTCCGGCGTCGCGACGCTGCCGCCGACGGCCTCGTCGCCGGAGCTGTCGGCGCCCTGCCAGTCGGCGTCGATGTCGCCGCCCGTGAGCGTGGGGCTCACCTCGTGGTGCTCGAGCCGGTCCGCCAGCGCGTCGACGACCTCGCCGCGCTCGCCCGCCGGCAGCGCCGGGGCCGCCGGGCGTGTCCTCGCCGGCGCGCGCTTCCTGCTCCGGCTCGTCTTCCGCCTGCCCTGGCGCCGGCTCATCGGGCCGCCCTCTCGGCCGCCGGCGGCCCCGCCGGCTCGGCCTCCACCCAGACCTCCTTCAGGTCCTTCGGGAGCTGGGCGAGAACGTCCTCCGCCTCGCCGGGCGTGAGCTGCTGCTTCAGCGCCGCGAACACCGCCAGCGTCATCCAGCGGGCGTCGCGGACGGAGGCGAGGCCCGCCTCGTTCGCGACGCGCCGGTAGAAGGCGTCGCGCCGCATCTTGACGGGCCGGCGTCCCGGCTCCTCGCCGGCCCACCAGATCAGCTTCAGCTCGCGAGGGAGCTGGGCGGCCACCTGGTCGGCCTCTTCCGGCGTGAGCCGGTCGCGCAGCGCGTGGAACACCGCCGAGGTCGCGCGCTTGACGGCCTCGCGCCGCCGGTCCTCGCTGGCGTCCATGACGGCCCGGTAGAACCTCTCCGTCGACATCGCAGCCTCCTGTCCGACCCGACTTCGGCGGCGGACGCATCCTGACTGCATACGGGGTGCCGGGCTCGCGGAGCGGCTAGAGGTCAAGCGCGACGCAAGGTTGCACGGCAAAGGGAGGAAGCCGCGCCGGCGGGCGGCGGGGCGGCCCGGCCCCACGGGGGCGATCGAGCCCCACCCTGGACGGGACGAGCGAGCCGCCGGCGTCACGGACGAGGTCCAGCGCCACGTGAAGGGCCGTCTCGGCCACCCGTGAGCCGTCGAGGGGAACGAGGATGCGCCAGGCTTTCATGGGATCCTCCGCCTCGCGCGACGGTGCAATTCGCCCGCCATGCGGCGAGCGCCCGGTCAGCCCCCCGGCGGCCTGAGGCCGCGGATGCTCCACGTGCCGACGGGCCGCGCCAGCCCCTTGAGCGCGAGCGCGCCGACCTCGTCCGCGTCGACCAGATCCTCGACCGCGGCGGCGACGCGCGAGGAGACGAGGATCTGTCCCGCCGCGGCCTCGCCGCAGAGCCGCGCCGCCAGGTTGGTCACGGTGCCGATCGCGCCGTAGTCCCAGCGGCCCTCGAACCCGATGGCGCCGATGGTGGCGTAGCCCTGCGCGATGCCGACGCCGAGCCCGAGGTCCCAGCCGCGCTTGCGCCAGCGGGCGGCCAGCGCCGCGACGCCGTCCCGCATCGCGACGGCCATGCGCACCGCGCGCTCCGCCGGGTTCGGCACCTCGACGGGGTCGTTGAAGAAGATCATCATGCCGTCGCCGGTGAAGCGCTCGAGCGTGCCCTCGTGCTCCATGATGATCCGGCCCATCGCCGCGTGGTACTCGGCCAGCACGCCCATCACCTCCTCGGGCTCGGCCGTCTCGGCGAAGGCCGTGAAGCCCCGGAGGTCGACGAAGACGACCGTCACCTCGCGCCGGTGGGTCCGGAGCGGGTCGTCGGCGCCGCCGGACACGATCGCCTCGGCGAGCTGGGGCGAGAAGAAGCGCTTGAGCCGGCCGAGCCGCTCGAGCTGCGCCACCTGCTCGGCGACGCGCCGCTCGAGCGTCGCGTTCAGCTCCGCCAGCTCGCGGCGCTGGCGCGCGTCCCGGTCGTGCAGGCGCTTCTTCTCGAGGCACGCCCCGATCCGGGCCTGGAGCAGCACGGGCTCGAACGGCTTGCCGAGATAGTCGTCGGCGCCCAGCTCGATGCAGCGCACGACGCTGGCCAGCTCATCGAGCGCCGAGATCATGACCACCGGGATGTCGCGCAGCTCGGGGTCGGCCTTCAGCCGGCGCAGCACCTCGTAGCCGTCGAGGTCCGGCATCATCACGTCGAGGAGGACGAGGTCGACCGGGCGGGCCGCCAGGACGTCGAGGGCGGCGCGACCGCCCGGCGCGGCGACGACGTCGTACCCCTGGCGCGCCAGCCGCCGGGCGAGGAGGTCGCGGTTCTCCTCGCCGTCGTCGACGACGAGGATCACGGGCCGCTGCTCTGCGGGCTCGGGACGCCCGGCGGGCGCGGTCCCCGCCGCCGGCTCCGTCGCCGCCGGCACGCCGCCGTGGCGGAGCAGCTCGTCGAGCCGCTCGACGGCCGCGCGGATGCGCTCGAGGTCGCTGGCCACGACCGTGCCGCCGGCGTCGGCGGCCCGGGCGCGCAGCGTCTCGGCCACCGAGCGCATCCGCTCGAGGAGCGGCTCGACGCCGCCGCGCGCCCCCGTCACGTCTGCGGGCGCCGTGCGCCCGCGGGCGAGCAGGTCGTCGAGGGCCGCCAGCACGCGCTGGGCGTCGGCGCGCAACGCCGTGAGCCCCGCGGCCAGATCCGGCTTGGCGTCCCCCTCCAGCTCCTCGAGCAGCATCTCGGCGTAGCCGATGACGTGGTTCAGGGGCGTTCGCAGCTCGTGGCGGAGGCGCGCGGCGGGGTCGACGCTCACGGGGCGGACGGCCGGCCGAGCAGCGCCTCGATCTTGGCGAGGAGTCGCGCCAGGTCGACGGGCTTGGTGTCGAAGTCGTCGCAGCCCGACGCGAGCGCCCTCTCGCGGTCTCCGGCCATCGCGTGGGCGGTGAGCGCGATGACGGGGATGCTCCGCGTCTCCGGCGCGGCCTTGAGCCGGCGCGTCGCCTCCCAGCCGTCGATGCCCGGCAGGCTCATGTCCATGAGGATGAGCGCCGGCGCTTCGGAGCGCGCCATGTCGAGACCCTGCTCGCCGTCGAGCGCGATGACGACGTCGTGGCCGCGCCGGGCCAGGCGGCGGGACAGCATGTCGCGGTTCATCTCGTTGTCCTCGACCAGCAGGATCTTCGCCATCACGGCCCCGGACGGCGGCGCGCGACGCTCGAGGTCACCAGCTGTCGCACCTCGGCCATCAGCTCGTCGCGGCCGTACGCGCTCTTCTGGAGGATCTTGTGGACGTGGCCGCTGAGCCGCCGGCGGTCGTCGGCCGAGAGATCGCGGGCGGTGAGGACCACGACCGGGATGCCGCGCCACGCGTCGTGGCGCCGGAACTCCTCGATGAACTCGAAGCCGTCCATCTCCGGCATCATGAGGTCCAGCAGCACGACGCCGGGCGTGACGTCGCCGAGCCGCCGGAGCGCCGCCCGGCCGTGCGCGGCCTCGACCACGGCGTGGCCCTCGGCCTCGAGCATGCGGCGCAGCAGCTGGCGGACGCCGGCGTCGTCGTCGACCACCAGGACGGGACGGTCGCGGCGGTACCTCGCCAGCACCGCGACCAGCCGCGCGCGGTCGATCGGCTTGGTGAGGTAGTCGGCGGCGCCGAGGGCGAAGCCGAGGTTCCGGTCGTCGACGATCGTCAGCATGACCACCGGGATGTCGGCGAGCGCGGGGTCGGCCTTGAGCGCCGCGAGCACGGCCCAGCCGTCCATCCCGGGCATCATCACGTCGAGCGTGATGGCGTCGGGGCGCAGCTCGCGCGCCCGCCTCAGGCCCTCGTCGCCGCCCGCCGCGGTCGCGACGCGGAAGCCTTCCTTGACCAGGAACCGCTGCATCAGGTCGCGGACGGCGGCCTCGTCGTCGATGACGAGCACCGTGGCGCCGCCCGGGCCCTCGCCGGCGGCCGCGTCCGGCGGCCCGCCGGCGGCGCTCGTGACGTCCACGGGCAGGCGGATCGTGAAGGCGCTGCCGCGGCCCGCCTCGCTCTCGACGGTGACGTCGCCGCCCATCATCCGACACAGTCGCCGGCTCAGCGCGAGGCCGAGCCCGGTGCCGCCGTACTTCCGGGTCGTGGTGGCGTCCGCCTGGGAGAACGCCTCGAACAGGCGCCCCAGCTGCTCCGGCGTCATGCCGATCCCCGTGTCCGCCACGCCGAAGACGATCCGCGCGCCGCCGGCGGCCGCCTCGCGGCTCACCGAGAGGGAGATCGTGCCCTTGTCGGTGAACTTGCAGGCGTTGCTGAGCAGGTTGAAGAGCGCCTGGCGGACCTTCGTCAGGTCGGCGCGCATCGTCCCCACGCCCTCGGGGCAGCGGACGTCCAGGCGGTTGCCGTTCTTCGCGGCGAGCGGCTGGATGACGGCGGCGATGTCGCGGACCAGCCCGGCGACGTCGAAGGTCTCCAGGTACAGCTCCATCTTGCCGGCCTCGATCTTGGAGAGGTCGAGCACGGCGTTGATGAGATCCAGCAGGTGCCGGCCGGCCGCGTTGATCTTCCCGAGGTCGTCGACGAGCGCCCCGGCGCCCAGGTCGGCCGCGTCCTCCTGGAGCATCTCGCTGTAGCCGATGATGGCGTTCAGCGGCGTCCGCAGCTCGTGCGACATGTTCGCCAGGAACTCCGACTTGTGGCGGTCGGCGACCTCGAGCTGGCGGCTCTTGTCGGCGATCTCGCGGAACAGGCGCGCGTTCTGGATGGCGAGGGCCGACTGGCTGGCGAAGGTCCTCAGGAGATCGATGACGGCCGGCGAGAACTCGCCCGGGACGCTCCTGGTCACCGTGAGGCCGCCGATGAGCTGTCCCTCGCGCAGGAGCGGGATGGCCAGCAGGGCGCGCGCTCCCGTGCGGAGGAGGACGTCGCGGAGGGGGCCGCTGTACGCGCCGGGCACGGCGATGTCCGCGATCTGGACGGGCTCCAGCGTCTGCGCCATGCGGCCCGCGGCGCCCTCGCCGCGCCGGATCGGCGCGCGCCGGGCCACCTCCACGACCTCCTCGGCGAGGTTGTGCGTGGCGCGGAGATGCAGCTCGCCCGCCCGCTCGTCGTACTCGTAGACGGTGCACGAGTCGGTGCCGGCGAGCTGGCCGGCGCGGGAGACGATCGTGCTCAGGACCGTGTCGAGGTCCAGCGTCGAGCTGAGCGCGTGGCCGACGTCGCTCAGCGCCCGCAGCTCCTGCACGGACCGGGTCAGGTCGCCGGTGCGCGCCTGGAGCTCCGTCAGGAGCCGCGAGTTCTCGATCGCGATGGCCGCCTGGTCGGCGAAGGTCTCGAGGAGCGCGATCTGACCGTCGCTGAACGGCCGCACCACGTGCCGGTAGACGAAGATGACCCCGAGCAGCTCGCCGCTCCGGAGCATCGGGACCGCCAGGACGGTCCGGATGGGGTCGTTCCAGACGCCGGTGCCGTACGTGTACTCGGGATCCGCCCGGGCGTCCTCGACGTGGATCGTGCGGCGCTCGAGGGCGGCGCGCGCGGAGCCGCCGTGACGCCCGGGTCGGTTGGGATGCCGCTCCACGAAGGCGCGCAGCTCGTCGGAGACGTTGTAGGTCGCGACGACGTGGAGCGACTCGCCGTCGAAGCGGTAGACGAACGCGCGCTCGGCCTCGCACAGCCTGACGGCGTTCTCGGCCAGCGTCTCGAAGACCGGCTGGAGGTCGAACGTCGACGCCCCGATCACCTTGAGCAGCTCGCTGGTGGCCGTCTGCTGCTCGAGCGCCACCCGCAGCTCGCGGTTCCGCGTCTCGAGCTCGGTGAACAGGCGCACGTTCTGGATGGCGATGACCGCCTGGTCGGCGAAGGTCCTCAGCAGCTGGACCTGCTGCTCGCTGAAGAGCCCGGGCGCGGAGCGGCCGACGAAGATCACGCCGACGACGCGTCCCTCGCGCAGCATCGGCACGCCGAGACCCGACCGCCAGCCGCCGGCCAGCGCGGCCTGCCTGACCGCGTAGCCGGGGTCAGCCATCACGTCGGCGACGTGCACGGGCGCGCGCTCGCGGAGCACGCGGGCGGTCGTGGTGTGGGCGTCCGGCGACATGGGGAAGACCCGCCGCACGGCCTCGACGCCCTCCGGCGTGACCCCGTGCAGGGCCGCCAGCTGGAGCAGGCTCCCGTCGAAGCGCGAGACGACGCTCAGCTCGGCGTCGCAGAGCTTCACCGCCCGCTCCGCGATGATGTCGAAGACGGGCTGGACGTCGGTCGGCGACCGGCTGATCGCCCGGAGCACGTCGGCGGTCGCCGTCTGCTGCTGCAGCGCGTCGGTGAGCTCGCGGTTCCTCGCCTGCACCTCGTTGAGCAGGCGGGCGTTCTCGATCGCGATGGCGGCCTGGTCGGCGAAGGTCTCGACGAGCGCGATCTGGCTCTCGCTGAACGGCTTCACCTCGAGGCGGTAGATCGCGATCACGCCGAGCAGCTCGTCGCCCTTCAGCATGGGGATGGCGAGCGCGGTCCTGATGGGGTCGACCAGCCGGGCGGCGAACGTGTACTCGGGGTCGGTCCGGGCGTCCCGGATGTGGATCGTCCGGCGCTCGAGCGCCGCGCGGCCCGCGGCGCTGTTGCGGCCCGGCACGATCGGGGTGCGGGCCGCGAACTCGCGCAGCTCGTCGGTGGCGTTGTAGATCACGACGGCCCGCAGCGCGTCGCCGTCGGGGCGCCAGATGAACGCCCGCTCGGCCTCGCAGAGCCGCACGGCGCTCTCGGCCAGCGCCTCGAACACCGGCTGGAGGTCGGCGGTCGACCGCCCGATCACCTTCAGCAGCTCGGCGGTCGCCGTCTGCTGCTCCAGCGCGATCCGCAGCTCCCGATTGCGCGCCTCCAGCTCGGTGAACAGCCGGACGTTCTCGATGGCGATCACGGCCTGGTCGGCGAAGGTCTGCAGCAGCGCGACCTGGCGATCGGTGAACGGGCGCACCTCGGTGCGCCGGACCGCGATCGCGCCGATGGCGTCGTCCGCATGGAGCAGCGGGACGACGAGCGTCGTCCGGTGACCGAAGCGCCGCGCCAGGGCGCTGCCCTCGGGATAGTCCTCGCTCTCCGCCTGGGCGTCGGCGAGATGGATGGTCCGCCGGTCGAGCACCGCGCGGCCCGGCGGCGTCCCCCGCGCGAGGGGCGGCCCCTGTCCGACCGGATGACCGGGGATCGGCCCCTCGTGCGCGACGAGCCGGAGCCGGCCGGCATCGACCTGGAAGATGGCGGCGTCGGAGGCGTCGCACAGACGGGCCGCGCGCGCCGCCACGGCGGCGAAGACCGGCTCGACGTCCCGCGGCGAGCCGGCGATCACGCGCAGGATCTCGCTCGTGGCCGTCTGCCGCTCCAGCGCCTCGGCCAGCTCGCGATAGCGCGCTTCCAGCTCGGCGAGCACGCGCGAGTTCTGGACCGCGATGACGGCCTGGTCGGCGAACGTCTGCAGCAGCGAGATCTGCGCGGCGCCGAACGGCCTCACCTCGTTCCACCACACCCCGATGGCGCCGATCGGCCGTCCCTCGCTCAGCATGGGGACGCCGACGATCGTCCGCACGCCGATGGCCCGGCCCGGCGCGCCCTCGTAGTCCGGGTCGGTCGCGATGTCCGGCGAGCACACGACGCGGCGCTCGAGGACGGCCCGTCCCATCACTGTCCTCGGGCTCGGCGCCTGCGGATACCTCGCGGCGAGCGCGGCGAGCGCTTCGGGCGCGAGGCCGTCGGCGGCGCGGAGCGACAGACGGTCGCCGTCGAGGAGGAAGACGCCGCCGAACGCGGCCATGCTGAGGGCCCGGGCGCTCGCCGCGATCGCGCGCAGCACGGTCTCGACGTCGCCCGGCGAGGTCGAGATGACGCGGAGGATGTCGCTGGTGGCGTCGAGAGCCGCCTGGAGGGCCTCGACCCGCGCGATCAGCTCAGCCCTGGTGGACTCCATCTCGCGGTCCTCGAGCGCCCGGGTCGGAAAGCAGCGGACGCCCGGGAAGGGTATCCTCTGGGGCGACCCCGGGTCAAGGCGACGGCCGGCGTCGGCCGGGAATTTCCGGGCGCCTTGATCCCGTCTTATGGACGAGTCGACCATGAGCTCGCCGGCCGCGGAGGTCCAGGAGGACGCCCGGAAGCGGTTCGAGGCGCTGGCGCTTCCCCACCTCGCCCATCTCTACCGGCTGGCGGTGAAGCTCACGGGGCGCGCCCAGGACGCCGAGGACCTGGTCCAGGAGACCTACATCCGGGCGCTCCGCGCCTTCGCGACGCTCCGCGATCCCGCGCGGATCCGGCCCTGGCTGTGCCAGATCCTGAGCCGCCTGGTGCTCGACCAGCACCGCGACGCGCCGCGCGAGGTGGCCGTCGGCGACCTGGCCGAGGTCGACCGCTTCTCGCTCTACGAGGCCATCGAGCAGGAAGACCCGTTCCCCTACTCGGACACGCTGCACCAGGACTTCCTGCGCTGCTTCGACGACGAGGAGGTGCGTCGCGCCCTGCTGGCGCTCCCCGAGGTGTACCGGGTGCCGCTGGTGCTCCTCTACGTGGAGGACCTGAGCTACCGCGAGCTGGCGGAGGTCCTCGGCTGTCCGGTCGGCACCATCATGTCGCGGTTGCACCGCGCCAGGAAGATCCTCGAGCGCGAGCTCTGGGCGTGCGCCAGGCAGCGCGGGATCGTGAGGGATTGAGTCGATGGAAAGGCTGAGCTGCGAGCAGGCCGTCCGGCAGTTCTTCGCGTACCTGGACCGGGCGCTGGCGGGCGAGCCGCTCGAGAACCTCGAGGCCCACCTCGACTCGTGCCTCGACTGCTGCGACAAGCTGGCGTTCAGCCGCCAGCTCGACGCGTTCTTCAAGGAGCGGCTGCCCGAGGGCGCCCCGCCGCCGGCGCTGGAGCTACGCGTCCGCGAGGCGCTCCGCCGGCACTGACCGAGGAGGCCATGGCCTACTTCACCGTCGACCAGGCCCGATCGATCATCCGGGAGGCGTACACGGCCGCGTCGGGCGACGCGCCGCTCGTCGCCGCCGCGCTGTACGACCCCGGCGAGCTGGCGGCGCTGCCGTCCGGCGCGGTGTCGCTGGCGCTCGGGGTCGGCCATCCCGTGCGCCACGCCGACCTGCGTCCCGGCGAGACGGTCCTCGACGTCGGCTGCGGCGCCGGCATCGACACGCTGCTCGCCGCGCGCGCCGTGGGGCCGACCGGGCGCGCGATCGGCGTCGACATGACGCCCGCGATGGTGGCGCGGACGCGGGAGCACGCCCGCCAGGCGGGCCTCGCCAACGTCGACGTCCGCGAGGGGCTCATGGAGTCGCTGCCGCTCGACGACGCGAGCGTCGACGTCATCGTGTCGAACGGCGTGCTGAACCTCTCCACGCGCAAGAGCCGGGCGCTGGCCGAGATGTTCCGCGTGCTGCGTCCCGGCGGCCGGCTGTCGCTCGCCGACCTCGTGGTGACCGAGGCGCTGCCGGAGGACGTCTTGCGATCCGCCCCGGCGCTGGCCGGCTGACTGGCCGGCACACTGGCGGAGCCAGTGCTCGTCCGGGAGGTCGAGAACGTGGGGTTCCAGGCGGTGTCGACGGTCGATCGCCGGCCGTTCGGGATCGCGGCGCTCGCCCCGTATCCCGTGTTCCCGCCGGAGTTCGTCCAGTTCCTCAAGCGCGTCGTGCCGCCCGAGCGCCACGACGAGCTCGTGTGGTCGCTCGTGGTGCGTGCGACCAAGCCCGCGGCGACCGGAGGAGGCAGCCATGCCGCTTGACGTCGACAGGCTCAGGGCCGAGATCAGCAAGGTCTACAGCGAGGTGGTCCGCGACCCGAAGCGCGGCTACCACTTCCACACGGGGCCCGAGTACGCCGTCGAGCGCCTCGGGTACTCCGCGGCCGCGCTCGCCGAGCTGCCAGACTCGGTGACCGCGCCGTTCGCCGGCGTCGGCAACCCGCTGGCCATGGGGCAGCCGCGGCCCGGAGAGACGGTCGTCGACGTCGGCGCCGGCAGCGGGATGGACACGTTCCTCGCCGCCCGCGCCGTCGGGCCGGCGGGGCGCGTGATCGCCGTCGACATGACGGACGCCATGCTCGAGCGCGGCCGGGACAACGCCGCGCTCACCGGCATGACGTGGGTCGAGTACCGGAAGGGGCTCGCCGAGTCCCTCCCCGTCGACGACGCCTCCGCCGACCTCGTCATCTCGAACGGCGTCATCAACCTGACGCCCGACAAGGACCGCGTGTTCCGCGAGGTCTTCCGCGTGCTGCGGCCGGGAGGCCGCCTGCAGATCGCGGACATCGTCGTGCACCGCGACATCCCGCCGGCGGCGCGCGACGACATCGCGATCTGGACCGCCTGAATCGGCGGCGCTCTCCTGGAAGGAGAGTACGTCGAGCGCATCCGGCAGGCGGGGTTCGTGGACGTCGAGATCACGTGGCGGGGACGGCCCTTCACCGGGGCCGGCGGCCAGCGCAAGGCCGACAAGTTCGAGACGGAGGGCGTCAACATCCGGGCCGTGAGGCCGGAAGGAGGGAGATGATGGCCAAGATCCTGTACCTGGGAACGGCCGGCAGCGACGACCCCACGCGCGCCGGCTTCCCCTTCCAGTGGGCGCTCGGCGCCAGGGACGCGGGCCACGAGGCCGAGGTGTTCCTCGCCGGCGAGGCGGTCTATCTGATGAAGACCACGATCGCCGACGCCGTGCTGCCGGTGGCGATGCCGGGGCTGAAGGAGCTCATCGACGAGACGGTCGCCCAGCGCGTGCCGATCTTCGTCTGAGGGAAGTGCTCCGTGGCCCGTGGGGTCACCGAGGACGATCTCAAGAGCAAGAACGCGGTGTTCGTGAATCCGAAGATCTTCGCGGAGAAGGTGGCGGCGGCCGACAAGGTCGTCTCTCCCTAGCCCGCGCTCGAGGAGGCGCACCCATGAAGCGAACGCTGACGCTCGTCGTCTGCCTGCTCGCCGGCTCCCTCGCCGGCGCCGGCGCCGCGGAGGCGCCGAAGATCACCGTCACCAACGTGGAGCAGATCGTCACGCCGGACTTCCTCGGCGACAAGCCGGTGAAGTTCGCCCCGGCCGCCCAGATCAGCAACGTGGGCATCCTCGCCGGGCAGGTGAAGAAGATCCGCCTGCACACCCACGAGCTGGAGGACCACGTGGTCTACGTCGTGCGCGGGCGCGCCTCCGCGCGCCTCGGCGACGAGACGCGCGAGGTGAAGCCCGGCGACCTCATCGCGATCCCCAAGCGCGTGCCCCACGCGTTCGAGCAGGTGGGGAGCGAGCCGTTCGTGATCCTCGTGAACTCCACGCCCGGCTGGGACCCGCTGAAGGACACGCGGTACCTCGAGTAGCGCGCGGGGCGATACACGCGCGAACGAGTCTCGCGGGCGTCGATCGGATCCCGCGAGACTCGTTGGCCGTGGGGCGGCGCCGTCGCCCGGCGGTTCCGCACCCCGCCCGGATGACCGGCCTCTCCCCGCACCGGCCGACGCTCGCCCGGCGTCGTACACTGGGGGCGACCCGGCGGCGCGCGCCGCCGCACGGCGCCGGGGCACCCGAGCGATGAAGGACGACGCCGCCCTCCCCGATCCGCTGAGCCTCGCCGCCGTCGAGGACCTCTACCTCGCGTTCCTGACCGACCCGTCGTCCACGCCGGCGGAGTGGCGCCCGTACTTCGAGCGGCTGCGGCGGGACGACGCCGACGCGGGGCGGCTCCGCCGGGGCCCGGCGTTCCCGCCCCGCTCGCTGTTCCGGGCCGCCGCCCCCGCCCGGGCCGCCGACGACGAGACGCTGCTGGGGCAGCAGGACCGCGTCGACCGCATGATCCGCACCTACCTGGTGCGCGGCCACCTGGTCGCGGCCATCGATCCGCTGGGCCGGCCGCGGCCGCCGCGCCCCGAGCTGGACCCGGCCTTCTGGGGCTTCACCGACGCGGACCTCGACCGGCGCTTCTCCACCCACGGGATGCCGGGCGCCCCGTTCCTGCCCCTCCGCGAGATCGTGGCGCGCCTGCGCGCGACGTACTGCGGCTCCATCGGCGCCCACTTCATGCACATCCACGACCGCGACCGGCGCCTGTGGCTGCGCGAGCGCATGGAGAGCACGCAGAACCGCGTCCGCCTGGCGCGCGAGCAGCAGCTCGAGATCCTCGGGCGGCTCACGGCCGCGGTGGTGCTGGAGGAGTTCATCCAGCAGAAGTACCCCGGCGCGAAGAGCTTCTCGCTCGAGGGCGCGGAGAGCCTGATCCCGCTGCTCGACCTCGCCATCGAGGCGGCGGCCGGCCACGGCGTCGAGGAGATCGTGCTCGCGATGGCCCACCGGGGTCGCCTGAACGTGCTCGTGAACATCCTCGGCAAGCGGCCGCGCGAGGTCTTCCGGGAGTTCGAGGATCAGGACGACCCCTTGCGCGAGGGCCTGGGCGACGTGAAGTACCACCTGGGCCACAGCAGCGACTGGGTCTCGCGCTCCGGGCGGACCGTGCACCTCTCGCTCTGCTTCAACCCGAGCCACCTCGAGTTCGTCAACCCGGTGGCGCTGGGCCGCGTCCGGGCCAAGCAGGACCGGGTGGGCGACGGCGAGCGGCGCCGCGGCATGGCGCTGCTGATCCACGGCGACGCCGCGTTCGCCGGCGAGGGCATCGTGCAGGAGACGCTGAACCTCAGCGCGCTCGAGGGCTACCGGACGGGCGGCACGCTGCACGTGATCGTCAACAACCAGCTGGGCTTCACGACGCTGCCCGAGGAGTACCGGTCGTTCCCGTACGCGGCCGACGTCGCCAAGATGCTCCAGGTCCCCGTCTTCCAGGTCAACGGCGAGGACCCCGAGGCCGTGGCGCAGGTCGTCCAGCTGGCGATGGACTTCCGCCGGGAGTTCCGCAGCGACGTGGTCATCGACATGTACTGCTTCCGCCGGCGCGGCCACAACGAGGGCGACGAGCCCTCGTTCTCCCAGCCGCTGATGTACCGGCTCATCGAGAAGCGCCCGACGGTGCGCGAGAGCTACCTGGAGCACCTGCTCGCGCTCGGCCAGATCACGCGCGAGGACGCCGAGGCCATCGTCGCCGAGCGGCGGGCGCAGCTCGACCACGACCTCGGCGAGGCGCGCAGCCCGCGCTACGCGCCGTCGCGCGAGCGGCCGGGCGGCGTGTGGAGCGGCTACCTCGGCGGCCGCGGCGGCGACGCCGAGCGCGTCGAGACCGCCGTCGACCGGGCACGGCTCGCCGCGCTGATCGAGGCGCTCTGCCGGCTGCCCGAGGGGTTCACGCCGCATCCGACGATCGCCCGCGGCCTGGCCCGCCGCCGCGAGATGGCCGACGGCCGGCGTCCCGTCGACTGGGCCACCGCGGAGGCGCTGGCGTTCGCGACGCTCGCGGTCGAGGGCCACCGTGTGCGCCTGTCCGGCCAGGACACCGTGCGCGGGACGTTCAGCCACCGCCACGCGGCGCTCCACGACGTGCGCACGGGCGCCGTCCACGTCCCCCTCCGGCACCTGGCGCCCGACCAGGCCCCGGTCGAGATCCACAACAGCCCGCTCTCCGAGGCCGGCGTGCTGGGCTTCGAGTACGGCTACAGCCTCGACTGCCCGGAGGGGCTGGTGGCCTGGGAGGCGCAGTTCGGCGACTTCGTGAACGCGGCCCAGGTCATCGTCGACCAGTTCATCGTGAGCGCCGAGGAGAAGTGGGCGCGCCTCAGCGGGATCGTGCTGCTGCTGCCCCACGGCTTCGAGGGCGCGGGCCCCGAGCACTCGAGCGCGCGGCTGGAGCGGTTCCTCGAGCTGGCGGTCAACGACAACATCCAGGTCGTGAACGCGACGACGCCGGCGCAGTTCTTCCACGTGCTCCGGCGCCAGGTGCTCAGGCGGTGGCGCAAGCCGCTGATCGTCATGACCCCGAAGAGCCTGCTGCGCCATCCGCGGGTGGTCTCCCCGCTCGACGCGCTCGCGCAGGGCCGGTTCGAGCCGATCCTGCCCGACGACGCGGCCGAGCCGGGCGCCGTCGCGCGCATCCTGCTCTGCAGCGGCAAGGTCCACTACGAGCTCCACGCGCTGCGGGAGGAGACCGGGCGCCGCGACGTGGCGCTGCTCCGGCTCGAGCAGCTCTACCCGCTGCGCGAGGAGCACCTCGCGGCGGCGCTGGCGCCGTACCGGCCCGGCACGCCCGTCGTGTGGGTCCAGGAGGAGCCGGCCAACATGGGGGCGTGGCGGTACCTGCTCGCCCGCTTCGACGACAGGCTGGCCGGCGCCTTCCCGTTCACCGGCGTGTGCCGTCCCCCCTCGGCGAGCCCCGCCACCGGGTGGGGCGCCCGCCACAGGACCGAACAGGGCAGGCTGCTGAGGGCTGCGCTCGATGGCCGTTGAGGTCCGCGTCCCCGCGTCCGGCGAGTCGATCACCGAGGTCATGGTGGCCGAGTGGCTCAAGGCCGAGGGCGACCCCGTCCGCCGCGACGAGCCGCTCGTCACGCTCGAGACAGACAAGGCCGCGCTCGACCTGCCGGCCCCCGCCTCCGGCGTGCTCGCGCGCATCGTGAAGCGGCGGGGAGAGACGGCGCGGGTCGGCGAGGTCATCGCGCTGCTGGAGGAGGCCCCCGCGCCGTCCGGCGCGCCGCCGCCGCCATCCGGCGCGGAGCCGGCGCCGGCATCCGCAGAGCCCGCGCCGAGGCCGCCCGCGCCCCCGCAGCCCGTAGCGCCGGCGCCGGGCGCCGCAGCGGCCGAGCCGCGCGTGATGCCCGCGGCGCGGCGGCTGATGGCCGAGCGCGGCGTCGAGGCCGAGCAGGTGACCGCCACCGGACCGGGAGGGCGCGTGCTGAAGGAGGACGTCGCGCGTCATCTCGACGCCGCCGGCGCGGCCCCGGCGGCGCCCGCCCGGCCGGCGGCGCCGGCCGCCCCGGGCGGCGAGCGCCGCGAGGACGTCGTGCCGATGAGCATGCTGAGGCGGCGCGTCGCCGAGCGGCTCGTCCGGGCCCAGCAGGCGGCCGCGCTCCTGACGACGTTCAACGAGATCGACATGTCGGCGGTCATCGCCCTCCGCCGCGCCCACCAGGAGGCGTTCCAGCAGCGCCACGGCGTGAGGCTCGGGTTCATGTCGTTCTTCGTCCGAGCGGTCGTCGAGGCGCTCGGGCGGATCCCGCAGCTCAACGCGGAGATCCGCGGCACCGACATCGTCTACCGCAGCTACTGCGACATCGGGATCGCGGTCGGCAGCGGGCGCGGGCTCGTCGTCCCCGTGCTGCGCGACGCCGGAACGCTCTCCTTCGCCGAGACCGAGCGCGCGATCGCCGACTTCGCGCGCCGGGCGGAGGAGAACCGGCTCACGCTGGAGGAGCTGCAGGGCGGGACCTTCACGATCTCGAACGGCGGCATCTACGGCTCGCTGCTCTCGACGCCCATCGTGAACCCGCCGCAGAGCGGCGTCCTCGGGATGCACGTCATCCAGGACCGCCCCGTCGCCCGCGACGGCCAGGTCGTCATCCGCCCGATGATGTACGTCGCCCTCACCTACGACCACCGGATCGTGGACGGTCGCGAGGCCGTGACGTTCCTCCGGCACGTCAAGGCGTGCATCGAGGACCCGGCGCGCATCCTGCTGGAGGTGTGACCGTGGCGCGGCCCGAGCACGACCTGGTCGTCATCGGCGCGGGACCCGGCGGCTACGTCGCGGCCATCCGCGCCGCCCAGCTCGGCATGAGCGTGGCCTGCGTCGAGCGCGAGCCGGCGCTCGGCGGCACGTGCCTGCGCATCGGCTGCATCCCGAGCAAGGCGCTCCTCGAGTCGAGCGCGCTCTTCGCCCAGGCCCGGCGCGGCCTCGCCGCCCACGGCATCGGCGCCGGCGAGGTCACCCTCGACCTCCCCGCCATGCTGGCGCGCAAGGAGGCCACGGTGCGGGCGCTCACGAAGGGCGTCGAGAGCCTCTTCAGGAAGAACCGGATCACGCGCTACGCGGGTCACGGCAGCATCGCGGGCCGCGGCGAGGTCGTCGTCGACGACGGCCGCCGGCGGACGGCCGTCGGCGCGCGGCGGATCCTGATCGCGACCGGCAGCGCGCCCGCGCCGCTGCCCGGCGTCGCGACCGACGGCGACCGGATCGGCACGAGCACCGAGGCGCTCGCCTATCCCGACGTTCCCGGGCACCTCGTCGTCGTGGGCGCCGGCTACATCGGGCTCGAGCTGGGCTCGGTGTGGCGCAGGCTCGGCGCCCGGGTCACCGTCCTCGAGCACCTGGACCGCATCCTGCCCGGCATGGACGCGGAGATCGCGAGCGAGGCGCAGCGCGTCCTCGAGCGGCAGGGACTCGAGTTCCGGCTGCAGAGCCGGGTCACCGGGGCGCGCGTCGAGGGCGGCGCCTGCGTCGTCGAATGCGAGGGCGCCGAGCCGCTCCGGTGCGACCGCGTGCTCGTCGCCGTGGGCCGCCGGCCGGTGACGGAGGGGCTCGGGCTCGAGACCGTCGGCATCACCCCCGACGAGCAGGGCCGGATCCCCGTCGACGAGCGGTTCGCGACCGCCGCCCCCGACGTCCACGCGATCGGCGACGTGATCGGCGGCCCCATGCTCGCCCACAAGGCGATGGACGAAGGCGTCGCGTGCGTCGAGGCGATGGCCGGCGGCATCGCCCAGGTCGACTACGACACGGTGCCCGCCGTCGTCTACACCTCGCCCGAGATCGCCTCCGTCGGCCGCACCGAGGAGGAGCTGCAGCGGGCGGGGCGCGAGTACCGGAAGGGCGTGTTCCCGTTCGTCGCCAACGGCCGGGCGCGGATTCTCGGTCACACCGAGGGCCGCGTGAAGGTCCTGGCCGACCGGAAGACCGACCGCGTGCTCGGCGTCCACGTGCTCGGCGCCCACGCGGGCGACCTCATCGCCGAGGCCGCGGCCGCGATGGCGTTCGGCGCCAGCAGCGAGGACATCGCGCGGACGTGCCACGCCCATCCCACGCTCGCCGAGGCCTTGCGCGAGGCCGCCCTGGCGGTGGACGACCGGGCGCTGCACGTCTGATCCCCCGGCCGCTTGACGGCGCCGCCGGCGGCGGGTACTAGCCCTAATCCGAAAATAAATCAGGCGGCGATCGCATGTTCGATCCGCTCGTAGAGACGTTGAATGCCGGGATTGTCCGCGAGGCGCAGGCGGGTGCGGCCGCCGATTCGCGTGATACGC
>Ga0073934_10002532_pt1 | contig 37547 bp, 46 predicted proteins | sample LarsenN4metaG_FD_76834 | JGI IMG/M metagenome (GOLD analysis project Ga0073934, IMG submission 76834) | Hot spring sediment bacterial and archeal communities from British Columbia, Canada, to study Microbial Dark Matter (Phase II) - Larsen... ... | reverse complement strand
TTAAAACTCAAAGGATTAAAGAGTCCAAAAGTAGAAACCCAAGTTTCATATAATCGATGAAATTGTTCAAACTTTACCATCATACAAAAGTCTTTACAAACCCGACGAAAGGATAAAACATCATTCTTTTCTTTGATATATTTTAGGACTTCACTCCAACAATCCTTTCCTATCGAAACTAGACTCATTGCTCTTCTTTCCGGTTTAAAAAAAGTTAAAAACTTTTTGGTTTTTCGTTAACAAAATTTTATTAACTACAAGAATTCCAATCACAGGAAGAACATTGATTACAAACTCTTTCTTCATTCACAGTTCCACAAAATCCACATCCAATAGTTTTTTTACAAATGTTTCCATCATGATAATGAACTTTACCGTCTTTATCGGTAAATGGTTTATAAAGTCTTTGTGTACATACCATAACTTCTAGTTCTTTAAAGATTAATCTTCCACATTTTTTACATTGCAAAAAATCATCAGTGATTTCCTTTTCTAATGGTTCTTGTGGTTGATCTATTTTTATGATCGAATTGGATTGTTTATTTCCCATCTTATTTAATTTTATAGGCTAAAAATCTAAATGTTATTGATAATATTTTTATTTAGTGATTCCGACTTTCGATTGTATCAAAGAAACAATATTATCTAGAAAGCCAATTTTAACCGTTTTATCTTTCTTCGTTCCTGCGATATTTGAATCGGGGCAAGGTGGTTTGATAAGCGTTCGAACTGTGATCACTATAATTAAAAAGACCAATCCAATGAGACCAGAAATAAAAGCTATTTTCATCCATTTTTGAGTATCTAATCTTCCCGACCTATTCATACTTTTTTTTGGTTTTTACAACTCAAAAATCTTTCTTCTTTTACAGACAAACCAAAAAAAACGATCGAAGAAAGCTACAGAAAGCCAAACTCTTTTTTCTAATCATTCGCGGTCGCCTTTAAAGAAAGATGAGTGATTATGAACCTATGAGCGAATGTTCTTCTTGTGGTTGTAAGTTTGAACGTTTTAGTAGTGATATATGCGATTATTGTCTGTGTATATGGGAAAACGAAGTAGAAAGTCTAATACAACAAAACATAATACGACAAGAAGAATCAGATGATCCGGACCATCAAACTCCTCGTTAATATCAATCTCTTTTTATTTTCAAAAGTTTTTAGTTTACAAAATATATTAATAAAAAATAAAACTTTTGTTTGTTACAAAAAGAGAAGCATAAAGAAATTATGGAATATCCTCATACCTTTGTTCGTTGTCAAGTTTGTAATCATCCAATAGAATTGTTTTGCGGTATGGGATTTTGTAATAATTGTTTGAACTCAAATCAAGAGAAATATAAGATCAACGAATTTCCAAAAAAGTATTATCGTGTAAAAACTAAAGTTTCTACAAAACCCGAAATAGCTCTTCAAAAGTTTAACAAGATTTTAGTTACTCAAAGATACACCAAATTATCGAAAACTTCTGAGAATAGAGACTCAAAAACATAAGATGATTTAAAACATGTTTTATTCTCGAAATAAAAAAAGATTATGAATTTGAGATCGTTTTCTAAGTTAGTTAATAAAACCAGATTAGGTATCGAAACTTTATTTGAAGTACAAAGAAGTGAGTATAAATTACATAACCATTGTAGATTTTTCAAGGATGGATACGTTGAATGATACAAACATTAGTAAAAGTTTTTGTGTTTTAAAAAATAAATTCTTGGTTCGTTTACTTGACTCTGATTGTTCGTAAGGGCTGATTAGTAAAAAGGTTTTACGAACTACGATTTTGTTTGAGAGAGTTTTTATTCTAACACAAAACAAAAAGATGGAAACACCACCAAAAAAAGTCAACCAAAACGCCGAAAACGAATCTGAAGTTCCTAATAAAAAGTCTAAATCTGATAAAGAACCAAAGTCTGAAGGTAATAAAAGAGTTTATTCATTAAGTTTTAAAAAAAATTTAGGCTCTCTTGTCGAAGAAAACATTTCAAATGGCCATTACTCTGAAATTAAGATAACGCTGGATCCAAGTGTTTCAGAGATTTATCATTATTCGGACTTTGCCTTCATTTTGCTTTTTTCAATTGAAAAGCAGGGTAGTCGACCAGTCTATAACAAATTGGAATTTCGTTCCACTAGAGATTACCAAATTTTGTTTTCCATGTCCGAAGACATACAAGCCATATCTGTTTCGGATGAAAAATTGCTGCTTACAAAATGTGGAGGAAAGTCTTTATTATTAGAATTTGAACATGTGGTTGAACCGAAAGAGGAAATCAAACTTTTAAAGTCTACTCATGTATACCAACAAGCTAATCGCTGGGGTCCTTTGTTCTGTTATCCCTTTGTTTTATTCGATCGATCTAATCAATTTGAGCCGGTGACTTTGATTGACTTAAGCCAGAAAGTACAATCGAACGACTCTGGATTAGAAGAATTTAAGAAAAACCAGTTTTTTATTAGCCCAGAATATTCACTTGATGAACTCAATTCTCGATTTATTATATTTAGTGACCAATCAAAAACACGAACCCATTATATCTTGATTGATAATCAAGATACAAAGAAAGTATCAGATTTTACTTTTGATAGCTTTCAACGGGCCAAATTTTATGAAGATGTTGTTATGTTTTATGATATCACCGAAAATCCTATGGTTCGTTATTATGATATCTCATCTAGAAAAGAAATCAACGATTATTCTCTTCCTTTTGAAATTGTTCAAAAATTTGGAAACTATGTGATTGGCTTTACGGAATCCGAAAGATGGTCATTGAACAAAGTCGATGACCATGGAAACATACAAACGTTGGTTAAAAACAAGAATCGTATCCGTTTTACAAACCTTTTTAGTCCTTCATTCCCGTTTTTGTTTTTTTACATGAATTCGGAAATCAATGTTTATTCTACAAAACAAGAAAAAGTCCTCTACACTTTGCCTATTGATTCGTATGGAATAGATGATAACGAATCAAAGATCTTTGATCTCGTTCAATCTCAAGAACATTCCTATTTGAATGTTTTGGACTTTTCGAATTGAAATTAGTCCCTTTTTTTTCATAACACTTGTACATCTGCTTCAAAAAATAAAAAAGTTTTATTCAAATAAAGAACATCATACAATCAAGACTTTGATTCCTTTTGTAATTTAGATTGGTAGGATAAAAGTTGTTTAATAAAACCAGGATTAGGAAGAGCTTTACACCGTCTTTCTTGAATATATTCTATAGTTTTATCAGCAGACCAACCCATTTTTCTAATCAAAAAAGCAGCACAGATAGTAGCCGATCTAGAAATACCACCATAACAATGGACTAACACTTTCTCTCCGTTTTCTAAGGCTCGATTAATATAATCAAAAGCAGAATCAAAAAACTTGGCCATGTTAAAAGAAGGAAGATCTAGAGAACGAATAAAATAAACATCTTCAACACATTTTGGATATTTGATTTTTTGATTTAAATTAACAACTTTACGAATACTAAGTTCTTCTATCTTTTTTATATCAAATCGACTTCCTAAATACAATCCATCGATTAACTCAACAGGTTTAACTTTTTGTTTCTTTGCATAAACACAACGACCCAATGCTTTAAAAAATAGCTTTCTTGATTCTATTGCTAACTGCTTCTTCTCCATCGTTTTCAACGAGTTTCAAAGAACGTTCAGAAAAAACTTTCAACGATTCTACATCAGTTGAAAAGAAAAAACAAAACAAGTTAGTTGATTTGATTGAAAGAAAGAAAAAGTTTTTTGTTTGTTTGATGATTCGTTGATCGAAAGCGAACAATGAGTAAAAAGTTAGAGCTCATAGCAAGTGTGGTACAAAAGAATATTTTAAAGTATCCGCTTTATTTGGGTAAAATACACTATGGAAAAACAGACAAAGAGTTTCTTTTATTCGAACCTCACGGAATGGTTGGAACATATGAATATATAATTCCTCAACAAAAACCTGAATGGTTAGTAGAATTTTACAAACACGAAGAATTTACTTTTGACGAAAAGATTTATTCTTTTTGTTTAAAGGATCTATCGACAGAAAATGGATTAGTAATTACTCTAATGAAGAAAGAGATAGAGATTGTAGATATCGAGTTTGAAAGAATAAAGTTTATTCTAAATCCTTAAAGGGTTCTAACAATGAGTCGTAATAAGATAAAGGTTCAAAATAGTCTATCAGATTCCAGTCGTATCTACGATGATAAAGAATTTTTTTCTCCCCTGTTAATAAATTCATGATGATTATGCGATAATCACAAGCACAATTATAATACAAGTAATGCGTAAAGATTCTTAAAGGTGTACAATACTCATGAATATAAATCGTTTTTACAAATGAAAAATTATTCAGATCATAGACATATACATAGTTAAAAGACTTGTTTCTTTTGTCGAGTGCAAATAGATATATGTTTTCTTTATAAACGAAACAATATTCAACGTTTCTATGATAAGTAAAAAGCTCAATATTTGTTTTGTCCTCTTTCATAACTTTGATTTTATAGCATACATCGCTCTTTTTCTTTGTATAGATCATTATTTTATGATCTATGTATAATGAACTATATCTTTCAACCTCATAAATTGATACTATAGGTTCTTCTTCATTTTCGCTTCCAAATCCATAATGTTTGTTATCAGAGTAACAAAAGTTTCCATATGAAGTTTCGTTTAAAACAAGTTTTTCTCTCATAGGTTTACCAACTTTTGTTTCTTTTGCTGAATCAGATATAGCAATTATAATGTTAAAATCCTCGAATAAGAAGAAACAATGATATTTTGAACTTGTAATAAACTTGATCTTTTCCTTGGTTTCAAAATGGAATCTTTTTTGATCGCTTTTAGGACAAAACAAAAACTTTTTATCTTTCTCAAATACATAATGTCCTTCTGTTATTGCTACTAACTTGGGTCTTTTCTTCAAGATATCATATATTTCGTTTGATTTTGCTTTCATATAACGATAATAAACAGAAAGGAATAGATTCCATTCAACAAAACTCTTAGGCTTTGGAAATCTATCATCAGAAAGTAAATTTCCCCAAGTTTTCCAAGCAATCTCAAACGTTAAAATCTTGTAAAAATGTCTGCAAGAACATCGAAAACTGTTCCAATCCAAATAGTTTTCTAGATAAGAAGCAATCAACAAGCATATATCAGGATAAATAATCGAAGGATCAAACTTTGAAAACAAATCCCTTGAAAAGAACTTTGATAAAGCAACTCCCATCTCTTCTTTCTTTACATTCAAATCCTCTTACATTCGATAAAGATTTTTCATTTTAATAAACGAAAACTCTTTTTGTTTGGATACAAGTTTGGTTTTTATTCTACGTAAAAAAGAAACCTCAAACAAACGCAATGAAAGTGTCTTTTGTTCTTCTTTTACTCTTTATCTCTTTTGTTTTAGCGGATAAAACAACAAGTGGCATTTACGATCAAGAATTTTGGAAGAATGTTGATTCTGAATTAAACTACCCATCATTCGACTTTACATTAAATGTAGAAGAAGTTACTTTTACAGCCGAAGATTATAGAAAACCTATTATCATCGAAGAAGGAAATCCTATTTATGACTTTGATCCATTGTTTCAAGTTTGTAAACAGGATTCTACAAAATATTCAGAGGCTTGTTCTTATTTTCAAGAAGTATTGGATTGTGCTTTTATAGTGAAAGCAAACCCAAAACATCCTCTAGTTTATAAAACTTCAGGAGTGTGTTCTGCTTACTTTGAAACTATTAGAACTTTAAAAAATCCTGTGAATTTTCCATTTTACGTGGATTTTCTTAACATACCCGTACATCTTCCAAAGTTCTTTCGATCTATTGAAGAAATATCATCAGCTTCACGAACAACCAAAGTTATTCCGGCTATTAAAAAGTTTATTAACTTGATATTCAACATATCTGAATCATAAATAATTCTTTTATTCTTTTGTTCAATAAAACATTGTTTCAATCCATGCTTCGAATGTGTTACTTTTTAAGACTTAGTATACGTAATGTTAGTAACCTAATGTTAGTAAGGTTTAGCGTTTTAGGTTTTGGTTTTTCATTTTCAAACAAACTCAACGAAAGAAAAACTAACAATTATGATGAAAAGCCTTTACTTTATTCTCTTCTTATTTACGATTTCAGCCTTTGCTGAGAAAAAGAATGTCGAGAGCCTCTTCAACGAATGGCATGGTTTTAGTCAAGATGCTTTTGCCGATCTTTTAAAAGCAGAAACAGAACTTCAACCAAAGAAAGCAAATTTGAAATTAGAAGAATACAAAGAACCTATCAAACTTGAACAAGGGTTAAAACTATACGAATTGGATCCGATCTTTGAAAAATGTAAAAGCCCTGGATTTTTAGAGAGATATCCTTGTGATTATTTACAACAAGTCATCGACTGTGGCTTCCTTATCAAAACAAATCCAAAAAATCCTTTATTTGAGGAAAAATCTGGGCTTTGTGATAATTACTACGAAACTTTGAATTGGATCAAGAACCGAAAAACAAAATCTCACATTCCTCGCTACATTAAAGAAATAGCAGATAATCCTACAACAACCAATCTAGCCATTGTTCTTCAAAAATTTATTAGTTTAGTCATCGACCTTTCCACTAATTAAATCCTTTTATTTACTCTTAATAAATCATTTCATCAATCCATCTTAGCTTTTTATTACAAACAACCTTGGATAAAGACAACTTAGTAAAACACGTTTTTATTAACCTTATTAGACTAATTTTTGGTTTTCATTGTTTAAAAATAAGTAAACAGAAAAAAACTAGAACCATGATGAAGCTCTTTTACATTCTTCTCTTCTTTTCAACGGTTTTAGCTTTTACGAATAATTCAGAAGAAGACGTCGAAATCCTTGGAGATGAAAGATATTTCTATATAGTTTTGGATGAAATATTCCAGAGTATGGTTTATTTAGATTCATAAGACGTAAGCTCTAAACAACAAAATTCTAATCTCCAAAACTAAAGTCTATGATGTATAACTTGGATCCATTATTTGAAAAGTGTAGAAAACCTATTGGTAGAGATGAATATGCATGCAACTATTTAAAAAAGATTATATCTTGCGGACAAACGTGTTCGAAAACTCCCTATATTCAATGTTGTTCACCAACATCATTTGTATGTTCTCCCTATTTTCAAACACTTGCTTATTTGAAAAACGAAACATCTAATGCTGATTTTATTGATGAAATTCGAATAGTAACAAAAGGATCCAAGATAGGCCTAGTTATTCCGGTTGTTCAAAAGTTTATAACTTTGATCCTTGATATCTCCAAATCTCGTTTTGTTTAATTCGTAGAATAAATCAACCATTTCTTCAATGACTTAGTCGCATAGTATTTTGGATTTAGTAAACGTAAATTAGTTCATGGTTTTAAACTTTTATTCAAAACACACATAAACAAAAGTGTATAAAAAAGAAATGGCAGAAGCGGGAGAAACAAAGTTTAAAAGTCACTCTGTTGTGATTGATATAAGGCCTGAAAAAGAAGAAGAACCAGAAAAATGTTATTGTATTTATTCTACAAGCGAAGGATTTTGGAAAGTTCAAAGGGGAATATCTAAAATATTACCTTTTCCTTTTCTTTCGATTCTTGGATCTGTTCTAAAGATTCCATTATCCGTTATACAAATCCTATTGTTTTTGTTGTTATTACCCATCTCTTGTTGTGTTGGTGATTCAACAAACAAAGATCTTGAAGGTGCTGCGTATGCAGTTGTTTTTGGGGTTATAATTTTCTTTTATTCGATTTTAAACATCATGAGCCTTGGATTCATTGTTTTTATAGTAGAATGGTTTTTTAAAGAAACAGATACAAAACTCTAAAGACATTGTCTAAAATAAACATGTTCAACTTTTGATAAAGCATTAGTTTTATTTATTGATCAAATTTTAGTCTTAGGACTTTTTTTAGATAAACTATAAAAACAAAATATGAGTTTAAGTAATCAAATACAATGGATTTCATTAGGTTACGATTGTTGGAGAATAGTGTTTTTCAATCTAACTTTCCAAGAATTACAAAAGATTCGTCTTGTTTGTTCTTCTTGGAATAAATGGATTATTGAGTTTAAACCATTCTGGCCGATTGGTAATCATTAAAAGTTTGTGTTTCTAAATCATGTTAACGTAGGATATGATCTCCATTCTTCTTTGATCAATAACATAAAGACAAAAGAATATAAAGAAATCAAAAAAGAATTAAATCATGAATTTTCTGAAATTCTATCTTGCTTTACTTTCGGAATCATTTTGTTGGGTCCTTTTAATGGTACAATAGAAGGTTACAAAGGTTTTTGGATCTATTCAAAGGAATCTTATGAATTATTATATCATAATGATCAAAACTTTATTAAACTTCATGGGTCAAAAGAACATATTTTGATCGAAGAGTTTTATGACTGTTGGTTGTTTAGTTTTAAGAAATCTAATGATCAACTAATTGCAGAAAAAAGAAAAGTTGATTTATTACGTGGATATAAACATGTTTATTTTGTATATCCTTTCGTTTCTTTTAAACCATTTTTAGATGGAAAAACACCGGTGTTGATCGATTTACGTCATAATAAGGATTTAATAAAAGAATATAATATTTTGATACCTACTCGTTTTCAAACAACATATCTTAATCAAAGCTACTTTATAATCAAGAAGTTATACGACAAAACATTGGAAATGTGGGTTTTTAAACTTGATGATTTCAAAGCTCCTCCTATAAAAGTTGACTATGATAAACAGTCTTACGTTTCATTGGAAGAAAACATGTTTTTCGTTTACTCACAATCCGAACGTTCTATTCAATCGTACAATCTTAGTTCTAACGTAAAAACAACTATTCCAGTTTCTTTGGATTGTATCCAAAAAATGAATAAGAACTTTGTCATAGGTGGAGTAGAACAAGAAAACATCCTTAAAGTTTACACATGGAATTCTGATTATAAAAAGCTCATATTTTTAGAATCTTTTCGACTTCCTTGTAATACAAGTAGCATTAGATTTATTCATCCTTCTTTATCGCTTATAACTTTTGTCATGTATAAAAAAAGTTGTAAAACAATTAGAATTTTCTCAAAGAACAAAAGAAAGAGATTATTAGTTATTAAACTTTCGAGTAATAATTATTCAATGTTTGAAGGAGATGGAATTTCTAAACTTTATTGTCATTATGAAGAAAACAACAAATTAATGCTTTGTATCTTTGACTTTGGATTTTCTCATCACAAACAACTTTAATAAACTTTTTCTTAATCGCAAACGCTTGAGGAGTTTGTTTTTAAAATCATAAATTGATCAAGGTTTATTGTTATCATTCTTTGTATCCTCAAAACAATAAAATAAAGCCTCTAGAATCATTTACTAGTCGATCGGAATCGAAAATTCGTTTTGAGTTTTTCTTCCTTTTTTAAGTGTTTTTTTGCCTCAAAATTCTTGTCATTTCGACCTCATTGCTTCAAATTGAAGCAATGACATCGGCAGGTGTCAAGAAACGGAAGAAGAAAAAAATCAAAAAACCACAAGCAATAAAGAAATAGTTTTAATCAACAAAAAATAAATAGTTTCTTTTAAGACTGAGTTGTTGTTTTTTTTAAGAGTCTCAATACTTAAGGTAGTTCTTTAATGTATATAACAATTCGAGATCTAAGTTTCAAAAGGATTTCAAATTAAAAGATCACAAATGAAGGTATTTTATTATATAAAGCTCTATCAAAAATAGAATCTTCTGACTATTCAATATTATAGACCCTCGGTTTTTGAAAACTCAAAGTAAAAAATTCAATCTTTTAACAAACACTCAAATAATAATGACATTCTAGCTTGAGAGTAACTTTTACGCGCTGCTTGTCAGTTCAATGTCATGAAGCTCAAAAGACCTTAAAGAAATAAAGGATTTTTTCAACTTAAAAGAAAAAGACATACAACTGAGTAACTTATTACATTCTATTTTCGTTGTTGTGCAACATAATAAGTCTTTGAATCATTTGGTTTATAAATCAAACAAGAAAAAACCCAAAAATTTTTGGAAAAAAGGGGTTCAAATTTGTTATTTCAAATAGAACTCATCACCAAAGCCCAAGAACGAAACGAAACTCAACCATTGAGTGTAGAGGGGTATGTTTTATTAAGTAGAAATGATTTCTATCAAAAAAACAATCTTCAAACAAAATTCTTTTTCCTCAAAATTTTAGCCTGAAAATTTCATAAACCTCCAAGATGTTCCCAAATCAGGAAACTGATTGACTTAAAGTGGGAAGACATAGAAATTAAATGTTTGATCAGTCTTAATAAATTTGACTTTTAAAACACTTGAAGACTCAGCCTTTCCATTTAAAACAATTTTGTTTGGCGCAGACTTTCCTCCAAAGTCAAAAGGTTCGTCTTCAACGGGTTCTTCACAAAAAAATAGTCTATGAATGAAATAATTTGAATAGAGGAATGTCTATGGTTGAATGGTGTTAAAGATGAGATAAAGTCCAACTCTTAACGTTTTTATTATTTTGACTAAAACGTCCGATATCTTGACTGACGAAGCCGAGCTGTTTCTTAAATCATTTATTTGTATCAACCACATAAACTTTCAAAATAAAAATCCTTTCAGGTAGCTCAAGGAATCGCTTATTGAAAATTTACGCTCTGGGCCATGTCAAACGACACCAACAGGACCGTTGAAAGCGATCCACAAGTCAAAACGGAACAAAAAAAATGGAAGAACAACAAGCAAAGAAAATAAAATTAGATCCATCGGATGAAAAGCCAGTTCAATGGATTTACTTGGGTAAGAAAAGAAGCTCAAAAAAAGTGATTTGTTTTTTTTTTTAGGAAGAGATATCTGGCGGGAAGTATTTTCTTGGGTAACGAGCTCCGTTTTTTGGTTTAATGAGTGTTTGTTTTCATAGCTTTCGTTTGAAAAACGACTAAGAGCTCGTTGTGTTTGTAAATCTTGGAATCTTTGGATTCTTGAGTTTAAACCCTTTTGGCCGCTAGGTACAAACCTTTTCTTTCTTGAGAATTCAATTAACTTTTCATTTTCAGAGCCTTCTCTTTATTTTAAGATTATTCGAAACATTTCAACTGGAAAGTACCAAAAAACCAAAGTGAAAATCGGACATAACTTTGATCATATTATTGCCGACTCTTCGCTGGGAATTATCCTCGTTGGCACTTTAAATCGCGCGGAATATCAAGGGTTTTGGATTTGTTCTCAAAGCCCGTATAGTTTTTTGTATCATTTCAACGAATCTTTTGAACATATCTATGTTTCTAAAGACCACATCGTTGTTAAAGATCCCGCTTTCATTTATTGGCTGTTGAGTTTTCAACATTCCTTCACTCCAAAAGAATCCATTCAACTCCTGAACAAAACCAAACTCTTCGAAGGAAGTGTCCATGATTACTGCTTGTTTGAATCTCCATTCATATCTTTTTTAAATTTCACCAACATCTATACTCCAGTGTTGATAGATGTTCTCTCAGGAAAGGATCTTCTCAAAGAGAACAACATTGAAATTCCAGATGGATTTTCTTCTCGATCCCTCACTCGAGAATATTTCACCATCGAACGCCCAAAAGATGATAGATCTTATGAGATTTGGATCTTTCAACTTTCCAATCTCACAAAACCTCCTCTCAAAATTCTCACTCCTGAATATCCCAGTGTTTTTTTCGATGGAAATATGTATTTCGTTGCCTTCAAATTGGATGAAAAAGAAACAAGGATCGATTGTTATTTCCATAATTCCGGAAAGAAAACATCCGCTTTCATCCCATTCTCTCATCATGTGGATTCAATCAATATGAATGTTGTTTGTTCAAGAAAAATCAAAGAATTTAAAATTGACTGGCTACTAAAAAACAAGTCAATTGAAATTTATCTTTGGAATTCGGATTACACAAGCCTTACCTTATGGAAATCAATCGACAATCTTCATGTCCATATCCTTGATTGTTTTCATTCATGCTTGTCGTTGGTTGCTCTTTGGAGTTTTCAAGAAAATTCGTTTACCAAAATTTCGATTTATTCGAAGAGTAGGAAACAAGTTAGTGAAATTTCGCTTCCAGAAGGCTTTTCTCGGTTAATAGGAGATCAAAAATCAAGAATTTATTCTCGATGCGTAGTAAACAACGAGTTTTATCTTTGCGTATTTGATTTTGCAAATTGAAAATAAAATGAAATTTATCAATTGTTAAACTTTATAAAGGGGTTTAAACTAGAGATCAAAAACTACAAATTATCTTGTTTGATAAACAAGATTAGGCATTTAAGAACCGCTAGTTAAGGTAATATTTATTCCGCAACAACAAGAGATGAAGATTCAAGAATTTATTATATGACCAAGAAGAAACCGTAATAAGTCTCTAGAATCATCTTGTTTCAAAATCAAACAAGAAAAAAAACCAAAAATTTTTGAAAAAAATGGGGTTCAAATTTCTTTATTCCAAATAAAACTCATCACCAAAGTCCAAGAATGAAACGAAACTCAACCATTCAACAGAGAAGTAATGTCTTATTCAATGAAAGTGATTTGCATCAAAAAACAATTTTCCAATAAAATCCTTTTTCCTCAAGTTTTTAGGCTGAAATTTTCATGAACTTCTAAGTCATTCCCTAAATCGAAAAACTGATTAACTCGAAACAGGAAGTCAAAGAAGCTTAGTGTTTGATTAGCCTCGATGAATTTGAATTCTAAAAGGGTTTGGAAAGTAAATCTTTCAATTAAACGATGAACTAATTCGACTGGAACTTACCAATAGAATGTTTTCAGTTAAGTAAGCTGTAAAGATCAAATCACCGCAATTGCTTTTGCTTTCATTTATTCTTGGTATTTTCCGATTCCCAGTAACCTCAAGACTTCAAACCTACTCAAAAAGGTAATTCAAAGCCAAAACAATCAATAAAGCTTTGTGGAACCTTATCATCTTAAAAACAATCAAAAACTTGTTCGGAAGATTTTATGCTCTTAAGACTTACTACTTTGAGATTTATAAAAGAACTTGTTGAAATGAATGCTATTTTATTGAAACAAATTAGAACATCATTAGAATCACTTTTGTACTCAAAAAAACATCGCGAGTTTTTCTGTTTTTTTTAAGTATTTTTTTGCCTCAAAATGTTTGTCATGTCGACCTCACGGCTTCAATTTGAAGCAATGACATCGACAGACAACGGAAGAAAGTTTACAAGAAAAAATAAGAATTAAAGAAAAAGGAGAATGGAATTACCCCGATTGGAAAATATAACTAAAACAATTACAAGAAATCAAAGCAATGGTTTTCATTCTGGACACGAAGAACTTTCTTTCAACCTCTCAAATTCTCCGACTTCTGTTATATCTTACGATGTTTCAAGTCCTTCGTTCAACATTTCTCCGTCTAGACTCGTTGCCATAAAATCGAACAAACCAACACCACGCCCAAAGAGTCCAAACCCCCGAAAGAAAGAAAAGCCTCAACGTTGTCCACCTGGAACCCGAGCATTAATGGAAATTCGAAAACAACAAAAAAGAACTAATTTGCTGATTCGAAAAGGACCATTTGCTCGACTTTTTAAAGAAACATTTAACCGTTATTCATATCTTGGAAGAGTTACTCGAGTTCAACCGGCTGCTATTGAAGCAGTTCAACATGCTGCCGAAAATTATTTGATTGGATTATTTCATGATGCCAACCTTTGTGCGATTCATTCCGGTCGTATAACTATCCAACCTAAAGATATTCAGTTAGTTAGAAGATTGCGAGGATTAAAAGAAGCCTTGTTTTGAATGCTTTTTTTATTTTGGAGTCGAAATAAGAGAATAAATTCTAGCACTTTTACAATGATCGCAATTACAATTGTTATCCCAATCTGAAGCATGATAAGTTTCAGTTTCACTTCCTTCGAGCTCTTTGTAAATTTCCCAAGTTTCACTATCGGTAGAAGCAAGAGAAGAAGAATTGGTTTCTTCGTCGAGGTCTTGGCCATCCCAATCTTTGAAATTTTCTTTTGGGAATTTTTGGTTAAAAAGCTTTTCTTGTTCTTCGGGCTCCAAGTCGCTAATTTCTACAAGATAGGCTAATATCTCCTTTTCTTTTTCGAATTGGTCAAAAGGCAACGAGGGCGAGAGTAAATGAGTCCTGGCCGTTAGAGCTTCCACTTGCTTTTTTGTAGAAATAATTTCTTCCATGTAAGTATCAAAGGCTTGAATATTAGGAGAGGCATTATCGAGAATTGCGTTTAATTCTTCTCTTTTTGATTTCTGCTCAAAGCGACTAAAAAAATGTTCAACTAATCGTTGCGCTGCTTCGTAATGAAGCAAAAATCCTTGACCAAGCGAAGGAGTGGGGTCTATAGTGACTTTTATAGTATCTTTTTGTTTTTCGGTCAAAACGGGTGCTTTAAATTTAGAAGCCTTGGATGAGAAAGTTTGCTTCTTTACACCATAGTATTCAAATAATTTTTGAAGTTGATTGCGAAGAAAGTAATATTTTGGAGTATCGTCTAACCAAATTCGAACCAACTTCCAATCTTCACAATCTACTTGATCGAAAGTAAAGGTTTTTTCTGTTTCCATTACGTTTTTTTGTAATGATGACGTAAATTTTATTCATAATTATTTGCAACAAATTTCAGAGCTTAAAACGAATAAAGACTTTTTGGATGGTTATTCAATCCGCAAAATCAATGATATGAAGATAAAACTTGTTGTTTTCTTCCAATCGAGAATAAATTCTTGATTTTCGATCTCCTCTTAACCACGAATGCTCTTTTGGAAGGGAAATTTCAGCAACCTGTTTTCCATTCTTTGAGTAAATCCAAATTGTGGTTGATTTTTGTGGAGAACCACTGGAAAACGCAAAAAACGGCAAGTATGGATCAAAACAATCAACCCCGTTTTCCGCGTGAAATAAGAAGTAGGTATTTGGAATGTTCACAGAATAATTTTGTAAAGAGATTTTTCTAGTTTTATTTGAATTAAACTTACTATGACAAGCAAATCTTCAACCGAAAACGAAGTGAAAGAAGTTGAAATTGGTCGAAATGGCACTTTTATCTTTGATAAAGAATCTTTTAATCTTAAATTTTCTGAATTAGACGGGGATTTTTGCTTGAATGGAAAATGTACATTCACAAAACTTACAGTTGAGTGGTTTAAAGTAACCGATGAAGCCTACGAGGTATGAATAAGTAAGGCCAAAAGTTAAGTTTTTAATAGGTTTATGCATCTATTGGTGGACATCAATGGTCTTTTATTTCGCTTTTCAATACGAATGAGCACTTTTATGCTACTTTTGTTTTGAACGCCAGAAAAATACGTGATACCGGTTTTGTTGCGATTAAAAAAAAGTCCTCAACTAAATAAAAGTTTGTCCCTTTATAGACCAAAGATGGACGAAAAAGAAGAATCTTTTATTCATTTTGATTTGAAAATTACAGACTATTGGTTTGTGATGACTGGATATGACGAAAATGGTCAAGCAGGAAGATTAGCAGGAACTCGTGCTGGTTATTTAAATGATATTTATATCAATCGAAAAAGAAAGGGAATTGGAACATTTCTTATGAAAAAATATATTGATTACCTGAAGGAATCAACAAACCAAAAAGGCGTTCATCTTGTTTGTCCTAAAGACAGAATCGAACCACAGATGTTTTTTGAAAAACTTGGATTTGTTAAAGGAGAACTTATTTCTGAATTGTATTTTAAATACGTTTGTGATTTCGAAAACAACAATACTTATTGGGCTACAAATTATGACTATGAAACATGTAGTATCACGAAAACCATGCCTTTATCGTTAGATATTGCAAAATCTTTTAAGGAAGGAATAGTCTTTGATCAAAACACATTTCGTCTCAATTTTTTTAATTTCTTTGGTCCTAATCAACTAAATGAAGCAAATTCCTATGTTTTACTCAGAATTGAATGGGACTTAGAAACTAACAAAACCTACGAGGTAGATATTTCTTGAACATTAACAATTGATTCTTCTATTAGGTTCACGGATTCATAGCGAAAGAAAAATTGGATCTCATTTCATCGTTTAATACAAACAGCGACTTTGCTGCTTATTTTGTTTTAGATACTCGATGGAGTGAATTTGAAGAATATGGAAATTTGGTCACAAAATCATAATAAAGCATTTAATCTATAGACTCGAAAGTAATTGTGTTTTATTTTTTTAAATCTAAAGAACATGTAAGCATAGTTTCTTCAAGTTCTTGAAATTGGAATCCTAATTTCTCGTACAAATTTAATGCTCTTTTGTTTTCCTTCTGACAAGTGAATTTCAATTGAGAAAGTGTCGTTTTTTCTTTGACAATTGATATATACAGATTTAACAGTTTTGTTCCAATTCCAATCCTACGATATCCTCCGTGAACATAAAGATCTGCTAATCCACGATAAGGTGAGCCGAATAGTCTTCCAACTTCTACTTTTGTTTCGACATCATATGCTTTTAATAAAAAACTTTCTTGACCCTCTCTTCGATAAAATTCGTCAAGTTCTGATTCTTTGTTTTCAAAAGAAATATCAGAAAGATGTCTTTTATTATCCATACTTGTATTTCGAAAAATAACTTGATAAAGCTATATACACAAAAGATATTATTCTCACTTTTGTATTAGTTCAGATGATGAATTATTGTGTCTATTCATTCTTCTAGATTCTTCATGCCTCCAAAGATAGTCCACTTATGTTTCAAGTTAAAAGGATTCGGCTTTTTGTTGATGTTCCAAACACTGCGTGTCAATTAAGGAATAGAGAATAGGAACGTTCACAGAATGCTTCTAGAAAGCGATTTCAGGTTGTTTTTCAAAACAAATTTTTGCTCTTATGTCAACAACTACAGAATCATCGAAAGTTTCTATCGCCGAGAATAAGGCAATAGATTTTGATGAAAATACATTTACCTTTGTGTTTGCTGAATTGCCTGGTTCTTTTCGATTAAATGGAACTTGGTCTTATACTAAGCTTAAAATTCAATGGAGCTCCGTCACTAACAAAGCCTATAAGGTAAATAAATTAAACTACATCATTCATTTTATGTTAGATTTATGCTTCTATTGGTGGGGAAGAGGAATTTGTTCTTTCTTTTCTTAATGCAAACAGTGAACGTCGTGTCGACTTGGTTTTGAATTGTCGATGGGATCAGGATACGGGATATGTAATGATAAAGAAAAGTTAGTTTTTTAAATAAAACATGTTATGTTCAATGGATAAAATATAAATTTCTTTTAAACAACCATAAGTTTTATTGAGCTGAATGACGTAATTTTTACAAATGTTAAGTTTTTTGAGGCGAGAGAAAACACAAAAACATGGAAGAAATTCTTATCGAATGTTTTAACTTTTTAAAAGAAAAAACTGGCAGCGAGTATGATTTTAAAAGCTTATGGCAAGCCTTTGGTAAAGTTGCCGTTGAAAAAAAGGTCGGGTCTATCCAAGACATAAATGAACGTATGAACAAGAAGGATGAGCTCAAAAAAAGCATAAAAAAACTTTATGTTAAAGAATATGCTTTGCCTTCCGAGTTTTTTAGAACCTCCCCTTTCAATATTGTTCATTATCCAGATGGTGAACGTGCCTATTCTTTTGACAAAGAGTTTAAAGCCAAAGATTTTCAATACGAGAATTACTTGGAAATCCCAACCAATTCTATCGTCGAGTGGCTTAAAGCTAACAAGGCAAAACAAGAAACTGGCCGAAACTTTTGGTTGTTTAAAACGAATAAGCCTAGGCTAGTTGAACTTTTACTTGAGTTTATTGGCCGAAAACATTTACTCCCTGTGGTTGTTCCTTTTGAAAAAGGACCCTCGAGCCTTGATCCTAACGAAGTTTCTACTCCTATGAAATACTCAAGAAAACGAGTAAAACGAGAATCAAAAAGCAAAGTGTTTGAAATAAGCGCCATCGTTTCCTCTCGAATTATTGGAAGCTCTACCTACTTTACCATCGTATGGAAAACAGGCGAGATAACCGAAGAACCTTACGAAATAGTTCGAGAAATGCCCATAGCCCTTACCGCTTACTATCGAGCCATGTTAATGAAAAACTCCAACGATCCTTTTAACCTTTATAAGGACGAAAAGTTTCCAAACGTTGCCAAGTTCTGTCAAGGAGATGAAAGAAAAAAAGAAGAAATGAATGATACAGAAGATGAAACCTAAGATTTTTATCCTTCGAAAACACACAAGTCCTTCTTTTTTTTCTATTATTCGTTCTATGTGTTTGCGTTTACTCTTATGAATAAATCATACCCATCATATTCGTTCGTAACATTAGTAAAAGAAAACCTTAGTTGTTGCGTTTTTAACCTTACAAAATTATAAACAAGAAAGACAAACAACAATAAGAAAATGAAAGTTTATGCTTTGTTTATTTTGATCGTATTTATTATCGCGATGTTTCTTTTTCAAGGTTACCTTCCTAAAACCTTTTGGGATACAACGACTATTGAAAATGAGTCCGAACTTATTACAAAGTTAAAAAACAGAATCCTTATACAAGATTTTGATCCTTTATTCGCATCTTGTAAGGATCCTACCGAAGAAGAAAAAGAACCATGTTCCTATTTACAATCTATTATTGATTGTGTTGTTTTGGAAAAAGAAATTTCTGCTAAAAAATTCGCAGGCTTAGATTATTGTTCTCCCTTTTTTGAAGAACTTGAATTCATATCACTTAACAAACCACCAACAGCTCTTAGAAATATTGACAAAATTATAAAATCTTCTAATGAAGCAGACACAATTCCTCTTTACTACAAATTTTTACGTTTTATCCTTGAATAGTTAAAACTTTTCATTGAACGACAAATAAACTTTTTAAATTCTATTTATTTTTGTTTCTTTCGAATTCGATATTTGTATTTACTAGGAGGATAAGCTATACAAACGGCAATAATGATAGCTAAGACAATAAACAATAAAGCTAAGGATAATCCAACAATCGTTCCTATACAATTTGTCCAAAACGCTGTTTCTTCCATCAACCAACTTTTTGTATAATAATGTACTACATATGTGTTCTTTCCAGTCTCATAAGAGTTTTTGTTTCTTTGTTTTGTCGTTAAATAAAGTGTACTCACTTTCGGTTCAAAGAAATGATAAGAATAAACTTTTATTTTATGATTTGGATTTTGTCGAATGTAATGATCGTAAACTCTACTGATTAATTCAGGTCCAGCAACATTCAAGATCCAACTTGCATAAGTAAACTTTTTTCGAGGTAAAGAAGTTGTAAAACCAAGTTGATCAATACAAGTTTTCCAAAAAGAATGATTCCCAGTCGAAGCCATAAACGCATTATTAATCATGTATTTCGCAAAATATGGAATCTTTCCAGGTTTACCAACAATTTTAGCTATTTCAAAGTAACTACTCGAAAAAACCATTTCATAATCTTTCAGTAATGGTCTAACGTCTTTTAATGGTTCCATATCAACATCACAGTACCAACCTCCATAAGTATGAAGTATACAAAATTTAGCAATGTCGATTTTTAAAACCAACTTTGGAAGTCGTTGCCAGATAGGAATAAGATAGTCATACTTTTTCTTTATTAATTCGAAAATAGAATCTTCTGTCCAAAGAATATAAGTTGTTTCTGGGTGTAACGACTTCCATTTATCGCAATAATCAACAAAACGAAATGGAATTTCTGAAGCTCCTTGCATCCATATTTGATGACAATAATCATCGATCCTTGAAGTTGTTTTAGGAAACGGCACTAGAATACTTTCATTTTCCATTTCTTTCTTCTTCCTAACCAAAAACTTATTACTCTTTTTTTAAAAAAGAAAAAAGGAATTGTTTATTCACAACTATCGTAAAATTTTATAAGTTTATTTTCTCTGATTCTTCTTGAATAAAGGCTTTATTATCATCTTCTGCATGTTCATCATAAAAGCCTTTGTAATCCTTTTTTTGATCAATCATGGATTCTTCGGTAACCATAGATTTCATAAATGAACTTGCGTATCCTATAGCCTCTGAACCTGCTTTTTTCGCTAAATTCCATAATCGTTCTTCTTCGGATTTTTTCAACCAAAAGTAATAAACAATCCATAAAATAGCGGTTGAACATATTGCCCCAGTGAAAGCACCCAAAAAACTTCCAAAGAAAAACATCATAGTTAAACTTTCATCTCCCATTTCTTCTTCTCTTCTGTAGTATTCAATCAACGCTTCTTTTCTTAGTTAAAACCAATAACCATTTGAAAAAATGAATCCGAGAGTTAGTGTTAACAGTGAGCTCTTTTTTTTTCGAGTTGGAAAAACCAAAGTTTTTTCAAAAGTAAAACGATAAAGTAGAAAAGATGGATACAAAGGTTGTATGGAAACTGGGAGAGTTTTATCGTTATAAATCAAACAGCGGAAACATACTATCACAAAACATCATCGGTGTTTGTAAAATCAAAGTGTATAAAAAGATATTTGAATCAGACGAAGAAGATGAAATTCTTAAAGAGGAATTAAGTTTAGACTCAATAGTTCGATCATTGTTAACATCAAGAACTTTTCGTTCAATTAATGAAAAATTAAACGAAAAAACATGGAGATGGAAAGAGTCATTTGAAGGAGAAGCGGTTTATAAATTTTCAAGAATTCCTCATTGGGGACCATTTTGGGAGAAGAAGGTTTACAAAGTATTAAAAGAATACTGTCCTTTCCTCACAAATTTCGTTGGAGTGAAAATGATGAGTTGTACAAAGTTAATATGTGATAACCAAGGTTTCGCTCTTCCAAAAACAAATCCAACAATCAAAGAAAAGTTATCTAGATTAGTTGATTTAACGATTTATGATAAGATAGAAGGAAAAACTTTAGCTATTCAGATTGCTCAACACTTTTCAAGAAACGAAATATCAAACATGTTACAACAAGTATTCGCGATTCTATACATGTCTCAACTTTATTGTTATTATACACATTACGATATGCATTGTTCAAATATTTTATTAGAACCAAATGATGAGTTTTCTTGGTTTTATTATAAATTTAACAATCAAGTTTCCGTCCTTCTTCCTTCGTCTGGTTATAGAGCAAAAATAATAGACTTTGAGTTTTCTTACGTTGGAGGACTTCAAGGAAAGAACTTTGACGGACGTTGTGAATTGTTTGATTTAGGATATACACCACAAAGATTTGATCCAGAAGTAGATTCTATTCGATTAATTCTAAATGCATTCTCCATATTAAAAGACTATGGAAAAGATTCATCTCCTTGGACTATTGCTCGTTCTTTTTTAAAATCAATAGAAACAAGACCATTTGAAGACAAAGGTTTATTTTGTAAAAGCAATGATCCAATTCGAACCAAGATATTCGACCTTGTAAAACAAGCAGATCCAAACTTTTACAAATTCGTATACAAATGGTACGAAAGACTCATCAGTTATTTGTTTCACTTTGTTTCGATTGATCAAAGAGATTTGTTAAACAAGAGTACAAAACCAAAGTTTTCGAGAACACAAAAGTTCAACTCAGAAACAAATCAAACAGAGATAAATCTAAAGCTATTAGCAAATGTAAACGATTTGGTTAATGAAATAATTCAATACTTTCGATTCATGTACTCTTTTAAACCAAAAGGAGTTTTAAAGGCTTCAGAGATTCTATGTTTTATTAAAATCTACGATTGGATTCAACACAAACAAGAAAACGTATTAACAGACAATCAAAAGAAACAGTTTTCCTTCTTTGCGAAAAGACTATCAAAGCCTTTGTACGATCTTTACTTTGACATGATAAATATTTCTTTTCCCTTAAAACCATACAACTCTTCAGAAAATTGGATTCAATGGAATTTAATGAAACAAACAAAAAAGTATGATTCTTCTCTAGTTTTCGACCCTATTGTAGCTTTAGATTTGGTAGCCGGATATATACCAACCTCAAAACCAAAAGTTACCGAAAAGAATGTTTGTGTAGTTTCTTTTGATTTAAATCAAGAACAATCAGTTATACTCACAGACGAACAACAACAACAATTAACTCTTACTTTGGACCCATTTCAAAGAGCTTCTTTATTTGAAACCTTTTTTTCATCGACATTAAACAAATAAAAAACAATTATAAAAACTCTTGATCTATTATTTTTTGAATCTGATGTTCTTCGTTAAACAAGTTTTCATAAGGCCAACTTTCTTCCATCTGATACTTTGATTCAATTAAAGGGATAGATAAATCTAATTCATCATTGTCTTCGAAATTCACTTGTTGTATTTCAATTGATTTTTGAAACTGACTATCAAATACAATAAAACGTATCTTAAACATCCAATCTACTATTTTCTTTTGAGCTTGTTTCGATAACTTGGTAAAATCTAGATTCTCTTTTGAAGCGATTTTATGTAAAGCATCTTTCAAAGACTCACAAGAAGAAAAGAACAAAATCTTGGGTCTTGTAAATTGTTTATGACGACCACTAAAAATCCATAACACATAGATTGGTTCTTTTTTTATTAAGTCCATTCTTTATGATTTACAACAAACTTTTAATGCTCAAATCGATTCGGATGTTTGAAAGGGGGAATGTAATCAAAATGATTTGTGCGAGGAACATAAGTAGAAACAAAAGTCTTTTTTTCGATAGGTCTCAAAACACTTGTATCAAACGGCTTGACTTCTTTGTTTGCAAAAGGATTTACATAAACAATGTCTCGAACATCGTTTATAACCTTTCCAGAAAAACAAGAAAACAATTTCTCCATTGATGTTAGCTCTCGATTACTAATCAATAACAAATAATAATGTAGAAAAACTTTTATTCGTAAACTCAAGTTAGTAAAACAATAAAGATTCGAACGTTAACTTTTTACAAAGACTTTGAAAGAATGAGTTAAAAGGCTTAAGCTAGTTTCGTAGAATCCAGAATCAAGCAAATCAGAGTTTGCTTTAAATAAACATTTTTCAAATTCATAATATTTTGTTAATCGCCCAAGCCATAGTTTTTCATTCTTATCTAAATAAACTTTGTATGTTTCAAAATCTTCTGTGAATACTAAATACTCTAAATTAACGAGAACAAACTCTTTTAGCTTTAACTTTTCTACGATTTTGTTTCTTCGACTTAAAATGATTCTTAAAATGAGTTCCTTCCACCTCTTTGAAACAAACAACGCTTTCTTAAGCAAAACAACCGATAAATTATCGAATATCTTGTTCCAAATCTCATTAGGTAAATCCATTCTTAACTTTCTACTCAACAACAATCCAAAAAAAAACTGAACTTGAAAATGATTTATTAATTAAACCGATAAATAAGATTTCAACAATTCGAGTTCTTTTAAAGTTCTAACAAGACCCGTCTTAATTCCACCAATGGTAGAATAAAACGTAGCTGCGTAAGATTCTTTGTACGTATGTCCGTTAATTTTGCTAAAAGAATTACATTTATCTTGAATATAAGGATCATAAAGATCACGAATTAAGCAAGTAAACTTTTCTTTAAAATAATTAAACTCGTAAATCCATTGTTTTCTCGAATAGAGATCCGATTTTAGTTTTTCAGCTTTAGAATCCAATATCTCTAGATTCTTTTTTGCCTTTCCAATGGCAGGAATTTCAGCAAGAATCTTTTCGCCGTGTTCAAAATTAATTCTAGTATATTCTCTACAAATTAATAAAACTTGATTTGCTGTAAAATTGGGTCTATGTTCTTTCATTATCTTTTCCCATTTTTCTGGATCATCCGAAAACAGTCCCTCGTTTTCTGAAATGTATAATTCATAATTTTCAATCTGTTTTGAAACATCATGATAAGCGTTCCGTTCATCTCCTTTTAAAGGATCGTAAATCCATCTTTTTTCTGCAAACTCTTCGTAATCTTTTTTAGGAAGTTCTTCTTCTAGTTTTTGACTTTGTTCATAAATGTTCATGATTAACATTCCACATCTTTGATCAACAGAACCATAGGTCATCAAAGTCGCTAATACTTCTTTCGTATCATTCAAAATCTTAATAAACTCATTTATCTTTTCTAACACTTGTTTTAAATCATCTTTTCTTTCGGTCTCCATAGTTCTTTCTAGTTCTCAGAATAAAAAAAGGGGGTGGGGGAGAATTTAATAACAGAGTAAAATGATTTTTTGATGTAAAAAACGAAAGAATAGATGGTTGAAAAAACTTTGGTTTATTAACATGAATAAATAATTACAACATGTTTATAAAGTCTTCGAGTTCTTGTTTTAGAAAGAATAGTTGTTTCACCCAATGATAACCGAACAATGTAAAAAATCGTTGATCCCTTTCTATAACATGATTGAGAGGATGATCGAGTATTCTTTTTGGAATACTCTTTCGATAAAAAGATGATATGTTTTGATTCTCTTCTTTTAATTCATCAAAAACCATTTTAATCATTTCCGCTTGATCAAAGATAGATAAACCCAGTCTTGATTTTTCTGATTCATTTTCGTTTTCATGAATCAATAAATCATCTGCTTCTTCCTGATCGATATAACCAAAACACGAACATTGTAACTTTATAATATTTTTACATATCCATTCCATCTTATTTAAAGTTATAGTTAACCTTGTTTTAATGTCTCTCTTAGACATTTTTCTTCTAAAATCCTTTTGTTATTATTGTGATAGATTTTTTGATCTTAAAAACGAATTTATTCCTTGTTCAAAAACAAAACTTTTCGGCAAAAAGAGAATCAAAACAATGATCTTTCCAGTTCGTTGTTTTACATGTGGAAAACAAATCAATACATTTTACAAAGACTATGTAGAATATAGAAAAACATACGACGAAGGGTAAACAACATAAATTTTTTATTACATTTAAAACCAAAATACGTTAGAGATGTACTAGATATGTTAGAAATCAAAAGATATTGTTGTAGAAGAATGTTTCTAACACATGTCGAAATTATTGATCATTTACTAAAGTATGAATCACCCGCAACCATGTCAGGAAGAAAAGAATTAGAAAACCAATCTTCTTCATTATCGCAAGAAAACAAAACATAATAGGTTTTGAATTATAAAATTATTCATTTCATAATAAACAGAAATTCTACAAAAAACATTGGCGATTGATGGAAGGATCTTTTGTATCATTACTAATTTTTGCTTTATGGTTTACTTATATGAATAATGAAGAAGAACTAGAGTACACGCAAGAGATACAACATTAAAGTAATAAATGAAGACTCCATACACCCGAATCTAATCGTAGTAGACTGAGTTGAATGTATAAAGACTTTCTACAAAAGTATCGTAAGACGGCCAGATCATCTTGAAACCCGATTCTTCTTGCTTCAAAAATAAAGAAACCATTAATCTCTTCTCCATCATAATAAGTGTTTTTTAATTCGACCCACGGTGATCTTTGGTGTTCGTAAATCGAATGTGGAATAACGCTCACTGCCACCTTCTTAAATTCACATTCTGGATTCTTCCAATACTTTTCTTGTAACAATAAACTTCTCACTCTATCCGGAATATTCATTTCTTAATTCTACTTTCTATTCTCTTCTCTAACAAACTCGCTTCTAAAAAAACTTTTTATTCTCTTTATCGATTTACATTCTATATTTTGAAACTCTGTTTTCTATCGAATCTAGTAAGCAATGTAGTTCATTTTGTCTCATTTTTCTAAAACCTACGAATAAAAACTTGACCACACAAAGCCTTTGTTAAACTCATCGATTGAATCAAACCAATCGATTAAATCGTTAAACGATAAAAAGCAAAAAGAGAAGGACCCTTTCGATTGATTTTAAAAATCTATTTCTTAAAAACTCGATTGAAAGCAAAATTATCAACAAGCATTCATCAATCGATTCATTTGATTCGTTTTTGTGTAGTCATGTTTTTATGATCGAGTATAATAAAAATTGGGACATTCACGGTTGAATTTTTGTTGATGAAAACGCTTTATTCATAATAGACGTAGTAATGAACAAGGTCTTTGTGATAAAGGTAGACGATAGTTTTTCGATGGAAGTTATTAAATCCTTTCATCCTACGATTATACAAGAACAAGATAACTATAAATACGTTAAGATTGAAACGACAACGAAAGAACTATTAGATTTAAAGAAAGAGAAAGGTTTTATTTCTTATATGATCGACCTTAAGATTGGATGAAAAACAACAAATACAAATGATTTAACTATTTGTATTCACCGCAGTTTGAAAAGGAATATAAACAAAATAGTAGGTCTACGAACAATATGCGAACAAATGCTTCATTAATAAAAAGGGTTCGAAAACGTCAGAGTGTTTTACTTTTATTTCGTTTTAAGTGAACAAAAATTCAAGTGGTAGAAAACTTTTGGTTACAAAGTCTTTGTCTTCATTCTTTTGAATTTATAACAACTTCAATCGTATGTTTTGTTGTCTTATTTATCTTTATTAAGCTGATAGATATTGTTTTACAAAATGGATATCAAGTCTATCGATAATATAAACTTGCAAATAGCATTAGAACAACAAAAAACCCAAGCTGAAGTCGTTCGCGAAATGAAAGCTAAAGGAACTTCCAAAGAACAAGTTCAAGCAGCTATAAAAGAACTAAACAAAACAAAGGACATAGTGAATGAATTGGTAATATATTTCATCTGTTTCTTACATTTCCAGACTAAATAATCTAAATCCAAGAATGTTTAGGATTGATCTTTACTTACAAAGTGGCTTTTTATCTTGTAACCAACGAAACGACTTTTTAGAAGCGATTCTAAGACACTTTCTTTTATCCCAATAAACTCCCTTTTTAAGTAACCAACGCATCGCCATAATTGAACCATTTCTTGCTGCTTCTTCAAATGCTTTCGTAGTTGGTTTTAAATTATGATGAATAAATAACCAATCCATTAACTTTGGTTTGTTCTCTTTTGCGGCTTGTGTAAAATGAACATGATTAGGTTTAAAACCATTTTTAGATAACCAATTCAGAGAATCGATAGATTTTGATTTTATAGCAATATGATAAGGATCTTCAAAGGTATAAGAATTCACTTTCAACCAATCCAAAAGTTTCGTGTTGTTAGTGTAAATGGCTATAAATAGTTGATGTTTATTGAATGGTTTGACTTGAAAAGTAGTTATTATCCAATCCATGATTTCAATGTTTCCAAGATTAGAACTAAATAAAGAATGTGGATTCATCTTTTCTGGTTGTAAATTATAAAGCCATTTTAAACTAATCAAAGGTGTTTGTGCCGAAACTCTCCATCTTATTATATCATCATCTAGATATTCGATAAGCTCATTTACACATTCAATACTTCCTCTTTTTAAAGCATTCGAAAGCGAATATCTCCAATCAACATTGCCAATTTCGTTTACATGTTCTTCTTTTAACCAACGTACGAATTTAGGTTGATTATGCAGAATAGCTTCCTCCAAAACTTGAAAATACGATGGTTTTCTATGTCTTGTATTATTAAAAAACTTGTAAGCCTCTAGTTTCCCTCTTTGTATCATAGTTAAAGAAGAATACTCTAACTCATCTCTTTCTAAACAACAATGATTTAATAACCATTCGATTACTTTAATATTTCCAGAAGCAAAACCACATTTAGCAAATGCTCTTTTGAAATAAGTATTACAGATACAAGTTTTTTCATTATCTCTCATTATACTTTCCAACTTTTCGATAGGAATCTCTAGATCGTCGGGAACAAGATGAATCTCGTTCCAAAAGAAGTAATTATTTTGACAAATCCACGATGCTAATTCTGGACGAAAGTAAGCAACAGCCAATGCAATTGGTTTTTCTTGTTTTGGTGAATTTCCATAAACAAACTTTTTTAATGTTCTAAACGTTTTACATGTTTGTCTTAAAACCCAATAATCTAATCGATCCAAATACTCTCTCAAAGGATAAGATGAAAGAAACTGAAATAGAACGTCTAACGAAACATATTGATCCATCTTTTTTCTTGATCCATCAAATCTATAAACTAATTTGATTCAAAGTCTTTCGACGCAAACAAATAACATTGGTTTTTTTATTAAATAATATAAACCAAAAAAGTTTGGTTCATTCAATCCAAAATTAAAAGAAACAAAACAACAAGCAAGAATGTCTGGAAAGTATAATTTCTATAGCTCTGTCACAACTTCTACTATCGGACAAGGAAATATAGTTAGTATTAATGGAAATAAAGTCAACGCTCTATACATCAACGGAAAAAAGATTGAACAAGATGATTTAAAAGAAGATGATGAAGTTATAATCACTATCAATTCTAAATCTTATAATTATTCCGGGGATAGATATATCAATTCACGGTGACTGTGCACAAGTAAACACACAAATAGGAAATGTTGAAATCAACGGAGATGTTGTAAATGCTACAACTCAAACTGGACATATTAATGTATCTGGAAACTGCGGTAATGCTAGTACCATGACCGGAAACATTATTCGAAATTAAAAATAAATGATTCAATTAACAAATCAACTTTTTTTATTTATTGAAGAGCAACCGACAGTCCAACAACAATTCCAGTTCCTATAGCTAATAAAGCAATTGCCAATCCCCATTGTATTCCAATCGACTTTTTCTTTTCTTCCGGAGGTAATAATAAATCAATCGTTTTCACTAGAGCTTCGTTAATCGCCAAAGCAACCACAAAAGAAAAAGCAGCAGAAATAAATCCAACAAAAGTAGTTAAAATTAATCTTCCAATGTCTGGAGGCGAAGAACATATATTTGTACAAGGTTCGGACGATGAAGAAGACATTCGATTTTAAATAAAAGTATTACTCGATCTTCTTTTCTTACCAACATTCTTCTTAATTCAACAAAAAAAGGACAAGTAGTTTTCAATCGTTTTTCAACTCTTTTATTTTTTGACTTTTAAAAGCAGATAGTTCTTTGTCGTGAGAATGGATTTTAGGATTTTCTGAAGAACAACAAGACCATTTGTACTCATCTTCTTTTCCTATTTCGCATTTATGAAGTCGTTCAAGAGAAGCTCCTAATTTGATAGAAAAGTAGATTGTTATTGGAATGCCGCTATCGTTAAACTCTTGTATCATAAAGTCAAAACAATCATCTGTTTTGAGTTAAATCAAAAATAAATCGGTTATTACGTTGGATAAGTATCTTGTTATTCTTTATCTTTGAAATTGTATCAAAGAAAGATTGAATGTTGTTATAGATTTCAGAATTCATTTTCGATGGTTACTGTTCTAAGTTAAAACAATTTATTCTATCGAAAAAATGCTTGCCAAAAGATTAGCAAGCTCCGAATCCAGTTTAAAAAAAAAACAATGATTGATCCTTCTGATGTTGTAAATACGACTCCTCATGAATCCAATATATTTTGGATTAGTGTTTTGGTTTATACAGTTTTAAGTGGCTTAGGATCTATTTTGATTATTCTTTCCATCGGATTGAAATTTAGAACAGATTTTTCTGCTCGGTTAGTTACTTACTTGAGCATGGCTGATTTATCGCTTTCTATTGTTTGTTTCGCTTTATGTGCTTATAATTTATCAAACGGCCATTTACAAGATTCGATGTCTGCGGTTTGTAGGTTACAAGCGTTTATTAGTTGGTATTTTGCTCAATCATCAATTTTATGGTTGATAACGATTGCGATAAACAGTTACAAAACGATGTTTTATGATGGACACTTGACTATAAAAGAAGAAATAATAGCAAGCGTAATTTGTTGGGGTGTACCAGTTATTACGGCCGGAATACCTTTAAACAGAGGAGAAATAGATATTCAATATGGCCAAAGAAATGGAGTTTGGTGTTCCTTTTCATCGGATCATAGAATAGGCCAAATTGCAGTCTTGTTATCTTATTATATTGTAGCAGTTTCGATCATCTGTTTCTGTTATGTACGAATAGGAATGTTAGTGAACAAGATTGGAAAAACAGAAGCTACGGGAAGCCTAACGATGATAAAAGTAAAAGCACAGCGTAAGATGTTTCTGTATTGTGTGTCGTATTTTGTTTGCTGGACTCCAATGCTTATCTCTTATATTTACGAAGCCTGGGCAGATCGATTTGTACCATTCTGGGCAGAGTACATAAGTGCGAATTTGATACATATCCAAGGAGTTCTAAATGTGATATTATACGGAATAACGGAAGATATGATAGTAAATATTCGAGGATGGATAAAGAGTAAAAGTGTAACAAAAACAGAAACATCAAGTTCATCAAGTGTAGAATTACCAAAAATGGTAGAATAAAGAAGGTTTTAAAAAGAAAGTAGATTGAAAATAGTTTATAATAAGAGTTTAAGAAAATGGAAAGTAAGAACTCACCGTAATGTAGAAGATTTAGGAGAATGGAGGTTAGAAATTTAGTTTATGTAAAGAATAAAGAATCAGAGAATCGATTTTGCGGAGAGTTTAGACTTTTGAGTTTAAGAAGATGATAAATAAGAGAGGTAATAACTCATGGGGACGTAGAATATATATTTACAGAATTGATGTTAGATATTAACTCATCGCGATGTAAAAGATTTACGAGAGTGGATGTTACGAAGATATAGAATTTTTGGTTTACGAAAGTGATAAATGATGAGAGAGTGTATTTTGGGAAGAGTTTAGAATTTGAGTTTAAGAAGATGATAAATAAAAGAGGTACTAACTCTTCGCGATGTAAAAGATTTACGAGAGTCGATGTTAGAATTTGAGTTTAAGAAGATATTAATTCATCGCGCTATAGAATACTTTACGGGGTCGACATTACGAAGAGATAGAATTTTTGGTTTACGAAAGTGATAAATGATGAGAGGATCGATTTTTCGAAGAGTTTAGACTTTGAGTTTAAGAAGATGATAAATAAGAGAGGTAGTAACAGATCGCGATGTAGAAGATTTGAGAAACTGGATGAAGCGAAGAGTAAAGAGAAAAGTATTTTTATATATGAAAAACGGATATAATGAAAGTCATCAAAGTAAAAGATTTGAAAGTATAGAAACTCGATATCACAAAGAGTAAAAGGAGAAAAGTATTTTTAGATATGAAAAACGAATATATTCAAAATGAAGAAACTAATCGAGGTAAAGAAGATTCGGAATAATAGAAACTAGGTAGAATGAAGAATTGGAAGAATAGAAGTTGAAGAATATTTTTAGATATGAAAAACGAATATATTCAAAATGAAGAAACTCATGAAAGAGTAAGAATCATTACTATCGAATTTTTCGAATCAAAAAAAACTCAAGATAATGATGAACGAATTCAAAGGAAGGATACAAAAAACTGAATTTCAAAAGTTAATAGAATAAATCTTTTATCTTTCGAACAAGTGTAAGTTTTCTATCTCGCGATGAGTCAGAATCAAGTACCTTGATGAGTATTGAGTTTTTGAATGAAAAAACGCAAGATCCATGATGAATGAATTTTGAAGTCTCGCGATGAGTAAGAATCAAGTAGCTTGGAATTTTTGAATCGAAAAAACGCAAGATCCACGATGGACGAATTTTGAATGATGGAAAACTAAAAGCTAGGATTTTTTCAAAAGTTAAGAGAGAATCTTATTGAATCGAAGTATTACTGAAATGGAAGATTCAAGTAAATACAATAAGAAAGTAGAAGAGATATTACAACAATGTCCTCCAGGATCAAGAGTATTGAGTGTCGACTTTGTAAAAAGAAAAGAAGACGAGAAGGAAAGAAAGCAAGAAAAAAGGAAAAAAGAAAAGGAAAAAAGCGAGATTATAAAAGAAATTAAAATGATGGAAAATCGAATAAGCAAGAGAATTATGGAATCAAAGTCTAAGAAAGAAGATGTATTGACTGAATCACAAGTAGATTCGGAAGAAAAGTTTGAAAAAAGAGAGTATATTGAATTTGCTAAAAGAATAGCAAAAGGAGAATTGACGACGAAAGAAACAGAATGGATGAAAGAAGGAGGAATCGAAGTAGTAAAAAGAAAAAAGAAAGAGGATTTCTTTGAAGTGGTTTTAAGAACAAGTGAACAAGGACAAATAAGTTATTTTGATGAATTTATAAGAGAAAAATGCGTGATATTACAAGGAAGTAGAATCAAAGCAAAAGATTTTCATGATTCTTACTTTGAATGGATGAAAAAGACAAATCCTGGAGTATGTCCAATGCCAAAACCATTGATAAAAGAAACCCTAAAAAACAAATACAATATAAAACGAACACTGTTAGATGGATATTCTTTTTATAAGTCAATAAAATTATTAGAAAGTTGATACATGATCAAATGTTTTATAAAGTAAAACAAAGGCTTTTAAAACATGCAAGTTAATAGGAAACTCATCGTGCTAAGTAAGGTCGAAAGTAGAGAAAAATTGAAGATTAGATTTTTGAACAATCAAAACTCAAGTTGTTAAAGTAATTTTAAGAAATGTTACGAAAAAAGTCAAAGATACAATTTACAAAAAGTTGAAATCAATAAAGAAAGGTTTTATTGAAATATTACAGAATTTTAGATGGAAGATTTAAATAGCCGTAAAAGAAGACTGGAAGAGAGTGGTAGGGTTGTAACTAGTGAACAAACAACAGAAACATCTATATCGATTATCTTAAAACAGATAAATATAAGTGAATTAAAAAAGAGTTTACATTCAGAAAATGATAGTTGGAAAGATTTTATATTGTTAAACCTAGAATCAGGAAATAAGAATAGCACTGGAATTATAATAGATTGGAAAGATAAAGGGAAGGAATATTCAGTCATCTCAAACGATGAAATAGATGATTTTTTTGAAGATTTATTTAATCGAAATATAAAAGAAAAAATATTATCAATGGAATGTTTATATTCAAACAAGATACCAAGGATGGCGTTTTTTACTATAACACCAACTCTATCAGAATCAATTCATGAATTTAACAGTAAATGTTCAAGATTTAAGAAAGAGCTAATGGCCTTTTTTAGATATAAAAAAGGCGTAAAATTAAATGAAAATGATTTTGTTGAGCATGTATTTTATACAGATGTAGAGAGAAGTAGTTATGTAGTTACTATGATATTACCTAAAACTATTTATTATTTTTTTGATGATCAAAAATATGATTTAGGACAATTTTTGATGTTAACAACCGATGTTAAAGAGATTACTGAGCTTAAAATTGACGTAAATAGAAGATTAATTTTCTCCCAAAAGATGTTTCAAGTTAGCGAAGAAAAAGTAGATTCTATCTCTGATGAATTCATATCCTAACTTTAAGAAAAACCAAAAGAACCAGAATGGAATAGTATGTTTTATGGTGAAATGTTTATTTGAATAAGCGAAATAAAGCATGAAATTGTAACAAAATCAATTTAAGGAATCATAGAGTGTTTTCTTAAAATTACTAACGAACGAAAATTTGTTTGGTTAAAAGTTAAGAAATTATTCAAGTGTAAAAACGAAAATTTTCAGATTTATGATTTTGAATCAAAGGAATAAGATGAATAAATTATCAGGAATTAAAGACATAGAATCAATAATTTCGGATTTTTATAAAGATCCAACAGCAACACATATAGAAATAAACGAAAAAGTTATTACTACTATAGTAACAAAAAAGGTTTCTTCAAATACAAAAAGCAAAGAAGAGGAAGAAGAAATCAATGCGAGTGTAAAAAGATTATTAGAAAACATACAAAAAGATGATGAAGAAGAACAAAAAGATGAAGAAATAGCTAAAAAAGCAAAAAAGGATACAAATCAAGAAAATGATTGTGTTATCAAAATAATAAGCAAAAATGATCAAGATGTTAATGAAATTGAAAAATCAGAGAGTAAAGATTGAAATATATAATTTTTATTCAATAAACGATGAATAATAGTTGTTGAATTTTTAAATAAGATGAGTAAGATATTTTATATTATGTTTAAATCTTTGTAATCATATTGATTATAAAAAATAAGTATTAAATGCGTTTTTTTAAGAGATTAATAAAACGAATTATAAAAGTAAGGTTAAGATAATCAAAAGAAGAAAACATGAATAATCATAAAATAGTATCTGAAGATTATTCAGATTTAGAGAGTTTACAAATGAAATTGGTTACCGAAAAAACATCAAAAATAGGAATAATATTACAAATGAGTAATATAAAGAAGAAATATATTTTATTGTCACAAGATATATCAATAAGTTTTTTATCAAAACTGTTTTATCAAGATAAAAGTTATAATTCTTTGGTTGGATATGTATATCATCCTAAAATTCCTAGACTTCCATATTTTAGCATTATATGTACACAAAAAATTAGTCAAGAACAATTTATAAAATCATACTTGAAAATTAAAGAAAGAATAATTCATTACTTTACATATGGAAAGAATGTGTATTTAGAAGAAGTTAACATAATCGAAATCTATAATGATAATTTTAACGCAAGAAGCATAGTTATCTATGATAATTCATTAATATATTCTAGTTACGAAGAGCAATTAGAAGACTTCAGAAACTTTACAGAAAAATCCAAACTATTTTCCAAAGATGATAATGTTGAAGTTGTTATACATACTCTATACTTTTTTTCAAGACAAACACGCTTAAGATCTAATTCAAGAGCAAAAAATTTTGAATTATTGGGGATTGAAGATAGTTTAAAGCTATTTAATGAAGAATTAAGCCCAGTTCAAAATATCGTTTTATATACTTTTTCAAAAAGAAAGATAGAAGAAACCAAAGTAAAGAGGATAATTGAAGACGAATTCAAAACTAAAATAGAAACGATTTCAAAAGATCAAAGCAACATAAAACAAGATAGTTCTTTGATTATTTCTTATCTAAAATCGATAACAGAGGATAATCATAAACTGAAAGAAAAAGTAGAGTCAACGTTTATTATACATGAAAAATTAAAAGAAGAGATTTCCGATTTGGTATCAAAAAAAGTTATCGAATCAATTACTAAAGATTTAAACCAAATGTTACAACATATAGACAAAACTATGTTAAGCCTGAAAGAAGAAAAGGAAAAAAATATATTTGACATAAACAAAAAACTAAAGACTGAAGAAGATATATTCGAAACATCAGAAGATCAAACTCTAAAAAAGACAATCAGTGAACACATAGAACCAAGGTTTTCTGAATTTATTGAGAAAAAATGTATAAAAGATACTTCTTTTAAAATAAGTACCAAAATACTACATAAAAACTATTATACTTGGATGAAAGAAAACTATCCATTGGAAAAATGCATTTCTAAGCCTGAGATTAAGAAACTATTACAAAAAGAGAATATAATGCATGAAAAGAAAAATGGAGAACTAATTTATTGCGGTTTGTCATTAAAATAAAATAGTTAACATAATATTATTGTATTATTTATTCATTACAATCATTTGATAACTAACGTATTATAAAGTTTGTTTTAATAAAGAAACCTTGATTCTCTTGAAATACTTTATGTATGTGGCTCGTTTACAACGGGTCCTTCACAAAAATGGTCTATAGATAAAATAACTTGAATAAAGGAGTTTTTATGATTGAATTGTGTTAAACATGAGATAAAATGTAATTTCCAACACTTTAGGTATTTTGACTGGAAAATCTGTTCCTAATGTCAGATATCTTGACTGATGAAGCCGAGTTGTTGCTCAAATCATTTATTTGTATCAAATACATAAACTTTCAACATAAAAAACCTTTCAGATGGCTTAAGAAATCGTTTATTGAAAAGTTACATTCTGGACTATTTGTCAAGTGATATCAACAGGACCTGTTAAGAACAAGCTATGTTACAAATGAATCAAGGTTATAAATAAACAATCATTCTTTTAATTGGTTTCCTCAATAAATCAAAAAGATTAGATTTAAAATATAATCAACGATTTTAAATAACAACAATAAAGTGATTAACACAAACAAATAACACTGTTTTTATTCTTTGAGAACAAACAATCTTTTTTTTAAACAATCGTTTAAAATCAACAAAAGCAAAAGAAAAGATTAGAACAAATGATTTAGTTTAAGGAATCTCAGGAAAGTTTGATTGATTCTAAAGTTCTTTTTAATCAACAGAAAGACATTGATGAAATTTAAGATTCTTTAGTCACTTGTTTTGAATATGTTTATATCAAAAGATAAATATCTTTCCCTTTGATTTTCTTCTGGACTTTTAGGAATTTCAATAATCCAATAAAATAAATTATTTAACTTCCAATTAAATAAGAGCATAATATACTTAGCTTTTTTTTCTTCCGGACTTTTAGGACTTTTAGGAATTTCAATAATCCAATAGAACAAATTATTCAACTTCTAATCGAAAAAGAGTATAATACTTAGCTTTTTTTCTTCTGGACTTTTAGGACTTTTAGGAATTTCAATAATCCAATAGAACAAATTATTCAAATTCTAATTAAAAAAGAGTATATTTATCTTTTTTTATTCAGGATTTTTAGGAATTAATTTTTGATACATAAGAGTGTTAAATGTTGCTTTTGATGACTTTTATTATTTTAAACATACAACAGAAGATAGAAAGTATATTAAATCAATCTAATAACTAGTTGAGGTGTTAGTTGTTTCGACATGTAAAGAATAAAAGAAGATTAAACAGAGCGTAAAAACAAGTTTAATAAGAAATCAATTGAGAACTATTGTTTATTGAATGTAATGAATTAATAAAAAGTATAGTTAAACAAAAAATGATTGTGAGTTTGACAGTGAAAAAGAAGAAAACAATTAAGTTTTACAAGTAACATCTTTAAATGATTATAACAATTGCTTTGTTTTTCAATTTGTTCTTTGATCGAGTACACCATTGAGGACTTTTAAAAATGGTCCCACAGAGGTCCCAAAAAAGTTTCCTTGAGGACCTTGTGGAAAATAAATGGCCTTGAAACAAATGCATCGATTGATTGCATCAATCAATGAGTTTTGTTTTTTTAAAAATTGAGTAATAAAAATCTGACAAACATAGCTGAAAGATAGGTTAATAGAGTGTAGAGAATGTATAAATCATCTATAAACAAGGGTTAAGAAGATGAAAGTAATATGTATATAGAGTGTGAAACAGTGTATGGTTTGAGTAAAAAAGATGCTTAAACAGGCGAATAATAGGGTATATAAGATGAAAAGATAGCAAAAAGTGAAGAAAAATAGATGGAAGTATGAAAAGGTAAGAAAAATGGGACAAAGGAACTATAGTAGAGCTTAGGGTTAGCGTAAACCCTAGGGTTATGTTAGGGTTATCACTTAGGGTTAGGTATCCAAGACAGATCGTACTAAGAAATACACAATATAGAGCTTCTGAATATAGAAACTAGTGAGATACCATGGTGAAAGTATGAAAAACTAAGAAAAAAGTATGGAAAAAGTATAGAAAAAGTATACCCTAGGGTTACGAAACCTAGGGTATACCCTAACCCTAAACCCTAGGGTTGCACAAGAACAGAATAGTCTAACCCTAACCAAAAACAGACTAACAAGAACAAAAACAGTCTAACCCTAGCTAATAAAGCAAATAAGAACCAAAATACAAAACAAGATTAAAAAAACAGATACAAGAATAAATCTTACTTAAACAAGAAATAAATGTCAAAATAAGATCAGAAAATAACTAATAAGATCAAAAAAAGTACAGTAAGAACAAGCTAGGGTCAAACAAGAACCAGACTAATGATAACAAGAACAAACT
>Ga0073934_10002530_pt1 | contig 37564 bp, 36 predicted proteins | sample LarsenN4metaG_FD_76834 | JGI IMG/M metagenome (GOLD analysis project Ga0073934, IMG submission 76834) | Hot spring sediment bacterial and archeal communities from British Columbia, Canada, to study Microbial Dark Matter (Phase II) - Larsen... ... | reverse complement strand
TTTCAGCACCGCGTCCATCATGTCGCGCGGTACGAGATCGAGCTGCTGATAAATGTTTTGCGGGTCCTGAGGCTTGAGCACCCGCAAGCGGTCCCTGATGGTGATCCCAGGCGTCACAATCAGGAAGGCGTCCGAAAAGCTCCGGGATAGGGGTTTGCGAGCGCGGTTGATCGCGTGCCAAGCGATGATCATCGCCATCACGGTGGTTTTGCCGGCTCCGGTCGCCATCTTGCACGCAAGACGATAGAGCCCAGGATTGGCCTCCGCGTTCGCGGTCTCGATCTCTTCTCGAAACTCCTTGGGGGCAACCTCGGTGAGCCAGATCAGCGTTTCGACCGCTTCGCGCTGACAAAAAAACAGCTTCCGCTCGCGATCGTTGTCGCGCCAATGCAACAGCAACCGCTGGGTCTCAGGAGTTACGCCCCACCTCCCTGGTGGCAGGTCGCGCCATTTGTCCACCTCTTCCCGGATCTTGTTGACCAGGACGTTGGTGGTGACCTTGTCCTCCAAGGCAAGCTGCCCTTGCTGCCCCCCTCGGCGACGGGCCGCTGGCACCGGGACCACATAGATGCTCTTCCGCCGGTCCGGCAGCTTCTTGCCGGTTGGCTGGCCATCGCCGTCCAGTTCGAAATGCCACTTTGGCCTTTCGAACGGCGAGTTGATGATCGGATTGTCGTTGAATCCCAACCCATTCCCCCAGGCGTATGACAGCTTATTGGTCAGAGTAACCCCCGAAATCTGGGCTGTCAGCCCGGAGGAAATAGCCTGGTTTCACCATCCATCGCCCGAGCAAGAGGAATTCGAATTTGGCCAAAGCACCGACTATCGCAAGTACCAAATATTCTTAGCGATTTGAGAACCGTACTTTTGGAGACAAGTACAGAGCCGCAGAGAAAAAGTGCCGCGAGAGAAGAATTCGCGGACGATGCTGCCGAACCCAAGTACAGAGGTTGTTCGGAAAATGTCCCGCTTGCGGGCGGATTCTTCGCTGGCTAACGCCGCAGAGAATCAAATTCTCAATGGGGACTGGCGGAGAGGGAGGGATTCGAACCCCCGATACGGTTGCCCGTATGCCGCATTTCGAGTGCGGTGCATTCAACCACTCTGCCACCTCTCCGCAATCGAGGTCGTGGTCGGCGGGCCTTATCTAACGAAGCGCGGCGGATCGAACAAGGGCGCGGGCCCGGACAACCGATGCGCGATCGACAGGACGAGAGCCCGGCGCGCGAGACGCCCCGCGCGCATGGGCGACAAGACGCGCCCGGTGCATGAGCCGGGCCGGCCCCGCGCGCATGGGCCGGGCCGGCGCAGCGCGCATGACCCGAACCGGAGGCGCGACCATGCGCCGAGCCTGCGGCGTGCAGGAGACCCAGGGCGCGATCGCCGCGCGGCCGCTTGCCCGCAACCATCGCCCGCGCGGGGCCGCTTGCCCGCAACGATCGCCCGCGCGGCGCGATCGCGCGCGCGGCGCCGGGCCTCCCGCGACGCGCCGCGCCCTCGGCCAACGGCTGCGGTCGCGCCCCGCGTTGCCGCGCGGCTATTCGATTCCGGCGGCGCCCGCCTGTCGCACCACCTTGCCCCAGCGCTCGATCTCCGCGCGCACGAAGTCCGCAAGCCCGTCGGGCGAGCCGCCCGGCGTCGGCACGAACCCGCGCTTGGACAGTTCCGCGCCGACCGCTGCGTCGTGCACGATCGCGGTCAGTTCGGCGTTGAGCCGATGCAGGATCGGCCGCGGCGTGGCGGCGGGCGCGACCAGCATGTGCCAGGAGGCCGCGTCGTAACCGGGCAGTCCCGCCTCGGCAAGCGGCACGAGCTCCGGGGCGATCGAGACGCGTTTGGCGGTGGAAACGCCGAGCGCGCGCAGCCGGCCCTCCCGGGCAAGCTGGATGGCCGAGGACGGGTCGACAAACATCAGTGCCACATGCCCCGCCACCACGTCGTTGAGTGCCGGCGCGTTGCCCTTGTAGGGCACGTGCGTCAACGGCACATCGAGCATCGAGCGCATCAGCTCGGCGAACAAATGCGCAGCGCCGCCCGGCCCGTTTGAAGCGTAGCTCAGCCCGCCCGGGGTCGATCGGGCGAGCCGTGCGATATCGGCAACCGAATGGATCGGCAGGCTCGGATTGACCACGAGCACGAACGGCGAGACCGCGACCATGGCAATCGGCGCAAGGTCCCTGGTCGGATCGTAGTTGAGCTTCTTGTGCACGCTCACATTGATCGCCATGGTCGTGCTGGTGGCGTAGAGGATGGTGTAGCCATCGGCCGGCTGGCGCGAGACATAGGTCGCCGCGATCGCCGAGGCCGCGCCCGGCCGGTATTCCAGCACGACCGTCTGCCCGAGCTTCTGCTCGAGCCTTTGCGCCAGCAGCCGACCGACGAAATCGGTGCCGCCGCCGGGCGGATAGGGCATCACCAGCGTGACCGGGCGCACCGGATAATCCTGAGCGCCGGCGGGTCCGCTCGTGACAGCCTCGACGGCGATCACCGCCGCCAGCAGCGCAACAAGCAGGCGCGCACGTCGCATGGTCACTCTCCCCGCCGTCACACCATGGATCGCCGGCCGCAGACCGGGCCGCCGCGACCGGACCAGCACCTCGATCCGAGCCCAGCGGCTACAGCGTGCCGGCAAGGCCCACCTGGCGCACGACCTTGCCCCAGCGCTCCTTCTCGCTGACGACGAACCGCGCCAGCTCTTCGAGCGGCGGGCTTACGACCGGAACGACGCCGGTGCGGTTGACCGCCTGCTGCACGTCGGGCAGCCCCAGGATGTCCCTGAACTCCCGGTGCAGCCGCTCGACGATCGGCTTCGGTGTCCCGGGGGGCACCGACACCATGAACCAGCCGGAGGCATCGAAGCCCGGCACACCCGCCTCGTTCAGGGTCGGAATGTCGGGGGCGACCGACCAGCGCGCCAGTGTGGTGACGCCCAGCGGCCGCACGGTGTTGGAACGGATCAGCGGCACCGAGGGCGCGGGATCGGAGAACAGAACCTGGATATGCCCGGCGACCACATCCTTGATGGCGTCGGCGCTGCCCTTGTAGGGCACGTGCGTCATTTCGATGCCGGTCATTCCCTTGAACAGTTCGGCGTAGAGGTGATGCGGCGAGCCGGCGCCGCCCGAGCCGTAGTTGAGTCTGGTCGCCTTCGCATAATTGAGCAGATCGGGAACCGACTTGATCGGCAGCGCCGGATTGACGATCAGCACGAACGGAACGCGGCCGATCAGCGCCACCGGGACGATGTCCTTGACCGGGTCGTAGGGCAGCGACTTGTACATCGCCGGGCTGATCGCCATCGAACCGCTGCCGGGCATCCCGATGGTGTATCCGTCGGGCGCGGCCTTGGCCGCCGTCGCGGTGCCGATGGTCGAGCCGCCGCCGGGCCTGTTCTCGACCACGACCGACTTGCCCAGCCGCTCGGCGAGTTTCGGCGCGACAATGCGAGCCACCGTGTCCACGGCGCCGCCCGCCGCCCATGGGGCGACCATGGTGACGGTGCGCGTGGGATAGTCCTGGGCTTGAGCCGCACCGAGCCACGCGAGTGCGGACAGTGTCGCCGCGATGGCGAAACCGCGAATGTTTGCCAGCATGATGGTCCCCCAGATCGGCTGCACCAGATGACGGGCGATCGCGCGGGCGGACGGATGCGGCACCCCTCAAGCTTGCATCGTCTGGCCGCGCGAAGCTCCTTGCGATTGCGTCTCCTTCAAGCTGTCTCCTTAAAGCTACTGCGTCCCGGCCAGGCCGGCGTCCTTGATGACTTTCGCCCAGCGCGCGGTTTCGGATTTGACGAAGCTCGTCAACTCGTCCACCGATCCCTTGCCGATCGGAATGAGGCCGAGCCCGACGAACTGCTTGCTGATCTCGTCAGTCTGGACGATGGCATTGATCTCGGCATTGAGCTTGTCGAGAATCGGCCGCGGCGTCTTGGCCGGGGCCACCATCATCTGCCAGGCGGTCGTGTTGAAGCCGGGCACACCGGCCTTGGCGAGCGGCGGCACCTCGGGCGCGGCTGCCGCCGGCTCGGCGCTGGTGATGCCGAGTGCGCGCGCCTTGCCGGCGCGAACGAGCTGGATCGACGGCCCGATGTCGACGAACAGCACCTGGATATGACCGGCGACCAGATCGGTCATGGCCGGCACGCTGCCTCGATAGGGCACGTGCGTCATCCTGATGCCGAGCATGCTGCTGAACAGCTCGGCGTTCAGATGATGGAACGCGCCGACGCCGCCGGAGCCGTAGCTGAGCTGCCGCTCCTTCGCCACCTTGACGAGATCGGCGACGCTGTGCACCGGCAGCGACGGATGCACCACGAGGATGAAGGGAACGCCGGCAATCAGGGCAACGGGCACCAGATCCTTGTCGGGGTCGTAAGGCAGGCTTTTGTAGATCGTGGGGTTCATCGCCATGGTGCCGCTGGTCGCCTGCATCAGCGTGTATCCGTCGGGCGCCGCCTTGGCGGCCGCCGCCGCCGCGAGCGAAGTCCCGGCGCCCGGGCGATTCTCGACCAGGAACGACTTGGCGAGGCGCTGCTCAAGCTTCTGCCCGACCGCCCGCGCGATCACGTCGGTCCCTCCCCCCGGTGCGAAGGGGACAAGGATCGTCACGCTACGGGCCGGATAGTCCTGTCCGACCGCAGTCGAGGCAACGCCAATCACTGACAGCAGCAAGAGCCCGAGATGCATTGCCAACCGCATGACCGCCTCCCTGGCGTTATGACCGCGCTACTGCGATCCGGCAAAACCCGCGTCGCGCACCACTTTGCCCCAGCGCGCCGTTTCCGACCGCACGAAGGCCTGCAGTCCCTCCACCGATGGACTGTCGATCGGAACAAAGCCCGATTTGACGATCTGATCCTTGGCCTCCTGCGTCGCCAGGATGGCGAGGATCTCCCGGTGCAGCTTGTCGACGATGGGCCGCGGCGTCTTGGCGGGCGCGACGATCATCTGCCAGGAGACCGCGTTGAATCCGGGAACGCCGGCTTCGGCCAGCGGCGGGATGTCGGGGTGGCTGGACACGCGGAACGGTGAGGAGATGCCGAGCGCGCGCACCTTGCCGGCTGCCAGCAGCCCGGACGCCGGGCCGAGATCACAGAACATCATCGGCACATGCCCGGCTGCCACATCGGTCACCGCCGGCAGACTGCCGCGGTACGGCACGTGCGAGGCCTCGATTCCGGTCATGCTCTTGAACAATTCCATGAACAGGTGATGCGGCACGCCCGGACCGACGGAAGCGAAGGTGAGCTTGCCGGGATTGACCTTGGCGTAGGCAATCAGATCGGCAACGGATTTCACCGGCAGCTCATTGTGAACGAGCAGCGCGAACGGCGTTTGCGCGATCAGTGCGAGCGGAACGAAATCTTCGAGCGGATTGTACGGCAGGTTCTTGTACAGCGTCGGATTGACCGCCATGGTCGGGGATGGCGCCATGAGCAGGGTGTGGCCGTCCGGCACGGCCTTCTGCACCGCCACCGCCGCGATGATGCTTCCGGCGCCGGTCTTGTTTTCGATCACGAAACTCTTGCCGAGCCGCTGCTCCAGCCTTTGTGCCAGCATGCGCGCGAGCAGGTCGGTGCCGCCGCCGGGCGCGAACGGATTGACGATGGTCACGGTGCGGCTGGGATAGTCCTGGGCGGGCGCCGGCGCGACAGCGGCGATCGACAGCAACGCGCAGAAAGCAAGGCCCAGCCGGTGCATGGCCATGGTCGTCCCTCCCAATGTCATTGCGGGTTGGCCCGCTTGTGCTTGGGGACAACCCTAGCGGAAGGGGGCCGTCCGCGTAAGCTCAATCGGCGAACCGTCGCAGGCCCTTGAAATTGCTATTTCTTGACAGGCTCGGGCGCGGCGGCCATAAGCTTCGCGGATGGGCACGGACCGGCGGTCCGCGCGCTCTGTTGCGGGCCTTAAGTCCCTGTGACCACATGACAATCAGACTGGAAAAAGCCGGCCCGGACCGATCCGAGCGCCGGGATTGAACACGGAAACGAGCGATGTTCGCAGTCATCAAGACCGGCGGCAAGCAGTACAAGGTCGCCGAGGATCAAGTGCTCCGGATCGAGAAAATCGACGGTCAACCCGGCGATATCGTCCAGCTCACGCCGGTGCTGATGCTGGGCGGCGACCCGCCCCAGGTCGGCGCACCCGCGATCGACGGTGCAAGCGTGGCGGTCGAGGTGGTGGAACAGGGGCGCGGCGAAAAGGTCATTGCGTTCAAGAAACGGCGGCGCAAGAACTCGCGGCGCAAGCGCGGCCACCGCCAGCCCTTCACCTTGATCCGCGTGAGCGAAATCCTGACCAACGGAGCAAAGCCGAGCAAGGGTCCGCGGCCGAAGCCCGCTACCAAGCCGACGTCGCAAGAGGCGGGCGAGGGCGAGGAGGCCCGGGCTCAGGCCTGACCCGACCCGGGAACCGCGGCAGGCGCGCCCGATCTCGCGCGGACCAGGGAACTTGCGAAGGGCACGAACGGACACCTTTCTTTGTTCGCGTCCATCAATATTTGTGAGGTGATTCCGTTGCGGAATCGGAGTAGAAGAACGGCGAGTTAGGAACAGAGCCATGGCTCACAAGAAAGCAGGCGGATCTTCGCGCAACGGCCGCGACTCGGCGGGCCGGCGGCTGGGCGTCAAGCTGTTCGGCGGCGAGAGCGTCGTCGCCGGCAACATCATTGTCCGCCAGCGCGGCACCAAGTGGCACGCCGGGCACAACGTCGGCCTTGGCCGGGACCACACCCTGTTCGCGCTCACCAACGGTCGCGTCCAGTTCAATACCAAAGCCAAAGGCCGCGTGTTCGTATCCGTCGTCCCGACGATGGAGGCTGCGGCCGAGTAACACGGTGGAACCATAGTGGGTCCGCCGGCATCTGTCCGAACCGGCGGGGTCCCAAGGGGCTCTTTCAAGGGGGAGACGGGTGCCGTCTCCCCCTTCCGATTTTGACAAGGAGCCCCGCCATGACCCTGCAAGAGATACCTTCCGAGTCGTTCCGCGAGAGAAGTATTCCCGTCCTCGAGACCGAGCGCCTCGTCCTGCGCGCGCCGCGGCTCGGGGACGTCAAGGCCGTGGCTGCGCTCGCCAACGACCGCCGCATCGCGGAGAACACGGCGCGCATCCCGCATCCCTACCGGGCGTCCGACGCACAGGATTTCGTCACCGGTGCCAACGTCGGCGGCGAGACCGCCTACGTCGTGACGCTGCGCAACGGCACGCTGATCGGTGCCTGCGGTTTCACGCAAGTCGATCGGCATCCGCCGGAGATCGGTTACTGGCTCGGAGTGAAATATTGGGGCAAGGGCTATGCCACCGAAGCCGTGCGCGCGGTGATCGACCACGCCTTCACCGACCTCGACTGCGAGTCGCTGCAGGCGGCGGCGCGGGTGACCAACCCCGCCTCGCGGCGCGTTCTGGAGAAGTGCGGTTTCCAGTGGACCGGCGCGGGATTGTGTCGGGTGCGGGCGCTGTCGAGCTCGGTGCCGGTCGATCGATTCCGGCTCGATCGCGGGCTGTGGGCCTCGCTCAAGAGCTGGGGAGCCGGGAGACGGGTCGTGTGAATACGAAGGACGGGGAGGGACGAAACTCCAATCCCTCCTTCTCCACCGTGTAAACCTCGCAATTTGCCGCGACCGTTGACGGTGAATCGCAGCGCTACCGGAATCCGCCGCTCCGGCCAATCTCTGGCGCTGCGATCTCGCCTCAGACGCGCAGGAAAATCTTGCGCCGGTAGAGAAAGCGGGCAAGCGCGATCGCAATGGCAAGGCCCAGGGCATAGGCTGCGAGCCGGCCGGCGCCCGGCGCCAATGCCTCATCGAAAAAGCGTCCGACGTCGCCGCCGACGAGACGCGTTGCAAAGCGCTCGAAGCCGGCGACGTTGTTGAGGAAGTAGAGGGTGATGGCGTTGGCGCCGATCCAGACGAAGGCCGCGGCCCATCGCTTGCATCCCCACACGTCGATCAACTGATGCATGACGCCCAGCAGCATGAGGCTGTAGCCACCGGCGACGAGAACGAACGACGACGTCCAGATCGCCTTGATCACCGGGAACTGCAGCCCCCAGGCATATCCGGCCAGCGTCATGACCACGCCCGCGCCCAGGAGCCACAGCGACTTGCGCTGCGGCGAGGGGCGCGCATCCTTGAGCAGAAGTCCCGCGAACACCCCGATGAGGCAGGTGGCGATCGCGGGCAACGTGCTGAGCAGGCCCTCCGGGTCCCAGGTGCCGTCCCATTTGCGACCGGGCAGGTAATTGAGGTCGATCCAGTTGGCGAGGTTGGCGCCCTTGGCGTAGGAGCCCGCGCCGATCCCCGGGACGGGAACGAACGTCATCATCGCCCAATAGCCGAAAAGCAGTGCCACGAAAGCGGCCAGCAGTCCGCGCAGGCGGAGGTTCAGAAACATGAGCGACGCGAACAGATAGCAGAGCGCGATCCGCTGCAGCACGCCGAGCAGGCGGATGTCGGGCCAGCTCTGGCTGACGCCGCCGTAGTAGATGATGCCGAGCACGAACAGGAGCAGCGAGCGCCGCAACACACGGATGTGCGCCATGGCCTTGCCTTCGCGTTCCACCAGTCGCGAGAGCGAGAAGACGATGGCAACGCCGGTGGTGAAGATGAACAGCGGGAAGATGAAGTCGTAGAAGCGAAAGCCCTCCCACTCCACATGCGTGAACTGGCGGCTGACCCAGGCGGCAACGGTAGCGGCAGGACCGCTGGTCGCGGCCGCCATCGTGCCGAGCGACCAGGCGATCCCGTCGCCGCCGAGGATCCAGAACATGCTGAAGCCGCGCAGCGCGTCGATCGATGTCAGTCGCGCTGCCTGCTCGGCCGCATCGAGCGAAGGCGTCAATTTCGCTTCGGTGGGCCTGCGATCCTGAGCGCGCCATGACGGCTCGACGGCAACGGTACGATCAAAGCGCGCCACCCAGCTTTCGATTTGAAACCACTGCCGGCCCATGATCGTGCCCGACAATGTCCCTGGCGCGGGCTTGCCGACCTGGCCCAGGACGGATTTTTAATAACGCTAAATCGAGCGGGTGGGCGTGCATTGACGTACATCAACGAGAGGTGATTGCGGCTTGGTGTTGCCGGTAACCGAATAGAACGCGCGAGGGGCAAACCGGTCGGCGCCGCATAGCGCGTCAGCCTATGCGGCGAATTGCGCGCTCGGCGTCGAGCGCGAGATCGCCAGCTCCTCCTCGGTCATGTCGGCCGGTATGTTGGCGAACAGCGGCGTGCTCAGATAGCGCTCGCCGGTGTCGGGTAGCATGCACAGCACGTTGGCGCCCTTCTCCGCCTCGGCGCAGACGCGCAGCGCCCCAGCGAAGGTGGCGCCCGCCGTGATGCCGACAAAGATGCCCTCCTTCCGCGCAAGCTCCATGCTGTAGTGCATCGCTTCGGCGCCCGGCACGTGGATGATGCGGTGAATGATCTTCATGTCGACGGCGTCCGCGGTCAGCTTCGGGATGAAGTCCGGCGTCCAGCCCTGCATCGGATGCGGCTTGAAGGCGGCGTGCGGCGCCGCCGCCGAGCCATCGGGATTTCGCACTTGCGCCAAGCCGCTGCCGAGCAGGGGCGCCTCCTCCGGCTCGCAGACCACGATCTTGGTCGCGGGCATCTCTTTGGCGAACACCCGCGATACACCCTTCAGCGTGCCGCCGGTGCCGTATCCGGTGACCCAGTAGTCGAGCTTCTCGCCCTTGAAATCCGCAATGATCTCGCGCGCCGTGGTGCGCGAATGAATGTCGGCATTGGCCTCGTTCTCGAACTGGCGGGTGAGAAACCAGCCGTGCGCTTTGGCAAGCTCGACTGCCTTGACCACCATCCCGACTGCGCGCCCGGCGGCCGGCGTCAGCACCACCTTGGCACCGAGAAAGCGCATGAGCTTGCGCCGCTCAACGCTGAACTGCTCGGCCATCGTCACCACCAACGGATGGCCCTTCTGGGCGCAGACCATCGCAAGCCCGATCCCGGTGTTGCCGCTGGTCGCCTCGATCACGGTCTGCCCCGGTTTCAGCTCCCCGGCCCGCTCGGCGGCCTCGATCACGCCGAGCGCCAGGCGATCCTTCACCGAGCCGAGCGGATTGAACGCCTCGATCTTCACGAACAGATTGACGCCTGCGGGCGCGAGCTTGTTGACGCGCACGACCGGCGTATTGCCGATGGTCTCCAGGATGTTGCGAAACTTGGCCATGCTCGCTGCCTTCATGCGATCGGGCAGTTTCGCCCAGGATGCACGCACGAGCAACGGCGGCCGGCGGCGCCGCGCCATTCCACGCGCCGTGCCACCGGTCCGCCGTCTCTTGCTCGAACGCGCTACCGGTTGCGCGGATCGTCCTTCGGATCGACGTATTTCACGTCGAACGGACCGATTCCGTTGATCTGCACGATCGTTTCCGCCTCGGCAACGGCGTAGTGCGGCATGCCCGCCGGCAGATGAAAGAAGCTTGCCGCCGGCAGCGGCTTGATGGTGGCGCGGTCCACCTTCTCGCCGGAGGTGATCGCGAACGTTCCGGAGATGACGGTAACAAATTCGTCCTTGGAATGCCGGTGCGGCGGAACGACGAAACCGGCGGGGAATTTCAGCCGCAGCACGAACGGCCCGTCCTTGCCAGGATGGCCGAACAGGATGGCGGCCTGCGCGCCCGGCGGCAGCGACGGCGGCGCCGGACCCCATTTCACCGCGTCGGCGGCCAGCACCGTGTGATGCTGCTCGGCGGCTTGCGACGGCGCGGCCGCCGCGAGGATTGCGGCCGAGCCGAGCAAGCAGGCGAACGATCGGATGGTGTTGCGAAACGGTATGAAACGAGTGGCGATGTGAGTCATGGTACGATCCTTTCTATCCTTGCGTTTGCGCCGGACGTGACGTCCACACCGGCCGGCGTCGGTGCCCGCTGATGGCAGCCTGGGCGCGGTCCGCGATCGTGCAGCGTGCCGGACTTTGAACGGCGCGGCCCGGCTACAGCCGCAGGACCTGGTCCTTGAGCGAGTAGAGGATGGCGACGACCTCGTTCTTTTCCGTCTGGCCGACGCCATTCCTGTCCAGCGCGGCCACGATATCATCGACGGCTGCAACCAATTCCTGCTCGTTGATGTTCATGCCCTTGTGGGCGGTGACCAGATCCTTTCCCGTATAGACCTCGGGACCACCGCTGCCGGCACCGAAGAAATCGCAGACCGTCTTCTTGAAGGCCGGCATTCTGTCGGGCGTGACGGACGCAAAGCGCGTTTTGATCAGCGGGTTTGGAAGATGGAGCGCGATAATGCCGTCAACGATTGCGGCGATGCCGCGTGCCCCGCCCAGGCGCTCGTAAAGGCTCGACGCTGCGGCTCCCCTATCGCGGAGTCCCGATGCGGTTGCAGATTGGGCAGTCGCTGTGCTGGTCATGTTTGACTCCTTGGCCGTGATGCGTGCGACCGCGGCGCAGTGGTCATTGTCGAATGATGACGACTTCGAGGTACTCGCTCGGCACCACAACGGTGGCGTCGCCCGATCGGTTGAAGCGAGCGATCAGCGCCCGCAGATCGCCTTCGAGCGAGACCTGGGCCGGCGCCTCGAGCGCGGCGAACGCTTTCAGCAGGGGGCCGTAATAGGTCTTGAACACCTCGAGCCAGTGATCGGGCGAACGATAGCGAAACACGAACTCGCGTTGTGCGGTCCTGATCGAGGTCGCCTGTGGTTCGAACAACTCGGCAAGGCGGGCGCGCGTACCCCACAGCGCCGGCGATTTCACGCCGGCGGGCGGTGGCAGATGCTTGCCGATGATCTTGAACAATTGCCCAATGAAGCCGTCCGGCGTCCAGTTGGCCATACCGATCTTGCCGCCGTGCCGACACACGCGGGTCATCTCTGCAGCTGCGCGATCCTGGTCGGGCGTGAACATGACGCCGAAGGTCGAGAGCACCACGTCGAAGCTCGCGTCGGGGAAGGGCAATCCCTCCGCATCGGCCTCGCGGAATTGCATGGCGAGCCGCTCGGCAACTGCGCGTTCGCGCGCGCGCTCCAGGAGCGCCGGCACGTAATCGCTCGCGGTCACCTCGCACCAGCGGCGGGCGGCGGCGAGCGAGGCGTTGCCGTTGCCGGCGGCCACATCGAGCACCCTCTGCCCGGCGCGGATGTCGAGCGCCTCGCACAATTCCTCACCGACGATCTGCAGGGTGGTTCCGACCACGGCATAGTCGCCGGATGACCAAGCGCCCCGCTGCCGATCTTTGATCGATTTGAGGTCGGGAACCTCAGCAGCGGTCGGCTTGGCAGTGAGCATGGTTTGGGTCATGGTCGTCTCCACGCTGGTGTGTGATCTTGCTGGCCGGCCGTCGCCGCCTTAAGTTCGTTTCCTTCGACTTGGCTCGGCGCCGATGCGCGAACGTCAACGTCCCCTTTAGCGGCGGCAGATGGGGACCGGCGTGGGAACCGGCATGGAAAAGCGCGTGGAAAGCGATCGGTCCGGCGAAGGCCCGGCGTCGCTGCGCCTGACGATGCTCGGACCGCTGACCGTGTGGCGCGACGGCGCGACGGTGACGCTGCCGGCCTCGCGCAAGGTGCGCGCGCTCATGGCCTACCTTGCGCTCGCGCCGCAGGCGGTCGCGCGCAGCCATTTGTGCGAACTGCTTTGGGACGTCCCCAACGATCCGCGCGGCGAGTTGCGCTGGTGCCTGAGCAAGCTGCGCGGCATCCTTGACGAGCCCCGCCGACGCCGCGTCAGCACGCATGGCGAGATGGTCAGCCTTGACCTGAGTGACTGTATGGTGGATGCGATCGAAGTTCTGCGCGCGACCCGGCATGGCCTCGAAGCGCTGCCGCCGGAACGGCTGCGCGCGCTCGCACAACTGTTCAACGGCGACTTTCTCGACGGCCTTGATATTGAGCGGCACCCCGCTTTCTATAGTTGGCTCACAGCGCAGCGGCGCAGATTCCGCGGTTGCCAAGTCGCTTTGATCGAGTGCTTGGTGCGCAGTGGCCCTAATGACGATGACACGCTTCGTTATCTGGAAAAGTGGCTGGAGCTCGCACCGTTCGACCAGCAGGTTCACGCAATTCTATTGAGCCATCTTGCGCGCCGCGGCCGCCTCCGCGAGGGCGAGGAGCATCTCGCCGCGGCCGCCCGAATGTTTGAGGCCGAGGGCCTCGATCATCAGCCGCTTCGCAACGTTTGGCGTGCTGCACGTGCGCAGGCGGAAGCGAAATTGTCGGCCGCACCGACTCCAAGCCCAGGACCGGCGCCGTCGAGCGGGCCGGCTGTGGTGCCGCGCACCAATGCGGCCGCCCTCCTCCTGCCACCCTCGCGCCGTGCCTCGATTGCGGTCATGCCGTTCATCGACCGCGGACAGACCTCCGACGTTCGCGGCGGTTCTGCATCCGCTCTTGCCCACGATGTCATTACAAGGCTCGCCAAACTGCGTAGCCTTTTTGTCATCGCCCAGGGCACGGTGTTCGCCCTGCATGAGCGCCACATCGGTCCGGAACAAGCTGGGCGAATGCTGAACGTCGATTATGTCGTAAGCGGAACGCTGCGACGGCAGGGCCACCGAATGATCGTGTCCGTCGAGCTCGCCGAAACGCGCTCGGCCCGCATCGTCTGGGCCGAGGTGTTCAATCAAAAGTTCGATGACGCATTCCTCGTTCTCGACGAAATCGGCAATCGAATCGTCGCTTCGATCGCAAGCGAAATCGAGACCATCGAGCGAAACCGTGCGATCCTCAAGCCGCCCAATTCGCTGGACGCCTGGGAGGCACATCATCGCGGCTTGTGGCACATGTACCGGTTCAACAAGAAAGACAACGAACGCGCACAGCATTTTTTCACGACGGCGATACGGCTCGATCCGACCTTCGCCCGCGCCTATGCCGGCCTGTCGTTCACCCACTGGCAGAACGCCTTTCAGGGCTGGGCCAAGCGCGAAACGGAAATCGAGCGGGCCTACGAGGCGGCAGGGCAGAGCCTCATGGTCGACGACCGCGACCCTGCCGCCCATTGGGCCATGGGCCGTGCGCTCTGGCTGCGCGGCCACCACGGCCAGTCCATCGTCGAACTCGAGCGCGCGATCGACTTGAGCCCCAACTTTGCACTGGGTCACTACACGCTCGCCTTCGTCCACTCGCAGTCGGGCGATCCCAAAGTAGCGATCGAATCGTCCGATCAATCGCGCCAATTGAGCCCGTTTGATCCACTGCTGTTCGGCATGCTTGGCGCGCGCGCCATGGCGCTGGTGCGGCTTGGCCGGTTCGCGGAGGCTGCCGAGTGGGGAGTCAAGGCCGCCGCCCGACCCAACGCGCACGCTCACATACTCGCCATTGCCGGCTACAGTCTCGCGCTGGCCGGCCGTGAGCGCGAAGCATTCGAACACCTCCTCGCCATCCGCAAGCGCGTCCCGCGCTATCGGATCGATGACTTTCTCACCGCCATGCAGTTCGATCCGGCCGCAGAGGCGCTGTTCCGGCAGGCCGCCATGCGCATCGAGATCGACTAGACGGCCGCAGCCGAGCACGCCATGACCCCTGGGATTGCGGTCACAGACCGCGCGCTTTCTGTCCTGTGCGCAGCGCGGCGGACACGGTGCGGCGGCGCTGCACTTGACTCCTTGCCGGATCAAGCCAGATTCTAAGCTCGCATGCGGTGCATCCCGGAATATCGGTGCGCCGCGAGGACGGAGGTGACCATGACACCACCGGGCCAGCATCGCCGCGATGCGTCGGCGCTCCCGTTCGGGCGACGGCGAAGCGGCATCTCCGCGAACGGCGCGTCGGGAGTGGCCTAACGGGCCGTATCAGTGAGGCAAGGCCCACCTGGCCGCTCTCGATGGCGGTCGCCGCCGCTTTACCGCGCGGCTTTTTTTGTTTGTGGGCGCCGGCAGTACAGCACGATCATTCTACCAATGGCTGGCTTTGCGAAGTGTTTTGCGCAAAAATGCGCCTCTTCGCGAAAAACACTTCGCCCCAGGGAGCCACGCCATGGCCTATACGCTCGACCAGTTCATCGCCGATTGCCGCCGTTCGCTTCAGCGCGACCCCGGCCCCGCCGGTCGCGAGGAGGTTCGCCGCAATCTCGAACGGCTGCTGCAGGACAAGGACTTCGTGCAGCAATACTGCGGCGATGACGTCGAGCGCGGTTTGAAGGTGCTGTACGAAGACCCGGAACTCAAGTTCCAGATCCTTGCCCACATCAACGACAAGGCGCGCGTTTCGCCGCCGCATGACCACGGCGATTCCTGGGCGATCTACGGACAGGCCACGCTGTGGACCGACATGACCGAGTGGGAGCGCGAGGACGACGGTTCCAACCCCAAGTATGCGAAGCTACGGCCGGCGAAGAAGTACCGTCTCAATCCCGGCCAAGCCGGCATCTATCAGAACGGCGCCATCCATTCGATCGACTATCCGGACAAGTCGCGCTTCGTTCGCGTCACCGGCACGAATCTCGACGGGATCAACCGCATCCGCATCGACCTGAAGACCGGTGAGGTGCACCAGATGACGCCGCAGATGGCGTCGTGACGTCGCGCCAACCCGTCAGGCGGCCTGGCCGCGCCCGCCGGGCCGCCACGTTCTGCAAGCCCGGTCGGAAGTGGCGGACCGTGCCGGGCGCGCGCCGCTGCATTTGAAGGTGCTCGTGTCCTCGGCAATGTTGGCAAAGCCGCTCGCACCGCAAGCCGTCCGATCCATGCTCATCGACGGGCGCGAAATCGCGCTCATCGATGTGCGCGAGGAACTGATTTTTTCCCGCAGCCATCTGCTCTGGGCGCGCTCGGTGCCGCTGTCGCGCCTTGAGCTGCGCTTCGCCCAGCTCGTGCCACGCCGCAACACCCGCATCGTGCTCTGCGACGAGGCGGACGGACTGGCGGAGCGGGCTGCGACGGTACTGGCCGCCGCAGGCTACACCGACCTGTCCATCCTCGATGGCGGGATTGCGGCGTGGGAAAGAGCGGGCTTCGAGCTCTTCTCCGGCGTCAATGTGCCGAGCAAGGCCTTCGGCGAGCACGTCGAACACGCCTGCCGCACGCCTTCCATCTCCGCCGAGGAACTCGCCGCCATGATGCGCAGCGGCACCGACATGGTGGTGGTTGACAGCCGCCCGTTCGATGAGTTTCAGCGCGTCTCGATTCCGACGGCGACCAACGTGCCGGGTGCGGAGCTGGTGCTGCGCATCCACGACATCGCGCCGTCGCCGGACACGACCATTGTGGTCAATTGCGCCGGCCGTACGCGCAGCATCATCGGCGCCCAATCGCTGATCAACGCCGGCATTCCGAACAAGGTCGTGGCGCTGCGCAACGGGACCATGGGCTGGACGCTTGCCGGCTTTTCGCCCGACAGCGGCAAGACGAGGCGCGCGCCCGAGCCCTCCGCCCGCGGGCTTGCCCGGGCCAAGGCGGCGGCCGACCGCATTGCCAAGCGCTTCGGCGTCATGCGCATCGGCTTTGATGCCCTCGCGAGCTTCCGCGGCGACGCGACGCGCACGCTCTATCTCTTGGATGTGCGTGACCCCGCCGAGTACCTCGCCGGACACCTGCCCGGCGCCCTTTCGGCGCCGGGTGGACAACTGGTGCAGGCCACCGATCACTACGTCGGCACGCTCGGTGCGCGCATCGTTCTGGTCGATGACAAGGAGGTGCGCGCGATCATGACCGCCTCCTGGCTCAGACAAATGGGCTGGCGCGACGTGTTCGTGCTGGCGGCAAGCGGCGAGGAAAAAGGGCGGCCGCCGACGCCGCTGCTCGGTCCAGGCCCACCCGCCGCGCGTGCGATCGAGGCGCAGGAATTGTCTGGTCTCGTGGCGAAGGACCACGTCACCGTGATCGACCTGTCGCTCAGTGCCGCCTACCGCCGGGGACACATTCCCGGCGCCTGGTTTGCCGTCCGCTCGCGGCTCGCGCAGACGCTCGGCCGAATTCCCATGAACGGTGCGCTGGTGTTCACCTCGGAGGACGGGACGCTGGCGGGGCTCGCCGCGGGCGAGACGCCGGTGCCCGCGGTGCGCTACCTGCGCGGCGGCAACGCTGCCTGGCAGGCGGCGGGATTGCCCTTTTCGACCGAACCGCGCATGGCCGACGAGCCGGTGGATTACTGGCCCAAGCCCTACGAGCGCGCCGGCAACACCAAGGCGGCGATGGAGGAGTATCTCAACTGGGAAGTCGATCTGCTGCCGCGCATCGCGCGCGACGGCACTGCACGGTTCGGGATCTGAAGCGACCTACGGCGCGGGCTCGGAAAACGCCGGTTGGTGCGGCGACAGCCGGCGCTCGTGCCAATAGATGAACAGCCCGGCCGCGATGATGATCGCGGCGCCCGCAAGCATCCAGGCATCGGGCACGTCGCCGAACACGAGATATCCAAACAGCACCGCCCAGATGATGGTCGTGTATTGATAAGGAACGACGACGCTCGCCGGCGCAAGCTTGAGCGAGCGGTTGACGCAGACGTGCGCCACCATGGCGACGATGCCGAGCAGCATCAGCAGCGCAAGATCGCCGGCGTCCGGGGACACCCAGGCGAACGGCGCAGCCATCGCGCCGAATGTGAGCGCGCCTGCGGTTTGCGTCGTGACGAGGACGGTGTCGCTCGTCCCGCGCAGAAAGCGGGTGGCGATCATCGACAGCGAGAACGTGAACGAGCCGCCGAGCGCGATCAGCGCCGGCCAGGAGAGCGCCGCGGTGCCGGGCCGCAGCGCCACAACCACCCCGACGAAACCGGCCGCGACCGCGCCCCAGCGCCGCCAGCCGACCGGCTCGCGCAGCAGCGCCCCGGCAATTGCGGTGACGAAGATGGGGCCCGCCAGGTAGTAGGTCATCACGTCGGCGAGCGGCAGATAGGCCAGCGCCCAGTAGAAGCAGGCAACCTCGATCGTGGCCAGAACGGCGCGCAGGACCTGCATGCCCCAACGCGGGGCGATCCGAAAGGTTGCCCGGTCGCGCGCAATGAAGGGCGCGAGCGGCACCAGCGCCGCGAGGCTGCGGATCAACAGCACCTGGCCGACGGCGTAGGTTGCCACCAGCCACTTGCCGAGCGCATCGTTGACCGCGAACAGGAAGATGCCGCCAGCCATCAAGGCGATGCCGGCAAGCGCCGTGCGGCCGGAGGCGGTCTCGGAAACCATGGGGCAATGATTCGGGCGGCGGGCCGGCATCCCCTGCCGACCGGGTGATGCTTGGGCGGGGCGATGTGCCTATATATCAGTCATTAGGAACCCATCGTAGCGTCCCATGAAATTCCTCGACGAAGCCAAGATTTACGTGCGCTCGGGCGACGGCGGCAACGGCTGCGTCGCGTTCCGGCGCGAGAAGTTCATCGAGTTCGGCGGGCCGAGCGGCGGCGACGGCGGTCGCGGCGGCGACGTCGTTGTCGAGGCGGTGGAGGGCCTCAATACGCTGATCGACTATCGCTATCAGCAGCACTTCAAAGCCCAGCCGGGCGGACACGGCATGGGCAAGGACCGCCACGGGGCAGCCGGCCGTGACGCGGTGCTCAAGGTGCCGGTCGGCACGCAGATCTTCGACGCCGACAAGGAGACGCTGCTGGCCGATCTCACCGCAGTGGGCGAGCGCGTCGTGCTGGCGCGCGGCGGCAACGGCGGTTTCGGCAACGCGCATTTCAAGTCTTCGACCAACCGGGCGCCGCGCCGCGCCAACCCCGGCCAGCCCGGCGAAGAGCGCTGGGTATGGCTGCGGCTGAAGCTGATCGCCGATGCCGGCCTCGTCGGCCTGCCGAACGCCGGCAAATCCACCTTCCTTGCCGCGGTCAGCGCGGCCAGGCCCAAGATCGCGGACTATCCCTTCACCACGCTCAAACCCCAGCTCGGCGTCGTCGCCTGCGACGAACGCGAGTTCGTCCTCGCCGACATCCCGGGTTTGATCGAGGGAGCGCATGAGGGCGCGGGCCTCGGCGACCGCTTTCTCGGCCACATCGAGCGCTGTCGCGTGCTGCTGCATCTCGTGGACGGCACCGGTACGCACGCGGGCGAGGATTACAGGACCGTGCGCGCCGAACTCGAAGCCTATGGCCAGGGCCTGACGGACAAGCCCGAGATTGTCGCGCTGTCCAAGATCGACGCCATGACGCCGGAGCAGATCAAGCAGCAGAGCGCCCGGCTCAAGCGCGCAGCGAAGAAAGTGCCGTTGCTGGTGTCGGCCCACACCGGCGCAGGCGTGGCGGAGGCACTGCGCGCGCTGCTCCAGGCGATCGATGGAGAACGGCATCTTGCTGAGCAGCAATCGGCACAAGTCCCGAGCTGGCACCCGTGAATCTCGGTGAATGTTCCAATAGCTCCAATAGCGGAGTCGTTATGCCTTCAGGGGCTGCATGTTGGCCTTGGCTACCGCAGCCCTGCACGGCGCTTGTATTCATCAAACTCGCTCGGCAGCAGGCCCAACAGCTGCTCGACCGTGCAGGCACGCGTGTCGTAGGTTAATTCAAGCTGCTGCACCACCAGCGCATAACGTCCAACCGAACCCGCACCGCGACCGGACGCGCCGAACCATGTGCGACCGCTCCTCTCGTCAAAATAGAGGCGCCGCGCAGCCGCAATGATCGTCCTGTTGTTGAGTACATTCTGGCGCACCGCCAGGTGTTCGAAAACACGACCTCGCGTGGTCAGCGGCGAGGCGTTACCGCGATCGGTCCCGAGCAGCAGGACCTTGGCGTTGTCACCGTGGTCAGCCACGATCAGCCACGGAGATCGAACGAGATGGCGAATGTGGCGCCGGAAACCCTGCCCCGGCAAGAACAGGTAAAGCTCCTTTGGCCCGACGCGCCTTGCCCCATCCGCTCCGGGCGGACACAGCTGATCGAAGAAGTAAAGGCTCAACCAGTTCCACAAACCGTAATTTCGCGAAACCGCGCTCTGATCGACGACACTCAGCTTTCGGTGAAGGTAGACGCCGAATTCCATTCGATTGCGGAACGGTGCGCCGTTCGGCATTTGATCGACCATGATTTCAGGCTCGAACTCCTGTGCATGACGCCAGTCATCGAGGATGTCATAGGGCGGCGACGCAAGTGCGTTCCGCGCCAGCTCAGAAAGGTATCGATCAAAGGCAGCGATCCCATCGCGGTTCAGAGTTCTGACCCGTTCACTCATGATACGGCGTGCTGTGCTCATGATTTGGTTCGGCACGACTTGCAAACCGCCACCTTTCAACGAACCGATTGACAATGTCGTCAGCCCGCTGCTCAACAAGGTCCGCATCGAGGTCCTCGTCCAAAGGCGTGCCGAGCATGGCAGCAATCCACACTTTCCAGTCCTGCACCCAGGGAGTGTCGTCTGTCACATCGGCCCGCTCAGGATCGAGAATCGCGATCAGAATCTGACGAACGGCATGAGGCACGATTGCACCTTGCACGAACGGATCGTTCTTGATCCGGTCGAGCAAGCCTCCGATGCGACTGTTGAGGACCAGCGTCGGGCGATCGACATCCTGCATGTCAAGTCTCCACACCGCTTCACCCAGGTCGCGCGTTTCGACCGGCAGGATCGAACGTTGCTGGTCCTGCGAAACGCGATCATCGAGGGGCCGGATGGCGTTCGACGCAGCCAGGATTCGCCCCAAAGTTTCGGACTCGTCGACCACCTTGATGCGAAAGACGATCCGCCCGCCCGCATCGAGTTCGCTGAGCGTTCGGTCAGGAGGAACGACAATCGAGTCGATCGTTCCGAAGGGAAACCGCATGATCGAACTTGATCCCGTGACGTAGGGTTCGACGTACACTTTGGCATTATTGGGTAATCCGAGCGTCTTCAACTTCGAAAGCTCGGCGTCGAACGATACAGAATCGTGTGCTTCATCCGGATACACCAAGCGGATGCTCACCAGACTGGACGGAATATGCCTTCGGCCCGTTGAGTTAAAACGGCGCTTCATCGTCAACCTTTGATGCAGCGATGACGAGGTCTCGATTCTCGTCGAAGCCTACGACTTCAACGGAGAAATTGGTGTTGATGACGGTCAGAAGCAGGCGATTCGCCTCGGGAGCGTTCCACCGTGCACCGGTCGCCGTGATCTGAATGTCGTTGCTGAGTCGGAAGTTGAAGTCGTAAGGGCTGTGCTTCTTCAACGGATTGCCAACCGGCAGATCGTACGCCGCCTGCACCGAGATCACGAATGGAAGTGACGAAGCTTCCAATCCCTCGCCGCCGCGAACCGTAAAACCGCCGTTACGCCGAGCAATTTCGAACAGCCGCGGCGTCGAGGCAATGTGCGGAACAGAGCCGGATGTTCTCGTCGAATCCCGGCCCGCCACCGGCCGTAGCCACTCGCGGTCGGCGACGAACAGCAGTGATTTCAGCGCATCGTTGTCGCGGCGATCGATTGCTTGATCAAGGAGCTGAAACAGCTGTGGCAGCGCGTGCCTGATTTCGTGGAGTCGCTGCCGCGCGTTGCGCCATCGATCATTGAGCTTGTCGCCGCTCCCGTTCCAACTGGTATGCGCTGGATTTTCTGCGTCGCGCAGAAAACGGCTCACGTTTGGTTCCGCCGCAATCAACGCCGCGAAGGCACGTCGATTGCGAAAATTCGACTCTTCATTGGGCACTGTGATCGAGCCGCGGATAAACAGTGGCTTGAGTGCGGACTGCGGAACATCGTCGGCCGGCTTCCGCAGAAACAGGTCGAAATGCCCTGAAACCGCTTCGTCGCGCTTCGTCCGCATCGTCATCGGTGCGCGGACGCTGATCAGGCGATGTTTGTCGTAAGCCTCACGTAACGCAACAAGCTCATCGCCGGAGATGCATTTATCAAGGCCTTTGCTCGCCCAAGTCCCCGGCAACTCCAAATCAGGATCCTTTTTTCTTGCTGCCTCGATTTCACGAATGAACCCGATGAGGTGACCATCCCCAAGCGCCCCGCTGCGAAACCGACCTGCCATCTTATCAAATGTCGCAGCGGATATCGTTTCTCCGTCGATGTCGACCACGAGGTCTCCGGAAATGATCGGGAAGAAATAGTTATCGATAACGATAGGAATAAGCGTGTCCCTTGACAGCCCCTCGCGTGGAAAAGGAATCGCAACCGAAAGTCCCGGTTCAGTAACGCGATGAAATCCAACGGCGGTGCTGAAACGGGCGATCTCCGCCGGCTCCAGCACCGGTCGCTGGAACCCGTTGCGATCGTGGATCGCAAAGAACCCGTGCGCGGAGAAGTCTGTTGCGCCAATCCGATGCCCTTCCAGGATAGCTTGGCCCATCAACAGCGCTCGTTTCTGATCATCATGCCGAATCGTGAGGCCAAAGAAGCTGCGAATGTCAGACGACACCGGGAACACAAGTTTGCCCAGACCCCAGCTTCCGCCCTTTGTGCTCCCCTTGTGCGACCGACCAACACGGCGCCAGAAGTCATTGAAGTTGTCGTTCTCCCTTTTATCGAAGCTTCCGGTCAGCCCGCTGGTGCCGAAGTCTTCGATGATGAGAAAATTCGGTCTGTCCAATTCGAGGTGCCGATAGTCGATTTCGGCCGCATTGAGGTGCGGCTCCAACTGCCCCAAGATTCGCCGCCAGTATTCCCCGTTGGCTGGGTTGGGTGGCGTGAACGAGAACTTGATGGTGGCCGGCTCGCCTGGCCCGCCAATCCTTGCGTCTGTGGAGTTCTGGATCGACTCGCGAATCAAGGTGGCGGCAAGCGGTACGGCGTCCGTATTGAACTGATCCTTCTGCGTCAGCTCCTGTTCAACCTCGTCCGGTCGGATTTCGCGAAAACGGAGCTCCATGGCCTCACCCGCCGAAACAAACGATTGAATCTTTTGAGTTTCATGGCTAAAGATCAAGCCTATTTAGACGCCGAGGGCATTGGATTAGCGCATTCTGAAAATGGCGCCTGCAGACGACCGCGCGACGAGCCCCTGAACCTCGTTCAAGATTTGCAGGAAGCGTCCGGCGCGATCGACCGGGAGCCCGTTCTAACCCTCCGTATGTGACTGCCTGTGCCCGCACGCACCCCCGCCCTCGCCGACTTCCGCCGCATCGTGGTCAAGGTCGGCTCCTCGCTCCTGGTCGACGCCGGCGCCGGCAAGGTCAAGGCTGCCTGGCTCGCCTCGCTGGCCGACGACATCGCCAGGCTGCACCGCGAAAGGCGCGACCTGATCGTGGTCTCGTCCGGTGCCGTCGCGCTCGGCCGCTCGCTGCTCAAGCTGCCGAAGGGACCGCTCAAGCTCGAGGACAGCCAGGCGGCCGCCGCCGTCGGCCAGATTGCCTTGGCCCGCACCTGGTCGGAGGTGCTGGGCAAGCACGATATCGCCGCCGGCCAGATCCTGCTGACGCTGACCGATACCGAGGAGCGCAGGCGCTATCTCAACGCCCGCTCGACCATCGGCAAGCTATTGGAGTGGCGCAGCGTCCCGGTCATCAACGAGAACGACACGGTGGCGACCACCGAAATCCGCTACGGCGACAACGACCGGCTCGCCGCGCGCGTCGCCAGCATGATCAGCGCCGACCTGCTGGTGCTCCTGTCGGACGTGGACGGGCTCTATGACGCGCCGCCAGCCACCAATGCCACGGCAAGACACATCCCGCTCGTGCGGCGCATCACCCCCGAGATCGAGGCGATGGCGGGCGAGGCCGCGTCCGACCATGCCCGCGGCGGCATGCGCACCAAGATCGAAGCCGCCAAGATCGCAACCACCGCCGGCACGCACATGGTGATCGCTTCAGGCCGTGTCGACAACCCGCTCGCCGCCATCGCCGCCGGCGCCCGCGCCACCTGGTTCCTAACCGCGGCCAATCCGGTCACCGCGCGCAAGAAATGGATTGCGGGCTCGCTCGAGCCCAAGGGCACGCTCACCATCGACGCCGGCGCAGCCGCCGCGCTGCGCCGCGGCAAGAGTCTGCTGCCGGCGGGCGTCATCCGGGTGGACGGCGATTTCGGGCGTGGGGATGCGGTGATCATCCGCGGCCCGGACGGCGCCGAGATCGGCCGGGGGCTCGTGGCCTATGATGCGGAGGATGCAGCCAAGATCATCCGCAAATCCTCGGCCGACATCCTCGCCATCCTCGGCATGGAGCGGCGCGCGGAAATGGTGCACCGCGACGACATGGTGCTCACCCGCCATTAGGCAAAGCGCTTGGCGCCTGCCACCGACCTCCTGAACCGTCGATGAACGCTACCGCCCCGGAGCCCCTTTGCGCCGCGGTCGGATGCCGCGCGGTGACATGTCGCGCGTCATCGCCTCCTCTTGCCCGCCGCTCGGGCGCTGCCTTCAGTTTGGCCAGCGTCCGCTTCGGGGGGCGCGTTTCGCGAAACGAAATCTCGGATCAGGGGAGACGCAACTTGAAAAAGTTCATCATCACCATCACCGCCGCGGCCTTCGTGGGCGGCATCGCGCTGACGCCGACGCCGGCGTCCGCGCTGCTTCCGCTGCCGTTCGCCTATGCCGTGTTCAAGGCCAAGGAGGACAAGAACTTCAAGGCGGTCAATCCCTACGCCAAGAAGGCCGTGAAAAAGGCAAAGAAGGCGAAGAAGACCAAGAAGGCCGCCGCCAAGAAGAAGTGAGCGTCTACGCCCGCCGACCGCAGCGGACGGGCCAATCGTGCGAAATCTCATCGGGGGGCCGTGCGCCCCCCTCTTTCCGTGAGGCCGGGCTCACACCTTTGGCGAGCGCGATCCATTGTCGCGCGGTCAGCTGACGCGCGGCAATCGAACGCGTTGCCCCCGCGAGGCGATCCGACTTTCAATGCAGCAGGACGATCCGTGCCCGCTGCAATTCCCCGCAGCAGGTTCAAGGGGCGGGCCGTGTTCGAGGAACACCGCGACATCTGCGAGCTCGCGTTCGTGAAGGAAGCGATCTGCGAGGCGTCCTAAACCGACGCTAATCCCCAGCAGTCTTGGGGGGGCAGCAATGCCCCCCATTTTTTCGGCCGCACCACAGGTCGTGATCCGGTCGCAAATTCCACGCGGACCGCGCTCCGGAGGCTCTCGCGATCCCATCAGCGCACCGGGAAATCGAAATAGGTGTGCGGAAATGGCTCTGCCCGCAAGGTAAAGTGCCACCACTCCTTGGGATACGGCGCGAATCCGTGACGCCGCATCGTCTGCGCGAGCAGCCTGCGGTTGGCCCGTGCCTCCGCGCTCACCGAACGGTCGGAGGGCGCAGCGCGCGGGTGGAAGAAATCGAAAGGCGTCCCCATGTCGAGCTCGTGACCAGTCCGGCTCTCCACCAGCGTGAGGTCCACGGTCGAACCGCGCGAATGTCCGGATCGTGCGGCGATGTAGCCGTCACGAAACAGGCGGCGCTTGTCCACCTCCGGATAGTACGCGGCCTCGCGCGACGTATCGCCGAGATCGCGCGCCCAGCGCACGAAATGCGCCACCGCCCGCGCGGGGCGATAGCAATCGAACACCTTGAGCGACAGCCCGCGCGGCGCGAGTTCTTGCGCCGCTTGCGCCAACGCCGCAGCCGCAGCCCGCGTGAGATAGCAGATCGGCCTTTCGTAGCCGTCGATCGGCCGGCCGACGAAATTGTCGGGGCCGTGATAGCGCATCTCAACGACCAGGCCGGGCACGACCGCCGCGGCATCGACAAAGGCGGCCAGCCGCTCCTGGGCGAGAGCGGCGGATGCCGCGATGAGGCCGGCCAGCGCCGTCGTGCCGCGGATCGAGCGGCTAACCATCGAGCCACGCAACCGCGCGAATGGGGCTGCCGGTTCCGCCCTTGATCCGCAGCGGAAAGCCGATGAAGCGGAAGCGTCCCTTGCCGACAAGCTTGTCGAGGTTGACCAGCCCTTCGATGTGGGTGAAGCCCAGATCGCGGCAGACATGATGGACCTCGAAGTTGTTGCGACCCGGCCGACCCGGGCTGACCGCTTCCACCCCGAACATGCCGATGCCCTTGCGGCCGAGCCACATGGCCGACTCCTTGGTCAGGCCGGGAAAATCCGTGAGAAACGCCGGCGTGCCGTGGCAGCGGCGATGGAAATCCATGTGCAGCAGCACGGTATCTTTCGGCTTGATGCTCACACCGGCGGCCCGTTCCGCCTGTTGCAGGTCCTCAATGGAGATGTCCGACTTGAGCGGCTTGTGCGACAGATCGAGACAGACCGCCTCCGTGAAGAAATTCTCCAGCGGAAGCTGGTCGATGGAGGCCGCGCCAGGGCTGGCGTCGAAATGCTTGGGGGCATCCACATGGGTCCCGGCGTGGTCGCCGAGCACCAGCGCCATGGTCGCCGAGGAAAATTCATAACCATCGGCCACGCGCACCTCGTCATGGGTGGAGAATGGCGCCGCGATCACCTGAGGATGGTTGGGCAGAACCTGCATCTTGTGTTCGATGTCGCGGCTGAGGTCGATCAGGATCATGATGGCTCTCCCAGACGGACCGCGTGAAGAAAAGAGCAAGCGCGACGCCGCAACGACGTATCATAATCGGCCAAAGCCGGAAGCGTCGACGGCATCCCGTGTGCTGCCCGCACGCGTGTGCGCAAGGCGGCCGTGACAGATGTGCGGTTTACGGGTCAGTGATAGGTGCGCCGTTCATACTCGGTCGGCCACCGGGCGCGATGCACGACCGAGGTCGCCTCGGGAGTCACAACGATGAATCGCTCCCCTACGGTGGCGGCTTCCTCATCCGTGTCCGCCTGGCAATCGAACGGCCAGAGCCCCAGTCGCGCCATCAGCTCCAGAAACCTCATAAAGACTCCATCGCAAGACTTTGGTGTCTTAGAGCCGATCTTGCGAGTTCTCGCCTTGAGCAGGATCAAGCGGCCCCCGCCTTTGCCTATCCGCTTGTTCAGACAGCAAATTTTTCCGGTGTCCGAGGAGATAGGTGCCGGCAAAGGCGCCGCGGCCAGGCCACCCGGCCCTCCCGATTCCGGCGCGGACATGCTAGATAGCACGGTAATGCACGCACTGAGCAAAACCACCCCACGGCTGGACCGCTGATGGCTGCACCGCAAACGGCCGCCCCGCCCACGGCCAGCGCGCCGGCGCCCGACATCACCGCGACCATGCTCGCACTTGGCCGCCGCGCCAAGGCCGCGGCGCGCACCCTGGCACTCGCCTCGACGGAGCAGAAGAACCGCGCGCTCGCGGCCATGGCGCGGGCGATTCGCGACGCCTCGGCGGCCATCCTCGCCGCGAACGCCGAAGACATAGCCGAGGCCAAGGCCGGCGGCAGCACACCCGCATTCCTCGACCGGCTTGCGCTCGATCAGAAGCGCATCGAGGCCATGGCCGAAGGCATCGAGGTGGTCCGCGCCTTGCCCGACCCGATCGGCAAGGTCACCGAAGCCTGGACGCGACCGAACGGCATGACCATCGAGCGCGTGCGGGTGCCGCTCGGCGTGATCGCGGTCATCTACGAGAGCCGCCCGAACGTTACCGCCGACGCCGGCGCGCTTGCACTGAAGGCCGGCAACGCCGTCATCCTGCGCGGCGGATCGGAGAGCCTGCGCTCGGCGCAAGCCATCCACGCCGCGCTGGTGCAGGGCCTGCGTGAGGCAAACCTGCCGGAAGACGCAATTTCGCTGGTGCCGACCCGCGACCGCGCCGCGGTGGGAATGATCCTCGCCGGGCTTGACGGCACGATCGATGTGATCGTGCCACGCGGCGGCAAGAGTCTGGTGGCGCGCGTGCAGGCAGAGGCTCGCGTGCCTGTGTTCGCCCATCTGGAGGGAATCTGCCACGTCTACGTGGACAGGGCAGCCTCGCTCGACATGGCCAAGGCCATCGTCCTCAATGCCAAGATGCGTCGCACCGGCGTCTGCGGCGCAGCGGAAACGCTCCTGGTCGACCGCGCAGCGGCGGCCACGCATCTCAAGCCGCTTGTGACCATGCTGCTCGACGCCGGCTGCGAAGTGCGCGGCGATCCGGTGGTGCAACAAGTGGATCCGCGCGTGAAGCCCGCAAGCGAACAGGACTGGTCCACCGAGTATCTCGACGCCATCATCACCGCCGGCGTGGTCGACGGCGTCGATGCGGCGATCGAGCACATCGAGCGCTACGGCTCGCATCACACCGACGCGATCGTGACCGCGGACCAGGAGACCGCGGAGAAGTTCCTCAACGAGGTCGATTCGGCCATCGTCCTGCACAACGCCTCGACCCAGTTCGCGGATGGCGGCGAGTTCGGTTTCGGCGCCGAGATCGGCATCGCCACCGGCAAGCTGCACGCGCGGGGCCCGGTGGGCGTCGAGCAGCTCACGAGCTTCAAGTATCGCGTGCGCGGCTCGGGACAGATCAGGCCGTGACCGACGGCGCGCAGGCTGACCGCCTCCCGCCAGCGGGACGAGGACGGCGAGCGCGATCAGCGCGAGCCGGGTGAGGTCGCATGTTGCAGAAGGATTTGTCCGGCGCCCCCTCGCCGGGCGCGGAACCGGGCTCTCCCCCTCCGCGGCATGAGATCAAGGCCGGCGCCGGCCTCGGCCGCGCCCTGCCGCCGCATGCACCCGGCATGCGCATCGGTCTGTTCGGCGGCACCTTCGACCCCCCGCACGAAGCCCACTTGAGTGCGAGCCTGCTGGCCCTCAAGCGCCTGCGGCTTGATCGCATCTGGTGGTTGGTGACCCCGGGCAATCCGCTGAAAGACACGCGGGGGCTGCGTCCGCTGCACGAGCGCATCGCGCAGGCTCGCGCATTGGCCCGCCACCCCCGCATCGAGGTGAGCGGTCTCGAAGCTGTCATCAACACCCGGTATACTTACGACACATTGGAATATCTGGTGCGTCGCTGCCCGGGCGTGCGATTCGTCTGGGTCATGGGCGCAGACAATCTGCGGAGCTTCTACCGCTGGCAGAAGTGGCGCCAAATTGCCGATCTCATGCCCATTGCAGTCGTCGATCGCATGGGTTCAAGCCTGTACGCGACCAGCGGGCGAGCGGCTCAAGCGCTCGGCCGTTATCGGCTGCCGGAACGGTGCGCCGTCATCCTGGCGGGTCGAAAGCCGCCCGCCTGGGTCTATCTGCACGGCCTGAAATCGCCGTTGTCCTCGACCGCGCTGCGGGCGCTTCGCGCCAGGCGCTCCAAAGGTTGAAAGCGGTGGGGGAGCGTGCCTATGTTTAGTGGGCGCGGCCCGCTGATTCCGGGCGCGCGCGGCAACTGAAAGGAAAGGATCCCCTGTCCCCTATTGCATCTCCCCGGGCCAGTGCACGCCGCCTGCCCCCTGCCGTCTCCCGGCGCCCCGACGCCAAGGAGACACTTCGCCTGGTCCTCGATCGCCTGGACGACATGAAGGCCGAGGACACCATCACGATCGATCTGACCGGCAAGACGTCGATCGCCGATACCATGGTCGTCACCAGCGGACGCTCGAACCGCCATGTCGGCGCAGTTGCCGACCGTGTGCTTGAGGGCCTCAAGCAGGCGGGTGTACCGGAGGTCCGCGTCGAAGGCATGCCGCACTGCGACTGGGTGCTGATCGACGCCGGCGACGTCATTATCCACGTGTTCCGTCCGGAAGTGCGCGCCTTCTACAACCTTGAGAAGATGTGGGCGGGCGCGCCGCGCAGCCGGCGCGCAGGCTGACGGGCGGGGCCGACGGTGCGGCTCGTGGTGGCCGCGGTCGGCCGGCTGAAGGGCACGCCGGAATCCGCGCTCGCCGAGCGGTACCGCAAGCGCGCCGAGCAGATCGGCCGCCGCATCGGCTTTCGCGGCGTGGAGATCGTCGAAATCCGCGAGAGCCGGGCCGCAGACATCGGCCGGCGAATGATCGAAGAGTCGATCGCAATCGCCGATGTCATCCCCGACAAGGCCGCGACCGTGGTCCTCGACCAACGCGGCGACGATCTCGATAGCGAGGCGCTCGCCTTGCTGTTGCGGCATTGGCGGGATGCCGGGCGACCGGCCTGCGCCTTCATCATCGGCGGGGACGACGGCCTTGCGGCGAGCCTGCGCGAAGGTGCCAGCCGGCGGCTCGCTTTCGGCAAGGCCACATGGCCGCACGCCCTGGTGCGGGCGATGCTGCTCGAGCAGATCTACCGCGCCATGACCATCCTTGCGGGCCACCCGTACCACCGCGCATGAGGTTGCCTTCGCCTGCGGGCGGCGCTACCTGAGGCCGCGATGCGCACGCTCAAGGGGCGATTCGTTTGGCGCGGTCCGCTGCTTGCGGCAGGTCTCGCGCTCGCGACCTGCGGACCCGCGGCCGCGCAGTCGCAGCTTGAGTCCCTGCGCGAGCGCGACCGGGAACTGGAAGCCGTCCGCCAAGCGCAGAAGCAGGCCGCTGAAACGCGCGCCCGCTTGCAGGCCGAGATCGAAGCGATCGGCGCTGACCGACGCAAGCTCAACCAGGCCCTGATCGATACCGCCGCCCGCCTGCAAAAGGTGGAGGCACAGATTGCCGATACCGAGGCGCGGCTCAAGCCGCTCGATCAGAACGAGCAGGCGATCCGCCGGTCACTGAATGAGCGGCAGACCATGATCGCCGAGGTGCTTGCCGCATTGCAGCGCATCGGCCGACATCCGCCCCCTGCCATCATGATCCGCCCGGACGACGCACTCGAATCGGTCCGCACGGCCATCCTGCTCGGGGCGGTCCTGCCGCAAATGCGGTCCGGTGCCGAAGCGCTGGCCGCCGACCTGTCGAGCCTCCTTCGCGTACGCGGCGAGATCGCCGCCGAAAAGGCACGGCTCGTTCGCGACAACGCGGCGCTTGCCGAGGAGCGCCAGCGCGTGGCGGCCTTGATCGAAGAGCGGCAACGGCAGCAGGCGGAGACGGAAAAGGCGTTGGAGGCCGAGCAGCGGCGGGCGCTGGAATTGGCGCGGCAGGTGGACAATCTCAAAGATTTGATCGGCAAGGTCGAACAGGAACTCGACAGCGCCACGCGCGCGGCCCGTAACGCCGAGCGCAGCACGGCCGCAAGAGACGGCGAAAATCGCAAGAATCTCGCCGCGCTGAGCGATCCGGGCCGACTGGCCCCGGCCGTTGCATTTGCCGAGGCGCGGGGCCATTTACGATTACCGGTTAATGGGGCGCGGATCAGGCGGTTCGGCGCTCCGGACGGGCTCGGGGGGACGGAAAAGGGTATCACCATCGCCGCCCGGCCGGGGGCACAAGTGATCGCGCCCTGCGACGGCTGGGTTGTTTACGCTGCCCCCTTCCGCAATTACGGCCAAGTCTTGATCCTCAATGCCGGTGACGGATATCATGTCGTACTTGCCGGGATGGAACAGATATCGGTCAACGTGGGTCAATTCGTGCTGACCGGAGAGCCCGTGGCAATCATGGGTAGCGGCTCGCAGACACCCGCCACCCTGGCGTCAAGCTCCCATCAGCCGGCGCTTTACGTCGAATTCCGCAAGGACGGTACCCCCGTCGATCCCGCGCCCTGGTGGGCGGCAAGTGAAGGCGAAAAGGTTCGCGGATGATGCGCAAGACATTCATTCTTCTTCTCGGTGCAGCGTCGGGCGCGGCCCTGACACTGCTGGCCACGCAGCCGCGATTGACGACCCTGGGTGCAAGCGCCAAGGCCGCCGCCGCCGACACGTACCGCCAGCTCAATCTGTTCGGTGATGTGTTTGAGCGGGTCCGCTCCGACTACGTGGAGAAGCCGGACGACGCCAAGCTGATCGAATCGGCGATCAACGGCATGCTTGCCGGCCTCGATCCGCATTCGAGCTATATGGAGCCCAAGGCGTTCCGCGACATGCAGGTGCAGACCCGCGGCGAGTTCGGCGGTCTCGGCATCGAGGTCACCATGGAGGACGGGCTGATCAAGGTGGTGGCGCCGATCGACGACACCCCCGCCGCCAAGGCCGGCATTCTCGCCAACGACATCATCACCAAGCTCGACGACGAGCAGGTGCAGGGGCTGACCCTGAACCAGGCGGTCGAGAAGATGCGCGGGCCGGTCAACACCAAGATCCGCCTCACCATCATGCGCAAGGGCCAGCCCAAGCCGATCGAGGTGACGATCACGCGCGACATCATCCGGGTGCGTGCGGTGCGCTCGCGGATCGAGGATGACGTCGCCTACGTGCGCATCACGCAGTTCAACGAACAGACCACCGAGAACCTGAAGAAGACGATTGCCGATCTGCAGGCGCAGATCCCGCCCGAGAAGCTCAAGGGCTATGTCCTCGACCTGCGCAACAATCCGGGCGGCCTGCTCGACCAGGCGATCTCGGTGTCGGACGCCTTCCTCGAGCGCGGCGAGATTGTCTCCACGCGCGGCCGCAATGCCGAGGAAACTCAGCGCTTCAGCGCGCGACCCGGCGATCTCACCAAAGGCAAGCCGATCATCGTGCTGATCAACGGCGGCTCCGCCTCCGCCTCGGAAATCGTCGCCGGCGCCCTGCAGGATCACAAGCGCGCGACCGTGCTCGGCACCCGGTCCTTCGGCAAGGGATCGGTGCAGACCATCATCCCGCTCGGCGCCGGCAACGGCGCGCTGCGGCTCACCACCGCGCGCTACTACACGCCGTCCGGCAAGTCGATCCAGGCCAAGGGCATCACACCCGACATCGAGGTACTGCAGGACGTGCCGGAGGAATTGAAGGCACGCACCGACACGCGGGGCGAATCCTCGCTGCGCGGCCACCTCAAGGCCGACGGCGACGAGCAGACCGGTTCGCAGTCCTACGTTCCGCCCGATCCGAAGAACGACAAGGCGCTGCAGCACGCGCTTGAGCTCATTCGCGGCATCAAGACGCATGCCGCCTACCCGCCCAATCCGAAGACGCGGCCGAACTGAACGCGCCGGCAGCAGCGCGTGCGGGGGCGGCCCTTGCGCCGCCCCTTCGCATTTTCTGCCGCCAACCGCCGCGCCACTGCGCCGTGCCGGTAAACGAAGAGTTAACGATCCGGCTCCTAGGCTCGATCGCATGATTCGCAAGGGCATGCGGCCATGGCGGACGACGAACTGAGCGCGCCGCTCGGACAGACGTCGAAGAAAAAGCGGCGCCTGAGCGTACCGGTCGCCCTCCCGCAGGCGATCGCCGCATTGCTTGGGCTCACGATTCTCGTCTGTGCGGTATGGGCGCTGACGGTCGATGATCCGCTCGGCGGCGAGCCGGTCATCGTGGTGTCGACCGCGACCGACGCGCAGGCGCCGGTCGCAACAATGCCCGCGGTCACGTCCCCGGGCGCGATCAACGCAAGCAAGGCGGCACGCGAGGCCTCCGCCGCTCCGCTCTCAGCCGCACCGCCAGCCGCGGGACCTCCGGCCGGAACGAACACCGTCACCATCATCGACGGCTCAACCGGAAAGCGTCAGGAAGTCCCGATCGCCGGCGCCCGCGATGCGCGCGCTCCGATCGACCAGCGGCTGCTGGAAGCCTCGCGGCACGGCCCGATCCCGCGCGTAGGACCGGACGGCGCGCGACCCGCCGAAGTCTACGCTCGCCGCCTGCCGCCGGTGGCCGCGCGCAAATCCGCTCCGCAGATCGCCGTCGTCGTGCAGGGACTCGGCGTCAGCGCCGCCAACACCGAGCAAGCGATCACCAAGCTGCCGGGACCCGTCACGCTGGCATTCCTTCCCTATGGCGCCGAGGTGGATCATGCGGCCACGCGTGCGCGCGCGGAGGGCCATGAGGTGCTGCTGCAGCTGCCGATGGAACCGTTCGATTACCCCGACAATGATCCGGGGCCGCAGACGCTCTTGATGTCGCTTTCCGCCGAGCAGAATCTCGACCGCATGCACTGGCTGATGAGCCGCATCCAGGGATACGTCGGCGTCGTCAACTACATGGGTGCCCGCTTCACGTCCTCCGAGCAGGCGCTCGGCCCGGCGCTGCGGGAGATCGGCCGGCGCGGCTTGATCTATTTCGACGACGGCTCCTCGCCACGCAGCCTCGCCGGCCAAATCGCCGGCGCCAACAACCTACCCTTCGTCAGAGCCGAGGTGGCGATCGATGCGGTGCCGACGCCGCAGAATATCGACCGGGCGCTGACGCGCCTCGAGGCGCTGGCACGCGAGCGCGGCGTTGCCGTCGGCGTCGCCTCCGCGCTGCCGGCGACCATCGAGCGGCTGGCGCAGTGGGCCAAGGGCGCCGAGGCGCGCGGCATCGTGCTGGTGCCGATCAGCGCGCTCGCGATCCGCCCGAAATCGAGCTGACAGGCGCAAGAAAAGGAGCGCGGACGGCGGGTGGAAAGTCGCCTTTCCAATCGCTACCTTCGCTGCAGCAGTCGCCGATCGCCCCCAACCTTTGCTTTGTCCCATGACCCGCTTTGAGGACCTCCCCTACCGCCGCTGCGCTGGCCTGATGGTGATCAACCGCGACGGCCTCGTTTTCATCGGCCGGCGCATCGGCGGACCGGAGCATGTCGATGCGACGCACGTGTGGCAGATGCCGCAGGGCGGCATCGATGACGGCGAGGAGCCCTATCCTGCCGCACTGCGCGAGCTCTACGAGGAGACCAACATCCGCTCGGTCGCGCGCCTGGGCGAGATCGAGGACTGGCTGAAATACGACATCCCGCGCGAGATCGTCGGCCAGGCCTGGGGCGGCAAGTATCGCGGGCAGAAGCAGAAGTGGTATGCGCTGCGCTTCACCGGCGACGACAGCGAGATCGACATCGCCCATCCCGGCGGCGGGCACGAGCCGGAATTCGTCGAATGGCGCTGGGAGCCGATGCGGAATCTTCCCGACCTCGTGGTGCCGTTCAAGCGCAAGACTTACGAGCGGGTGGTCCGGGAATTCGCCCGATTTGAGAAAATCTGAACTCGTATTCACAATCATGTTTGAGAATATTTTAGCACGATAACTGCGTGAATTGTCCACGCCTTTCGCATTGAACAATTCCTTGCCCACCTATGTCGGAAGGACTAATGTGTTTTGAGTTAGCTCGCACCTCAGCTTACGTTCAAGTTCGCCAAAACGATTTATTGATCGCGGCGAGAGCAAATGCTCAACCGCGAAGCACGCGTTGACTCAACAAGGGAGGCGACCATGACGACACGTCAATGGATGCAGACAAGTGCACTGACTGCGCTTGTTGCGGCGGCGTTTGTGTCGGCCAATTCGGCCCCTGCCGAAGCGCAAAGGGCCAGCGCCGGCCGAGTGGCTTCCGTTACCGAAACGCTTGCTCCCGAACCGGCGGCAGCGCGAATGACGCCGTTGGCGGCTCTGTCGGATGCGGAACGGGAAGCGATGATCGCGCGTCGCGACGCGATTCGCGATGCGACCTCATCCAAGGGAGGAGGCGTGGCGCGCGGCCTATCCAACGCGGCTCCGACTCGCGAAGCGGCGGAGAGCGAGGCCAATCTGATTACTCGAAATGTTCGGAATACGCGCGCCCAGGCCGTCAGCTCAACATTGGCGGAGCCGGCTGCAGCGAACGACGGGGCTGAGGTGTTCATGGGTGGCAACACCTATTTCTCCCGTTCGGCGGACAACGGAGCGACCTGGGTGGCGGAAACCATCCCCGGCGGACCTGCCGACGCGCCGTTTGCCTGTTGCGACCTCGACTTCGTTCACCATCCCGGAACCGACACGACCTTCGGCATCGTGCTCTACACCAATGCCGGCCAGACCAACGGCGTGGTTCGGATCTTCGTGCGGCGGGGCACGATCAGCGGCGGCAACGACTGCACGTATCTCATCGATCCGGCCGGAACCGCAAACAACATCCTGCCGGACTATCCGCACCTCGCCGTCAGCAACAACTTCCTCTACCTGACGACGAACAACCTCAGAGCCGGGTCGTGGATCGGTGCGCAGATCAGGCGCTTCAACATCGCCCAGATGTCCAACTGCCTGACCACGACGACCAATACCTTCACCTACACGGGCAGTGACGGCCAGCGGATTCTCACCCCCGTGGAAGGAGCCACGACCACGCAGTATTTCGGCCTGAATCGCACATCGAACCTGTTCCGGATCATCCGCTTGCGTGAGGCCTCAAACGCTCTCGAATTTTTCGACCGGCAGCTCTCGCACGGATCGAACTTCGTCAATCCGGATTGCCGCGGCGGCACCGGAAACTTTGACTTTATCGAGCGATCGACATCCTGGAGCATCGCCGGCTTCCGCTTGCGCGGCGCCGTCGTCCCTGGCAACAGGCTGTGGTTCGTTTGGAACGTGGGACCGGATGGCTCGCACACCCAGGCGCACATCCATTCCGCGATCTTCAGTGAACCGGGATTGACCACATTGACCTCGCCGCCGGTGTTCAACAACACCCGATGCTTCGGCTATCCGAGCATCAGCTCGAACGTCTTCGGCGAGTTCGGGATAACCTTTGCCCACGGCGGGAAGGCCGGCGGCGGCGGCCAGGCCGCGCAGGGCGCGATCGCGGTGGACGATGCGGGGTCGGCGGGAAATTTCTTCCCGACCTTGATGACCACGGCACTTGGGACGCACAACCGCTCGGACAGCCGCTTTGGCGATTACTTCACGATCCGCCGGAACAAGGGCTGTGCGCAGGGATGGGTCGCCACCAACTATGCGCTGTTGAACGGCAATACCACCTCCGCGCACGTCAACGCGCGTTACATTAAGTTCCAAAGCAGCCTGCGCGCCAACTGCCCATAGCTTATTGACGCGGGTCAATTCCGCGCTTCAATGCGCCGTTTTCGCAGCCCCGCCGCAACAGCGGGGCTGCTTCGCTTGCGCGCCACGTCCGGCAAGCCCGCCTTATTTTCGCTGCTTGCGACCGTTTGAACAGGTTTGGCGGGCGCTTTTACGGCCGGAGATCCACAGATGCTCGTAACGACCGTACCCCTAGGCCGCCCCTGGCGCTCGCTGTCCTTTGCCACGGTGCGCGCCGCGGCCCCCGTGTTTTTCACCTTGGTGTTGGCGCTGACGGCTCGCGCGGACCAACTGCCAAGCCGATCCGGCCGTGTCGCTCCCGAGCCTCCTGGTGCCGCCGCAGCGCCTCCGGACAAACTAACGCCTGCGCAGCGCGAGGAGCTCATTCTCCGCAAGCACGAGATCGAAGAGCGTTTGTCAGACGAGGCCCAGCGGCGCGCCGACCGGCGCAAGGCGAAACGCAAGAAACGCCGTCACTGAGCCGCGGCCAAGGCAGGTACCCCAATCGTGACTCAGTGGCCGAGCGCCGCCTGCACGGCCTTGAGCTGATCCAGCCGGTGCGCCAGCCGATCGCGGATCGACCCGTCGGTGGCGTCGGCCACGTCCTCCTCCAGGTCCTTGATCTGGCGGGCGAGCTGGGCGGGATCGATATCCTCGACGGGAGCCGCGAAATCGGCGAGCACGGTCAGCCCCTTCGGGTTGATCTCGGCAAAACCGCCGCGCACAACGTAACGCCGCTCGTTGTCGCCGACGATGGTGAGGATGCCCGGCCGCAGCATGGCGACCAGCGGCGCGTGATCGGCCAGCACGCCGAATTCGCCTTCCGCGCCAGGCACCACGACGTGCTCGACCTCGCCGGCAAAGACCAGCTTGTCGGGCGAGGTGAGTTCGAAATGAAAGGTGGCCATGATCTGCTCGAACGGACTAGGCCGCCTCGGCGGCAAGCCGCTTGCCCTTCTCCACCGCCTCCTCGATGGTGCCGACCATGTAGAAGGCGGCCTCCGGCAGATGGTCGTACTTGCCCTCGACCAGCCCCTTGAAGCCCTTGATCGTATCCTGCAGGTCCACGAGCTTGCCGGGGGAGCCGGTGAACACCTCGGCCACATGGAACGGCTGCGACAGGAAGCGCTCGATCTTGCGCGCGCGCGCCACCGTCAGCTTGTCCTCTTCCGACAGCTCGTCCATGCC
>Ga0073934_10002529_pt1 | contig 37578 bp, 30 predicted proteins | sample LarsenN4metaG_FD_76834 | JGI IMG/M metagenome (GOLD analysis project Ga0073934, IMG submission 76834) | Hot spring sediment bacterial and archeal communities from British Columbia, Canada, to study Microbial Dark Matter (Phase II) - Larsen... ... | reverse complement strand
TCCCTGAGCAAAGAAGAAGTTTTTTTAAAGACGACCTTAATAAAATCAGAAATGTTTATATTGAAGGCAGAACCTCACAAATTATAATATCTGGTTTCTATATGAGCAGAAATTTAACTCAGGATAATCTTGTAATTGCAGATATATCAACTGCTCAGGAAATTTCAGGAAAGCAGGGTTTTATAGATTATATTGATTTAATTATACGTGATGAAAACGAATTAAATGAGATAAAAACTTTATTACCGGATAATTTTACAGTTGAGAAATCTGATTCCCGTTCAAAAATTGCAGAGCAGATGCTTGATGCATTTGAAGTAAATCTGACTGCATTAAGTCTGCTCGCATTGATTGTCGGAATATTCCTGATATATAATACGATGTCTTTTTCTGTAGTTCAGCGTAAGACATTAATTGGAACTCTGCGGGCAACAGGGGTTACAAGTAATGAAATTTTTATAATGATTTTAAAAGAATCCTTTTTCACAGGATTAATCGGAACTACGATTGGAATTATTTCAGGGATTTTGATATCAGGATTTTTGATTGATATGATTTCAGGTAGTGTTAACGACCTTTATTTTGTTGTATCTGTTAATGAAGTATATATTTCACCATATATAATAGGAAAAGGAATTTTGCTTGGATTGATTGCAACACTTTTTTCGGCGATTAAACCGGCAAAAGAAGCTGCAGAACTTAAGCCAAGAATAAGTATGTTAAGGTCTGAGCAGGAACAAAGAATTCTTAAGACTCTTCCCGGACGAACATTAACAGGAGTAGGTTTAATTCTGGCTGGTGGACTGATACTTCTGATACCGTCGAAGAATATATGGCTGAGTTATATCGGGATTCTTCCAATAATAATAGGTTTTGCTTTACTTTCTCCATTTGTAATAATTCTTTTCAATAAAATTTTATCCGGCTTATCAAAAAAAGTTTTTGGATTTACAGGAAAAATTGCTTTAAATGGAATATTAAAAAATATAAGCAGAGCAAATACAGCTGTTGCAGCGCTTGGAATCGCAGTTGCCGCAACACTTGGCGTGAGTACAATGATTACCAGCTTCAGAAATACTGTTGTAAGTTGGCTTAAATCCGGGCTGAATGCAGATTTATATATTTCAGCACCATCTTTTGTATCAAGGTGGAATGATAATCTCCTGCCAGATAGCTTACCTGAAAGTTATAAAAAAATTAACGGAGTAAAAGAAATTAATTATTTCAGGGATTTCAGAATTAATCAGAATGATAATGAATATCATATTTTTGCTTCACACCTGAGTCTATATGCTTATAACAGTTTAAAATTCAAGGAAGGAGATAAGGAAGAAGCATATGAAAAACTTATTGAAGGAGGAGTAATTGTTACTGAACCCTTTGCGTTCAGAAATAATGTCAGATTAGGTTCTGAAATATTATTAAATACGGATAACGGATATAAAAAATTTATAATATCTGGTATTTATTATGACTATGCTTCAGACTTAGGTTATATTATGATGTATTATGACAGATTCCGGGAAAACTGGAATTCTCCCGGCATAACAGGAATTTCCGTTTATCTTGACAATGGGGCGAACAAGGATTCTGTAATATCAGAGTTGTACAATAAAACTGCATCATCTCAAAAACTCATAATAAGGTCAAATAAGTATTTACTTGATACTTCAATTGAAATATTTGACAGGACTTTTTTAATTGCAGAGGTTCTGAAGTTGCTTTCAGTAATTGTAGCTTTTGTAGGAATTCTGAGTTCATTGATGTCATTACAGCTTGAGAAGGCAAGGGAATTCGGAATAATGAGGGCAAACGGGTTGCTGCCGTTACAATTATTTAAAATAATTAATCTTCAGACATTTTTTATGGGATTAATTTCAGGTTTAATAGCTTTACCGCTAGGATATTTTCTTGCTGCTATACTTGTATTCATTATTAATAAAAGGTCGTTTGGCTGGACAATGCAATTTGATATTGTTCCTTCTCTGATAATCGAATCATTTTTACTTGCAATTTTTGCTTCAATAATTGCGGGATTATATCCAGCGTATAAAATGTCTAAATCATCACCTGCATTAGCATTAAAAGAAGAATGAGAAAAATTATAAAAATATTATTAGTTATTTTCCTGATTGTTTTTATTTCCTGCGGTAAGAAAGAATCAGTAAAAGAAAATGAAATATCACTCCCGAAAGTAATGGGAAATAATCAGGAAGGAAATTTCAAAAAAGCGGTTGAAAAAATTAAATTTGAATTTCCGAAAGACCACGGTTCTCATCCGGAGTTCAGGACTGAATGGTGGTATTTTACTGGAAACCTTACAGGAGAAAGCGGAAAGGAATTCGGATATCAGTTTACAATTTTCAGAACAGCATTAACACCTGATTCGATAAAAAGAGATTCGAGATTCGGAACAAATCAGATATATATGGGACATTTTACGATATCAGATATTTCAAATAATAAATTTTATTATTTTGAGAGATTTAGCAGGGGAGCGGCAGGACTTGCAGGAGTAACTATTGAACCGTTAAAAGTAAATCTTGAAAATTATAAGATTTATGAGACAGACAAGTCAGATTATGAATTTCCAAAGGTTAAAATATCGGCAAAGGAAGAAAACGTTGGAATTGAATTAGATTTAACTCCGGAAAAACCCATAATATTTCAGGGTGATGGAGGTTTAAGTCAAAAAAGCAAAGGTGAAGGAAATGCTTCGTATTATTATTCAATAACAAGAATTATTACAGAAGGTATCATAACTATTAACAACAAAAATTATAAAGTTAAAGGATATTCATGGCTTGACAGGGAATGGAGTACCTCCGCATTAAGCGAAGAACAAGCAGGATGGGATTGGTTTTCAATACAACTTTCAAATAATACAGAAATAATGTACTACAACTTACGGAAAAAAGACGGAACTGCTGATGAGTTCAGCAACGGATGTATAGTAAACAGAAACGGAGAAAAAGAAAATATTAATTTGAATGAAGTAGTACTGCAAATAATTGATTACTGGGAAAACGACGAGGGTAAGAAATATCCATCGGGCTGGATATTAAAAATACCATCTAAAAAAACAGAGCTAAAAATAATCCCGGCAATTAAAAACCAGGAATTAAAATTAGCAATCAGATATTGGGAAGGTTCAGTAAAAATAGAAGGAATATATGAAGGTATGCCTGTAAGCGGAAGGGGTTATGTGGAGTTAACAGGATATTCAGGTTAAATTTTTTGTGTAGTTAATTATTAAAAAAAATGACCGAAATTTAATGTTTACATTTAAAATGTTTTTATACAAATTGTATAAAAAATGACTTACTATGAAAAATTTATTAAAGTATTTTTCATTGGCATTAATTGCTCTGTTGCCTGGATGTTCAGGAGATAAAGTAAACGAAGCAAAAATTAATAAAGAGCTAAGTGAACTGAAACAGTTATCTGAAAAAATCAATAACGATTTTTCCATCATAGGCAATAAAGTAAAAGAAATTGCTATATATACAGAAACATTATATGAAAATTCCGGGAAATATGTTCCTAAAGATAAAAATATTTATGCAATAAGCTCTGAAGGAGTGATGTATAAAACAAGAGATGACGGCAACTCTGCAGTATTTGTATCCGGTGTAATCCCGGTTAATGAAACAATAAAAAATATAGTATATTTTACAGAGCCGTTGGATTCAGTCTTAAAAGCAATAGTAAATTCTAACAGTTCAGTTGTCCAGTCATATTACAATGATAAACATAGTTACAACAGAATTTATCCGTTTATGGATGTATTAAAGCAATATGAGCCGAAGATGAATATCCCTGAATATAATTTCTATTATCTTGCAGACAAAAATCACAATCCTGAGAAAAAAAACGTATGGGTAGATGAGCCATACGTTGACCCTGCAGGAAGGGGATGGATGGTATCGGCAATTGCACCAGTTTATTACAAAGACTCCCTTCAGGGAGTTGTTGGTCTTGATGTTACAGTCAGAACTATAACAGATAAATATTTCTCGGAGCTGAACAAAGAAACATTTATTGTTGACGGAAAAGGTACAATAGTTGCCGCTGACGAGTACATAATAAAAACCCTTGAATTGCCTGAATTAAAAGACCATAAGTATTTTGAAACAATAAAGGCAGATACATACAGGCAGGAGGATTTTAATCTGCTAACCCATAAAAATAAAAACATAAGAACTGCTTTTGATGATTTAATCAAAAATAAAAAATCTTTCAGTTATCTTGAATTCGATTCAAAGAAATATGCATTGTTTTCTACAGGTCTTTCTCAACTGAACTGGTTTTTAATTAAAATAGAGAAATTGTAAAATCATCTATGAAAAAGATAATTACCCTTCTATCTATAGTAGTATTTATAATAGTAGTACTTAATGTGTATTTTTATCTGAACTCATATAACCGGCAGCTGAAAGCCATAGAGATAAATGCAGAGCACGATTCGAAAACAATAGGTGCAGTTATGGAGAATACAATAAGAGACCTTGAGCAGGAAATTAAGTATTCATTTTCATTGATAGATATTGACAGGATATTCTCCAATTCTTCAGAAAAAAATCTTACAGAAAAGAAAATAAGATATTTCTTATTCAAATATAATGAGCTTGTATTTGAAGTTAAATTTATTAATAGTAATGGTAAATCATATTCACAGCGTAAAGATGTAAAAAATTATTTTTACAGTAAATATGATACTATAAGGAGAGAACCACTATCCACGAAATCAATAGAACGATATGAGTCTGAGATGAAAAAGTATGTAATAGTTGAGCCATACTCAGAAAATGGCGAAGTAAAAGGTAATATAATATTTACACTTGACCTCAACAAGTTTTTAAAGAATATTTTTGAAGAATATTATACGGCAGGGTTATTTTATCAGTCTGTAATAAATTCAGAGGGTGAGATAGTATTTTCTAATATAGAAGAAGGTATGATGCTAAGCGATATTGAGTATATTAAGAATGAGCTGCAACAGGGATATCAGGGAAAGCTTTATCACGAATTATTAAATTCAGATTCAAAATCTAAAATATTTACTTCATATTATCCTGTAAAAATACTCGACGAAAATCTTGCTGTACTGAATTCTGTACTTTACAGGAATATTATATTCTCAAGCAGTGCAGACTTAATTCTCGTAGGTTCTTTGACATTTGTTATACTTTTGGTAATGCTGATAATTTTTATATTTCTTTTCAATCAAAATAAGAGAGAGCAGGCAATACTGAGAAATATCAATGCTGAACTTGAAAAAAAGGAAGAGCAAATAAGATTATCCAATAAAATGCTGATATCAATTTTAGACGGTACAGATGCATTGATATGTGTAACAGATATAGACACAGATGAGATATTATTTTTAAATAAATATGCCAGGGAATTTTTTAATTTGAAAAATATAATAGGCAGAAATTATAATGAAGTATTTCCTGTGAAACCGGAAAATGTTCTTCAGAAATATTCAAAAGACAAAATTATAAATGAAGATGGCAGCTACAGAGGGGTTTACTCATGGGAATTTATGAGTGTTGCAAATAAAAGATGGTTTGCAGCTAGTGAACAGGCAATTGAATGGTTTGATGGAAGAACGGTAAGAATAGAACTTGCATTTGATATAACAAAAAGAAAACAGGCGGAAATCCAGATGCAGTTAGCAAGAGAAGAAGCGGAACTTGCGAGTAAAGCAAAAAGTGAATTCCTTGCTAATATGAGCCATGAGATAAGAACACCGTTAAATGCAGTTTTAGGATTTGCTGAATTGCTTAAAGAAAATTTAACTGGGAATGAAAAGTATGAGAATTATATAACAGGAATTCTCACAAGCGGCAAAAATCTTTTAAGTCTTATTAATGATATTCTTGACCTATCAAAGATTGAGGCGGGGAAAATGGAATTGCTTTATGAGCCGGTAAATCCTTATGCTGTTATTTCAGATATTAAGCAGATATTTTATATAAAGACAAAAGAGAAAAATCTATATTTTGATATTTATGTTGACCCCAAACTTCCAAAATCAATTTTGATGGATGAAACAAGACTCAGGCAGGTACTCTTTAATCTTGTTGGAAACGCTGTTAAGTTTACATCAAAGGGAGGCATAAAGGTATCAGCACATTCAATATCAAAAGATTCAATCGGAAGTTCTGTTGATATTATTTTTGAAGTTGAAGATACAGGTATCGGAATATCAAAAAATCAGACAGAAGTAATTTTTGAAGAATTCAGACAGCAGGAAGGTCAAAGTACCAGAAAATATGGCGGAACCGGTCTTGGGCTTGCAATTACAAAGCGACTTGTTGAAATGATGAATGGCACTATAAAGGTAAAGAGTGAGGTTGGGAAAGGGTCAACATTCAGTATAATATTCAGGGATATTTCTGTATCAACTGTTGAATATACAGAAAGTGAAACTCTTAAAGAAGAAGAGATGAAGAAAATTAAATTTAAAAAGATAACCGTATTAATGGTAGAAGATATTGAATCTAACAGAATATTATTAAAAGAACATTTAAGCTATTACAATTTTAATATTATTGAGGCAGGGAACGGTGAAGAAGGAGTATTAAAAGCAAGGGAACACAAACCTGATTTGATACTTATGGATATACAAATGCCAGTACTTGACGGATTTCAGGCATCGAAGTTAATAAAAGAGACCCCGGGTCTGGAGAAAATTCCAATAATAGCAATTACTGCTTTCGGTTTCAAGGAAGACGAAAAGAAATACGGTAAAAATTTCGACGGATATCTAAGGAAGCCCTTAAGTAAAATAAATCTTACAACTGAATTAATGAAACATCTGGAATATGAAAAAATTGAGTCTGTAGAAAAGAACGAAAAAAACAAATCACTAACTTTTGAGGAATCTTTAGAACTTCCTGATGAAATTAAAAATGAGTTGAAAGAAAAATTTTTACCGAAATTGAAATTAATTCAGGAGGGACTTCTTATAGAAGATGTTCTGGAATTTTCCAATGAGCTTATTGAATTTGCTTTAGAAAAAAACTCTGAAAATCTTGCTATGTATGGAAGAAGCTTAAAAACTGCTGCAGATGAAATGAGGATTACTCAAATGAATTCGTTGATGAATTTATTTGAAAAAATAACAGAATATTAATCACGGAATTATTAATAACCCGCTACAAGGGTAGATAGATTTTAAAAGTTGTTCCGATTTTAAGTTCCGATTCTACTTCAATAAATCCTTTATGTTCTTTAATTACCCTGTCAGTAAAAGCAAGTCCAAGGCCTGTTCCCTTTCCATATTCCTTTGTTGAGAAAAAAGGTAAGAATATATTTTTAAGGTCTTCAGGTTTAATACCAGAACCATTATCGGATACTTCAATTTTAATAAAATCAGAGTTATTAAGCGTTACTTTTTCAGTAGAAATACTTATATCACCCCGGGATTTAATCGCCTGTACAGAATTAGTAATCAGGTTCAGTAAAACGTCTCTGATTTGTTCCTTATCAATCAAACAATCAGGAATGTCTTCCTGAAGTTTCTGAGCAAAATTAATATTTTTGCCATTTATAATATAATTCGAATTTTCTAAAATTCCGGAAATTAAATCATTAATAGAACATTTCTCCTTTGTTAATATAAGTGGTCTTGAAAAATTCAGAATCTGCCTGATTGATTTTGTTATTCGTGTTGTTTCCTGAATTATTACTTTAAGCTCATCAAATCCTTCATCGCCTTCTTTTCGGTCGAGTAATAAATAATCTGCATTGCCGGAAATTATATTCAGAGGGTTTGATAAATTATGTGCAATGGAAGATACGACAGTTCCTATAAGCGCAAGATTCTCTTTTTCCCTGAGTTCGTCTTTAAGCTTTCTTTCATTTGTAATATCCCTGACAATTGAAACATTTCCGATAAATTTTTCCTTTTCGCTTTTTATCTGAAAAATTGCAATACTTATATATCTCGTATCTCCGGTTTTAGTAATAAACTCAGTTTCAAAGTTGCTTACATACCCTGTTTCTTTGAGAATTCTTGATATATTATTCGCATCACCTTTCTTTTTTATATACTCAGGCATCAGTGAAAAAAAATCTTTTCCGCGAATTTCATCTAACTGATAACCAAATATGTTTTCTGCACCTTTGTTCCATAGAAATATTTTACCGTCCTGGTCATAACCGATAATACCGTCAATTGAATTCAGTATAATATCTGAAAAATATTTGTCGTGTGCGGATTTTCTTTCCTTTAGTATAGTAACAGCATTAAAAATACAAGAACTCAGATTATCTGTTATAAATTTAAGTTCATCATCGGTAATTCGGTTTCCGAGCCGGTTTTTTACAATTTTTACAAATTCGTTTTTCTGTTTTTCTAATTCTGCAAATACTATTTGTTCCATATTACAATATGAATTCCGCTGCTATTTTAATATTAAATATATACAATTATTCCTTTTTTAAAAACTGTAATCAGACAATTAACAGCAAAATTATAAATCAGGTCTTTATAAGAAGGAAAATCAAAAATAAGAATATCCGCCTGTTTACCTGATTCAAGACTTCCGGTTTTACTGTTGTTATAAACTGCAAAAGATGCATTGTATGTTACTGCATTAATAATTTCTTCGGCAGTCATCTTCATTTTAACAGATGCAAGAGACATAATCATCTGAATGTTCTGAGTCATACAACTTCCCGGATTGAAATCTGTAGCAAGTGCTACCGGAATATTTTCAGCAATTAATTCCCTCGACGGTGTATAAGGTATTGACAAAAAATATGATACTCCGGGCAATGCAGTTGCGATAATACCTTTACCTGAAAGTTTTTTAATATCATTTCTTTTTATTACTTCAATATGATCAACGCTTATAGCTTTATTTTTTATTGCTATATCAATTCCGCCAATAGAATTAAACTGATCCGTATGAATTTTCGGGATTAATCCAAATTTTACTCCTTCGCTGATTATTCTGTCTGTTTCATTTGCATCGAAATAACCCTTCTCGCAGAAAACATCTATAAATTTTGCTTTTCTGCCTTTTGCAATTTCCGGAATCATCTCATAACATATCAGGTCAATATAATCTTTTTTTGATATTTCGTTTGGTACTGAATGAGCCCCAAGGAAAGTCGGGAAAATATCAAGTCCGTAAACATTTTCAAATGCAAGCTCGTTAATTACATCAAGCATTTTTAATTCATTCTTTGTGTCAAGTCCATAACCGGATTTCCCTTCGATAGTTGTAGTTCCGTATTGTAAAAAATATTCAAGCCGTTTTGCGGCAATTGATTTTAATTCTTCTTTTGAACTTTTTCTGACTGAGCTTACAGTCTTCGCAATTCCGCCGCCTGCCTTTGATATTTCTTCATAAGTACTACCCGATATTCTCATCTCATATTCATCTGAGCGGGATCCTGAAAATACAAAATGTGTATGTGTATCTATGAAGCCTGGCATTACCGTCTTACCATTGCAGTCAATTTCTCTGAAATTAGTTTTCCCTTTGATAAATTTGATTAAATCTTTTTCAGTGCCTGCAAAAGCAATTTTATCTTTTTCAGTAACAAGAAATCCATTTTTTATCAATCCGATTTCATTTTGGTCTTTCCCGGCTTTAGGTATTCCGGGTTTTCCTTTACAGGTTACAAGGTTTGATATATTTTTTAAAATATAGTTCATTTCTCAATCTTCGTCTCTTTTATTATTCTCACAACTGGCTCCGTGTTGGATTTCCTGAAATGTACCCAGAAATCTTTGAAGTCGAGTTTAACTCCGTCTATTTCAGTAATTTTACAATCTTTAACTTTTTTATTATTTCTGACAATATCTCTCAGGAATTTAGAAGGATCTTTTATAGTCAGTTTGGTTTTTTCAATTTTATATTTCGGGAGATTTTCCTTGTATTTGCTTAATGAAATGTTTGCGTCTGCAAGTTCATTAAGAATTACTGCAATGCCGAATAATGAATCCCTGCCATAGTGTCCGCCAATTGCCGGAGAAATAATAACTCCTCCGCTTCCTTCTCCACCGCAGATAGATTTATTCCTGACCATAGCTTTTACAACATTGATTTCTCCAACAGGTGTTCTGAAAATTTTACCTTTATATTCTTTTGCTATATCATCAACAGCGCGGGTTGTAGAAAGATTAACTGTGGCTTTTAATTTTTGTGATTTGTGTTTTCTGAAAATATGATTTATAACTGTAGTAATAGTGTTTTCTTCGATAAATGGCTCGCCTTTGTCTGTAATTAATACTAATCTGTCAGCATCAGGATCAACAGCAACTCCAAGATCAGCTTTGTGTTTAATGACCGCCTGACAAAGATCTGTAAGATTTTCCGGAACAGGTTCTGGAGTATGCGGGAAAACGCCTGTCGGAGCGGTATATAATTCTATGACTTCGCAACCGAGTCTGCAAAGTAATTCAGGAACAATAAGAGAGCCGGAAGAATTTACTGCATCAACCACAACTTTAAATTTTCTCTTCCTGATTTTCTTAAGGTCAAGAATTTTCATTTTTAAAACTTTTTCAATGTGCTTTTTTGACCAACTTGAGTCAGGCACAGGAGGATATAGCTCTTTAAGCGGAGCATAATAAAACTTCTTTTTAAAAGCAATTTTCTTGATTTCTTCCATAGCTTCGGCATCAAGGAAAGTTCCATCAGGATTTAGAAATTTAAGCCCATTCCACTTTTGCGGATTATGAGAAGCACTCAGGGAAATACCTCCGCATGCTTCAGTTTCTTCAGTAGCTATTTGTACTGTAGGGGTTGGAACTACGCCAATATGAATTACTTTAAATCCTGCGAGGAATAAAGTAGAAATAACCATTGAATAAATTATATCACCATAAGCTCTTCCGTCTCTTCCAATAACAATAGTTTTTGTTTTATATCTTGCCCTGCAATATTCTGCAAAGGCAGAAGTAAAGCCGGTTATATTTTCAGGGGTTAAATTATCCCCTAATATTCCTCTTACGCCTGAAACAGACGCAATAATCGGAGTTGATTTTTTTTTCATAATTTCTTACTTAATTGTATATTTTGCGAGATTTTCGAGTTGTTCAATTGTATTGACGCCTTCAATTTCAATACTACTATCAGCAGGTATTGCACCAATTTTTAAGCCATTTTTCTTGAAATAGGTGAATACATCAGTCAGATAATATTCCTGCTGAGCATTGTCAGCTTTTAAAGTTTTAAGAGCATCAAACAATATTTCGCTTTTTATTATATAAATCCCTGAATTAATTTCATTACATTTCTTTTGTTCTTCCGAAGCATCTTTGTGTTCTACTATATCAATAAAATCGCCATTTTCATTTCTTATAATTCTGCCATAACCATCAGGTTTTTCAACAATGGCAGAAATTAAAGTTGCATCAAAATTACCTGAAACATGGTAATCAAGAAACTTTTTTAAAGTTTTTTCAGACAGCAGAGGAACGTCACCTGAAAGAATCATAATCATTCCTTTAAAATCGCGTAACTGATTTTCAGTTTGCATTACAGCATGACCTGTTCCGAGTTGCTGATCCTGATGAGCAAAATCAATTTTATCTCTGTATTGAGCAAATTTCTCTGTAACAAAATCAATAACTGATTTTTTCTGATGTCCTACGATTACGATTATTTTGTCGGAGTGGATTTTTAATGCGAGCTCAACTACATACTGTATCATTGGTTTCCCGTTTAGCTCAAACATAACTTTAGCTTTTTCAGGGTTTTTCATTCTTTTGCCTTTACCGGCGGCGAGAATTACAACTGCGAGCAAATTACTTCCTTTTTTTATTTACAATTTTATTTTTTTCATTCACAAAAATCATTTTTGGCTTGAAATTTTTTAATTCCTTTTCGTCATATAATCCATAGCTCATAATAATTATTATATCTCCTTTTTGTCCCAACCTTGCAGCAGGTCCGTTAAGGCATACTACTCCGCTGTTTCTTTCTCCAGGAATTAAATAAGTTTCAAACCTATGTCCGTTATTTACGTTTACAACGCTTACCTGTTCATAAGGGAGCAAATCTGCCGCATCCATCAGCGCTTTATCAAGAGTAAGCGAGCCGGCATATTGCAACTCGGCTTGTGTTACAGTTGCTCTGTGTATTTTCGATTTACATAATATTCTTTGCATCTTTTACTGTTATCCTTTTTTACTGGTATTTGTAATTAAACGAAACATTGTCAATTAATCTTGTATTACCCATATAAGCGGCAAGTGAAATAATTATATCACCCTTATATTTTTTCAGATCATTAATTTCTGTTAGTTTTGAATTGTCAGTTATTGATAAATATTGAAGTTTTATTTTATCTGATTTTCTGTTGATATAATTAGTAACAACATTTTTAACCGATTCTGTATCGGTAATTTTATAATCGGTAATCATCTTTTTCCCTTCAATCAATGCTTCATAAATAACTGCTGCTTCCTGCTTCTCTTCTTCAGTCAGATATGAATTTCTTGAACTCTTTGCAAGTCCATTTGTTTCTCTGACAGTGTCGCAGACAATAACTTCAGTATCAATGTTTAAATCTTCTACCAATCTTTTTATTATAACTGCCTGCTGTGCATCTTTTTGTCCGAAATATGCTTTATGTGGCTTAACAATATTAAACAATTTAGTAACTATGGTAGAAACGCCTTTAAAATGTCCGGGTCTGTATTGACCTTCGAGTCTGTTGGAGATCTCTTCAACATTAACGAAAGTAAAGTAATCTTTAGGATACATTAATTCCGGTTCAGGGTAAAAAATATAATTAACACCTGCACTTTTACAAAGATGAAAATCTCTTAAAAAATCTCTCGGATATTTATCGAGGTCTTCATGGGGCAAAAACTGAGTTGGGTTAACAAATATGCTAACCACAACGATGTCGCATTCCAGTCTTGCTTTTTCAATTAAAGCAAGGTGACCTTCGTGAAGGAATCCCATAGTAGGTACCAACCCGATGGTTTTAAAAGTAACCCTGTGATAATCTGATATCATTTGCAGGGCTTGAATTTCTTTTAAAACTTTCACGATTTTTTAAATAAATTAATAAAACTTAAGTTTATGTCAGAAAGAAAATTAATTTAATAAATGAGTCAATATCTGTGATAATTTATCTTTCAAATCTTTTCTGTTTACAATAATATCAACAAATCCGTGTTCGAGAAGGAATTCGGAACGTTGGAAACCTTTCGGGAGATCTTTTCCTGTTGCCTGCTTTATAACTCTCGGACCTGCAAAACCAATAAGAGCATTTGGCTCAGCTATGTTAATATCTCCCTGCATAGCAAAAGATGCACTTGCACCACCTGTGGTCGGATCTGTAATTATAGAAATATATGGAATACCTTCTTCGTAAAGTCTTGCAATTCTTGAACTTGTTTTTGCAAGCTGCATAAGTGATATACCGCCTTCCATCATTCTTGCACCACCGCTTGCCGATATAATAATCAATGGGTGGCGTGTTTTGGCACTTTTATCTGCAGCTCTGGCGATTTTTTCTCCGAGAACGCTTCCCATACTTCCTCCTATAAACTTGAAATCCATAGCACATAATACAACATCAATTCCGTTAATCTTACCGGTTGCAGTTCTGATTGCATCATATAAACCGGTTTTATTAATAGTTTCTTCTATTCTTTTTTTGTATGGTTTTGTGTCAGTGAATCCAAGTGTATCAACAGATTTCATTTTACTGTCAAATTCTTTCATTGTACCTTCATCAAAAAGAATACTGAAATATTCTTCACTACCGATTCGGAAATGATAACCGCATTTAATACAAACATATTTATTAGCTTCCCATTGTTTCTTGTGAATCAGCTCTCCGCATTCTTCACATTTTACCCACATCCCGTCCGGTAAGTCCTGCTTCGGAACTTCAGTTGTGATGTTTTCCTTAGAACGTTTAATCCATGCCATTTGATATTATTTTACTTTATAATTTTTTTTACAGGTTCGAATTCTTTCATATAGAAAGGTTCTGAAACAGCTATATTTGTTATTTTATTTTCTTCAATCATTTTCATCGTCAATCTGTAATGTGTATCGAAAAAAACAATTTCATCATTTTGATATATTAGTAATTCATTTTCGTTTCTTTTAATGCTTCCGGGTTCAGTAACAAAATAGTCAGAATCCAAAACCATCTCGCCTTTCCTTATATGATATCTTCCGCAATAGTATTCATTTGTTTTCGAGTTTGAAGGAATTAAAGCAATAATAACAATTCCTTCCTTTGTATCCGGATAACTATTTGCGAGTATATCCAGAGAATTAACCTGAACCAGTTTAGCACCTGTTGAAAGGCAAATGCCTTTTGAAATCGCTGAACCAACTCTTAGCCCTGTGAAAGAACCCGGACCATTTGCAAGACTAAAATAATCAATATCTTTTAAGTTACACCGATTAGCTTTAAAATCTTCAACAATACGGTATATAATCATATCAGCATTTTTCTCGCCTTTAAGTATCCTGCGGAACAATTCATTCCCGTTTACCCAATAGCTGTATCCGGGATTATAAGAAGCCGTATCAACAAGTAAGATATTCAAAATAATTCAATAAAAATACAAAAAAATAATTACTTATTCAGTTTCAATAATTCTCTCATTTTCATTTTCACCGTATCCGAAAGTAACAGTTTTAAGATGTCTGTTAAGGTATTTTTCTGCTATATCGCTCCATTCAATCAGCGAAATTGAGCTTTTATCGTTAATATATTCGTCAAATCCAATAGTAGTTAATTCTTCTGGATTATTGATTCTGTAAAGATCAAAATGAAAAATCTTTAAACCTTTAAACAAACCGTAATCTGCGAAATATTCATTTACAATAAGAAAGGTCGGACTGTTAACTATTTCAGAAACGTGGAAATAGGAAGCGATGCCTTTGACAAATTGTGTTTTACCTGTACCGAGATTACCTTTCAGCCCGATTACGGAACCCGGTGATAAATCAGCGGCATACCTTTTCCCTATTTCAATAGTTTCTTCCTGACTTTTGCTTGTATATACCTTCATTTATTTTGATTCAAGGTTAATAACAGGTAATATCATCTCCTCAGTAGATATTCCACCGTGCTGAAAAGTATCGTTATATTTTGAAAGATACTGATGATAATCAGTTGGATAAACGAAATAAAAATCTTCCTTAGCGATAATATAATTCACCAATCCATTTCTGACAGGGAATTTATAATCAAGAGGATTTCTTATAAAGAGAGCATTTCTTGCATCGGCTTTAACATTTTTCCCGTATTTATATCGCAGATTTGGTGCGGATTCTCTATCTCCGTGAACTTTAACGCCGTGAAGACATCTGATACTTCCGTGGTCTGTTGTAATAATAATTCTGATATCTGGTTTGCCTGCAAGTTGTCTTAGCATACCAAAAAAACTTGAGTGCTCAAACCATGATGATGTAAGAGAGCGATATGCGGAATCATCCGGAGCGATTTCTTTAAGAATTGCGTTATCACTTCTTGAGTGGGCAATCATATCAACAAAGTTAATAACAATAGCATTAAGCTGGCTTTCGGAAAATGATGTTATTTTATTTTCTATACCGCGGGAAAAATCCGAATCCATAATCTTGGTATATCTGATTTCATTCCTTAGTCTGATGCGTTTGCGTTCAAAAAGTTTTATAAGGAATTCCTTTTCGTAATTATTTTTTGAGTTTTCATCATCGTTACCTTTCCATAGTTCAGGATAGTGCTTTTCAATTTCACTTGGAAACAGACCTGCAAAGATTGCATTGCGACAATAAGGAGTTGCAGTTGGTAAAATTGAGTAATAATATTCTTTTGTAATTTTAAAAAAAGCGGAAAGAAACTTTTCCATTACAAGCCACTGATCTAATCTCATACAATCAACCACAAAAAAATAAGTTGATTTAAAATCATTGATGTTTGGAATTATATATCTCTCAACAATTTCATTCGATAGAACAGGGCGTTCAGATTTATCATTAACCCAGTTAATATAATTTTTCTCGACAAATTTTGAAAATTCTACATTGATTTCACGTCTTTGGTCATTAGCCGTTTGCTTTAATCCGAGTTCAGGATGTTCATCAAGTTCCATTTCCCAGTTAGTGAGTTTTATATGTAAGTCAATCCATTCTTTCCACCCGGGGTTATTCATAAGTTCAAGTGATATTCGGTTAAATTCCTGAATGTAATCCCTTGAGACTACGCTGCCTTTAATTTTTTGCCCCTGAATAATTTTTTTACAAACGAGCAATACCTGATTGGGATTAACCGGTTTGATAAGGTAATCCGCAATTTTTTTCCCAATTGCTTCTTCCATTAAAGATTCAGTCTCATTTTTTGTAACCATTACTATTGGGAGGTTTGGCTTTGTTTCTTTTATTTCGAGCAATGTTTCCAGTCCTCCCATTCCCGGCATCATTTCGTCGAGAAATACAAGGTCAAATTCGTTTTCACCTATAAGTCTTATGGCATCCTCGCCATTAGTAGATTCAACTACGTTATATCCCTTTTGCCTGAGGAACAATATATTAGATTTCAGAAGTTCTATTTCGTCATCTACCCAAAGAATTTTATTATTTGTTTCCATAATTCAATTATTTAAGTTTCAAAGGTGTAAACAAAATTTTTTCTGATAAAATTATTTTTTAATTAATAAACAAATATTTTCAATATGATGGGTTTGCGGGAACATATCAACGGGCTGGATTTTTTCAATCGAATATTTACCCGTTGAGCAAATCGCCGCAATATCCCTTGCCTGAGTAACAGGATTACAACTAATATACACAATTTTTTTGAATGAAGTTTCGGATAAAATTTTGCATATATCCGGATGCAGACCTGATCGTGGCGGATCTAAAATAATTTTAGTTGCTGAAAGATTTATATCTCCCGATAAAATTTCTTTCTTCAGATATTCTTTTATATCAGAAAGAACAAACTCCGCATTCCCAATTCCATTAATTTCTGCATTTTCTTTTGCATTTTCAATTGCTTCCTCAATAAGTTCAACACCAGTAACTTTTTTAACCCTGTCTGCGATAAAAAGTGAAATTGAACCTGTACCGCAATATAAATCCAATACAACATCATCTCTATCCGGCTCAAGATATTCCATTGCAACAGAATATAGTTTTTCTGCCTGAATGGTATTTGTCTGGAAAAAAGAATTTGGTGAAATTTTAAAAATTAAATCACGGATTTTGTTATTCAGCTTTTCTAATATAAATCCATCTCCGAAAATAATTTTCAAGTCCTCTCCGAAAGCAACCTGAGCTTTTTTAGTTGAAAATGAATTTACAAAAGTGGTAACTTCTGGAATTTCTGATTTAATAAGGTTTGAGTATTCTTTTATTAATTGCTCGTTATAATCATAGGTAACGAGGTTAAGCATTAAATCACCGGTATTTTTAGTTTGCCTTATGATAAGAAACCTCAGAAAACCGGAGTGGGTTTTAGTTGAGTAAATTGATGTCCCTTTTGTTTTGAAAAATTCCCGCGTTAAATTAAGTATTCTATTTGAAATTTCAGATTGTAAAAAACACTTTTCAATATCGAGAACTTTAGTATAAAATTTCGGCACATGCAAACCAAGTGCGAAATCAGGAACTGGCTTACCATCAACCGGTACATCGTACCACTTATCGTCAGAAAAAGAAAATTCCATTTTATTTCTGTAATTATAGAAGTCATCTGAGCCAATAACTGCAGGGATTTCAGGTATTCTGAAACCGCCAATTCTTTCAAAGGCATCAACTACAACTTTACGTTTATATTCGAGTTGATTTTGATATGGCAGGTATTGAAATTTACAACCGCCGCATGTTCCGAAATGCTTGCATCTTGGTTCAATTCTGTTTTCAGACTTTTCAGTCAGCTCCATTAACTTTGCTTCTGCGTAGCCCGATTTTTTCCTGATAATCTCAACAATAGCTTTATCACCTGGAATAAGTTTTTCAACAAATATTACAAAACCCTCTTCAGTTTTAAAAATACCTTTTCCCTCTGTACTTAAATCTGTTATTGAAACGTTAAGCTGTGTTCCTTTTTTGACATTCATACTGTAAAAATACATTATAGGTAATTAAAAAAACAGTTTTTAAATTATTGATTTACTGAAAATAAATTTCGGGAATATTTTTAATTTTAATTATCGAAGATAAAAAAATATTTGAAATAAATTTGGTTGTTTATATTAATTTGAATTATTTTTTGTTATATTCATATAGCTACGTTTTAAAGTTTTAAAGAAAGGAGTCAAAATGACCAAATCTCTTACAAAAATTATATCTGCTGTTGCAGTATTATTATTGATTACCATAACATCAGTTATGCTTTATGCATTTTCCGGTGGCATTACAGGAGTAACAAAAAAAGGTTTGTCACCGGGATGCACTTGTCACGGACCTTCTCCAACCTCATCAACTCAAGTCAGTTTCATAGGACCTGATACAGTAATAGCAGGACAGTCAGTACAATATACAATTGTAGTTGCAAACTCAACTCAGGTAGCTGCCGGTGTTGATATTGCTGTAGAAAGAGGAACTCTCGCAGCGGCAAATTCACAACTTAGATTGCAATCAGGCGAGCTGACACATAATTCACCAATTGGATTCACATCCGGGAGTGTATCAATACCTTTTAATTATACTGCACCCCTTACTATAGGTCTTGATACAATCTATGCAAATGGAAATGCAGTAAACCTTAGCGGAACATCATCCGGAGATTTCTGGAATTTTGCAGCGAATAAAAAAATTGTAGTAAAAAATGCTTCATCAATCAAAGAGGTGAGCAATAAAATACCTGATGGTTTCGAACTTAAACAAAATTTTCCAAATCCATTTAACCCTTCCACCAAAATCAGGTTTGCTTTACCTGCTAATTCGAATGTAATATTAACTGTAATGGATATTAACGGAAAAGTTGTAGCAGAGCTATACAACGGGGCATTAAAAGCCGGAAGTTATGAATATGATTTTAACGCAAAAAATTTATCAAGTGGAATATACTTTTACAAACTCTCTGCAGATAATTACAGCGAAGTCAGGAAAATGTCTTTAATAAAATAAATTTTTTTAAATAAATAATTAACGGTTACCTTAAAATTAAGGTAACTGTTTTTTTATTTGCTTTTTATAGCAACATTCTTTTGTATTACTTTCTTATATAAATTCTTGTAATTTTGTACAACAAAACACAATATGGACAAAAATATCAAATACGGAAAAGAAGTTGTATTTAAAGAGAGACGTTCAATTCAGATACTTGAAAAGAGGTTTTTGGACAAAGAGTTTTCCCGTACATTCTCAGACGTAGTAAATGAAATCTTCAAATGTAAAGGAAAAGTTATTTTAACCGGTATAGGAAAATCAGGCATTGTGGCACAGAAAATTTCTGCAACTTTAAATTCTACTGGAACCTACTCAATGTTTCTGCATTCTGCCGATAGTGTTCATGGAGATCTCGGTACGATAAGAAAAGAAGATATTGTAATAATAATATCGAAAAGCGGAGATACTCCGGAGATATTAAAGATAATGCCCTTTTTTAAAAGATACGGAGTTAAAACAATATTAATTACCGGAGATAAAGATTCAACTATTGCTCATTTCTGTGATTATATACTTGATTGTGATGTTGAAGAAGCATGCCCTCATAACCTTGCACCTACATCATCATCAACTGTGGCTCTTGTTACCGGTGATGCAATTGCAATAGCGTTACTTCAGAAAAGAGGTTTCTCCAAAAAAGATTTTGCACTCTTTCACCCGGGAGGAGTACTCGGGAGAAGACTTCTGCTCAGGGTTGAAGATATAATGGTTAAAGGGGATAATCTACCAGTTGTAAATGTGAATACAAATTTAAGAGAGGTCATATATCTTATTTCCTCAAAAAGACTTGGTTGTGCGATTGTGTTGAATAAAAAAAACATCGCAGGAATTATTACAGATGGAGATCTCAGAAGATTACTTGAAAAGAGAATGGATATTGAAAATCTAAAAGCAAAAGATGCAATGAGTAAAAATCCTAAAATGATTCCTTCATCAAGTCTTGCTGTGAATGCATTGAACATTATGGAGAAAAATAAAATTACTCAGTTGATAATAAGCAATGACGGAAAAACTCCGGCAGGAATAATTCATATACATACATTAGTCGAATTAGGGCTTAAATGAGATTAATATTTTTAATATTATTAGTTTTCCCTGTATTAATTATATCCTGTGATAATAAATTTCAACCACCGGCTACAGGTTTAAAATCAGATAACATACCTGATCAGGAGAGCTGGAATGCAGTTGTTACTTTTTCCGATTCAGGCAAAGTAAGAGCAGTTCTGAACGCAGGTCACATTCAGATGTTTAATTTAAAAAATATTACTCTGATAGATAGCGGGGCTGTAGTGGATTTTTACAGAGACGGTGAGATTGTTTCTACGCTTTCTGGAATCAGAGGGAAAGTTCACGATGATACAAAAGATATCGAAATATTTGACAGTGTCAAAGTCGTTAATAAGGAAGGCAGTGTATTAACAACTACAAAGATGTACTGGACAAACAAAACTCAAAGGGTTTCATCAGACGCCTTTGTAAAAATAGTTACTCCCAAAGAAGAAATCGAGGGATATGGATTTGAGTCTGACCAGAATCTGAAAAATTACAATATATTTAAAGTTACAGGAATATTTTCAAAGTGAATAAATTATATTCAATATTACTTTTAATTTTACTTTATACAACTGCAATTCATTCACAGGAAAAAGTAGTATTAAAAAAAGCTGATAAACTTACGGGAAAAACAGAAAACGGAGAAACGATAAGAGAAGTAACTGGAAACGTTCATTTTATTCAGGGAGATATTAATGTCTATTGTAATACTGCTATACAGTATGTAGAAGCTAACAGAGTTGAACTTACAGGAAATGTAAGGATTTTTCAGGACACCTTATCGCTTTTTACAGAGCGGGGAGTATATTTTGGAAATGAACAGAAGGCGGTATGTAACAGCGGAATAACCCTGAAAGACCCGAACGCTTCACTGAGAGCTAACAAAGGAATTTACACATTTGCAGATACAAAAGCTTTTTTTACCGGTAATGTGATTATAGTAAATCCGACATATAGAATAACATCGGATGAGTTGACATATTTCAGAAATACTGAAGACTCATATTGCAAGGGCAATGTAACAGTAACGACAGATTCAATGATAATCAAAGCCGGTGTACTGAATTATCTGAGAAGGCAGGGGATTACTTATGCTTATGATAACGCATCTGTCATAAAAGATTCTGTATTTATATCTGCAGATACGCTGAAAGATTTTGCATTTGAAAAAAAATCAATTGCAACCGGTTCAGTAATACTGAATGATTTACGTAGCAAAGGAGTTGTAAAAGGTGATTACCTTGAGAATTATTCCGCAAAAAAATATGCAATTGTAAAAGGTAATTCTCAGCTGATTAAGCCCGAAGAAAACAGCAAAGATACTTTATTTGTATATAGTGATATGCTGGAATCTTTCAGGGAAGAACCGGAATATTATATTGCTACGGATAATGTGAGTATAATAAAAGGGGATTTCCTTTCAAAATCTGGAATTGCAAGATACTCAAAAGGACTAAAAGACAGCGTTGATATATTTGCACTCTCTAAGAAACCCGTTGTATGGCAGGGTAATATGCAGCTGACTTCAGATTCTGTTTATGCAATAATCAAAAACGATAAAATCCAGACAGTATATGCAATTAAAATATGGGGATTACCGAAGAGCGAATTTTCATTTCTGATTAACCAGAGCGATTCAACTTTCAATAACAGGTTTGATCAGATTACAGGTAAAAAGATATCAATTTTTTTTGAAGAGGGGAAAATCAGTTTAGTTAAAGTTGACAGTACGTCAAGCGGAATATATTTCGCTTATGAAGATAAGAATGCAAACGGAATGAATATATTCGAAGGGGAGAATATGGTAATATATTTTGATACAGCTCAGAAGGTAACAAAAGTTAAAATTGAAAAAGATCCTGTTGGGAAATATGTACCGGAAAATCTTATAAATACAGTAAACACAACTCTGCCCGGCTTTTACATCAGGAGGGATAAACCATTCAGGAAAATAAATTAAGAACTGAGAATTTTTTCGTAATGCTTTTCGTATAAAGGGATAATATTTTCCATGCTGAATTCCATTGCTCTTTCCCTTGCTCTTTTGGAAAACAATTTATATTTCTTTTCATTTGTAAGCAGTTCAACCGCATATTTAGCCATTCTCTCAATATCACCAATTTCAGCAATATATCCTGTTTCTCCATGTATGTTGAGTTCAGGAAGTCCACCTACACTTGATGTTATTGCAGGTACAGAGCAACTCATTGCTTCCAGAGCCGATAATCCGAAACTTTCAGATTGCGAAGGCATAATAAATAAATCTGATAAACAGAGAAGTTCTGCAATTGAATCCTGTTTCCCCATAAATTTAACATCTTCATATATACCAAGCTCTCTCGATAGGTGTTCACATTCGCTTCGTTCAGGTCCATCACCGATTAATAATAGTTTTACATTTATTTTTTTTCTTACCTCAAAAAATATTTTTATTACATCCTGCACTCTTTTTAAAGGTCTGAAATTGGATGTATGAACCAGTATCTTTTCATCGTTTGGTGCGAAATGATTTTTAAGATTGCAGATTTTGATTGTATCCCTGTTATATTTTTCTATATCAATAAAGTTAGGAATTACTTCAATTTCTTTTTCTACCTTATAAGCGGTAATCGTTTTTTCTTTGAGAAAATTTGATACGGCAGTAACTCCGTCAGACTGTTCAATACTGAATTTCATTGTTGGAAGGAATGTCGGCTCAAGACCAATAAGTGTAATATCAGTTCCATGAAGAGTAGTAACAACCTTGACATTGCATTTGCCTCTTTCTTTTTTTAGTATCTCTCTTGCAAGATATGCGCTTGTTGCATGTGGAATTGCATAATGTGCGTGTATAAGTTCAACATCATTATATTTTACTACTTCAGCAATTTTGCTTGCAAGTTCAATTGAGTAAAGCGGAAATTCGAATAAAGGATAATTATATGATTCAACTTCGTGATAAAAAATATTATCAACAAACTCTGACAATCTGTGTGGCATAGCATAGGATATAAAATGAATTTCATGTCCACGTGTAGCAAGATATTTCCCGAGCTCTGTTGCAACTACTCCACTTCCTCCGTAAGTCGGATAACAAACAATGGCTATTTTCATTTATTAAAATTTACTTTTAAATTAAACGTTTCTTCAAATAATTCTTTTCTTAAATTAGCTCCCCAGATTTCCAAAGTTAAGTCAAAACCTTTTTCAGATATCGGAATTATTGAAAGTGTTTTTCCTCGCTTTACAAATTCCAGTCTTTCAACAGAACCTTTATGCCCTCTATCCAGTCCGTCTGAAATTCTCAGTATTGCTGCAAGTTTTCTTATTTTTGATTTGTTAAGCTCTGATAGTTTCGAAAAATTTTCATGCTTCTGCTTTGGATGTGATTTCCTGTGATATCTTGCAATATTTGCAATTACCTCAAGTTCTTCAAAATTAAATCCGAGCATTTCAGAATTTTTTATCAGATAATATGAGTGTCTGTGATGCTGAGAGTGTGAAATGCTGTGTCCGATGTCGTGAAGCAAAGAAGCGGCTTCGAGGAACTCTTTATCCTGAATGCTTAGATTGAATTCCGGAAAATTATCGCTGAGATAATCAAAAATCCTGACACTTAAATCGAGAACTTTTTCGCAATGTGTCTTATCATAATTGCAATGCTGTGCAAGCGAAAGAACACTTTTATATCTTATATCGCTTATTACCCCGAGGTTTCTGTTGCCTGATTCTTTATCAATCGTATCGAGAATTATTCCTTCACGCAGGGCATAAGATGAAAGGGTTATCTGACGTATTGATAACTCATAAAAAATCTGTTCAAGTATTATTGCGCCGGCTGTAATAATATCTGCTCTCTTCGGGTCAAGGCCGGGAATTTTAGCTGTCTGAGAGCTATCTCCGCATTTGAATATTTTTCTCAAAATATTATTCAGGTCGAGTCCTGTATAGGTAAAATTATTCAGGGTTGCTTCATCATCAAGCTCCTGATTTATAGAATAAATCATTGAACCGATATTTGTAATTGTTCCTGAGGTACCTACAATCATTTCATAGCTATATTCTTTTATTCTTCTAATCAGAGGGTTTAAAACACTTCTGGCATATATTCTTGCAGAATCAATCAGAGATGGTTTGAATTTCCCGTCCGAGAAAAAACCTTCAGTTAATCTTACAGCACCTATTTTTACACTGTCTGCAAAAATTACATCACCTTTTAAACCTATAAGAAATTCTGTACTTCCTCCGCCGATATCAATCAATAAAATTTTTTTCTTGAATACGGGTAATGCCTGCAATACACCAAGATAAATTAATCTTGCTTCTTCAAAACCGGATACAACTTCAACGTTTATTCCTGTTTTTTCGTATGCCCCGTTTATAAATTCTTCCTTGTTTATAGCTTCTCTTACAGCACTTGTTGCGACTGCTCGTATCCTGCCGGCGTTAAACGAATCGCTTATGAGTTTGAATCTTTTTAAAGTTGCAATTCCTCTTTCTTTTGCATCTTCAGAGATATATTTCATATCCCTTGAACTTTTTCCAAGTCTGACAACTTCTTTTTCTCTTGTTAGAATTTTAAACCTTCCTCTGTCGTTTACCTGTGCAACAACAAGATGAAAAGAATTCGTCCCAATATCAATTGCTGAAAGTATATTATTATTCATAAATTAAAGATAAAGCATTTTTAAACACACTATCAACAGAAATAGAATTGATATTTCTGTCAGGAGATTGTATGAATATATTATGTTTCATTATCGGAGCCCACTCATATCCGTTTGTCGGACCAAATAGTGAAATCACTTTTGTCCCGGAATAAGCGGCAACATGCATCAAACCTGTATCATTTGTTATGTATAAATCAATACCTGAAAGTACAGCGCCAAGTATTCTTATATTCATTCCGTCATCGAAAACAATATTTTCCCTGACAAATCCTGAATCTAGATTATTAATTAATTCAATGGTAGAATCGGTATCAGTTTTACTGTCAGTTAGAAAAAATATACAATTTGTTTTTTCATACAGCATCTTCATCAAATTTGCAAAATTAGCAGCACTCCATCTGTTTTGTATTTTCCCTGCTCCTGTGTGAATCCCGATTATTTTTCTCCCGTTTTTTCCAAAATGCATACGGAAAAAATCTTTTGCTGAATTTATCTCCTGCCGGCTGAAAGTAAGCCGAACAGAATTTCTGTCTTGCTCTGAAAATTCACAACCAATAATTCTTCCTATCTCAAGAAATCTGTCAACCTGATGCAGTTTTCTGCTTTCCCATTCAAAGTCTGCTTTCACATTAAGATAATTTGCATATTTATTAACCTTACTATCTGCACTTTTAACCCCGACCTTGAATTTCGCTCCAGATAGATAGCAAATTAAATGTGATGTCCTGGAAAATGAAAAAGTAGATGGTACTATAGCAATATCATATTTCCTGTTTTTAAGATTTAAAAGAAATTTTGAAAATTTTAAAGGAGTAGATTTGTCATATACCAGAAGTTCGTCAATATATTTTTCCGAAGGACTGTTTAAAATCCTGTAATTATCCTGCGAAGCAATAAGCCGTATATTTGAATAAGGAAATGATTTTCTGATTGAAGCAAGGAGGGGTAAAGTACAAAGCATATCACCAAGTTGATTATGTTGTTTCACAACGAGGATGCTCTTAACTGAATTTCTATTTAATCTCCTCGAATTCTGCATCAACTATTTTACTCTTATCGTAGTTAGGTTTATTATCGGGTTTATTTTTGATGCCGGCTGCTTTATTTCTTATTAAATAATTAGTTATAATTCTAAGAATATAAGATATAATAAAAAAGATAACCGCAAAAAAAATAATCTTAACATAATATTATTTTCCCGAAGCATTTTTATAAATAGGGTTGAAATACTCAAGTGGGGCATGCTCAGGTTTCAGAATTTCTGTAACCAAAGCTTCAAAATCCTGTTCGTTATTTACAAAATCAATTTCTGCAACATTAACTATCATTACTTTTGTAGCCCTGTATCTGAAGAAAAAATAATTATAACCTTCGTTCAAATCTTTAATATATTCTTCCTTGATTTCCCTTTCATATTCCCTGTCTCTGTGTTTAATATTTTGCATTAACCTTTCAACAGTTGACTGAAGATATACTATTATATCAGGAATTCTTATCTGTCTTTCAATTAATGATACAATCTTTTCGTAAAGTTCGAGTTCATCATCTTTCAGATTGAGGTAAGCAAATATTTTATCTTTTTCAAAAATATAATCTGAAATTATGAAATCATGGAACAAATCGTTTTGCTTCAAAGGAGAGAGTTGTTTATATCTGCTCATCAAAAAATGCATCTGAGTATGAAATGCATACCTTTCCGGATCAGTATAAAATTTATCGAGAAACGGATTATCCTCAAAACTTTCAAGTACAAGTTTGGCATTGAGTTTCTCTGCCATTTTTTTTGCCAGAGTTGTTTTACCGGCTCCTATTACACCTTCGATTGCTACATACATAGACTAATAAATAAAAGTTAAAACAAAATTAATATAATTTTGATTAAAAAAAAGGACTTTATTTTTAGTTGAAATTAATTTTTCTGCACTCTAATCTATCACCGGTTTCTGCAAGAATTTCGGAAATATTTTTCTTACACACAGGGTGTATTAAATCCGGAGCAAGTTCATTCATCGGTATTAATACAAAATTTCTGTTACAGATTTCCTTATGTGGGATATAAAAGTCCTGTTTCTCAAATATCAGGTCTCCGTAAAACAAAATATCAATATCAATTTCCCTCTCTGCCCATTTCTCCCTTTTTTTTCTTCCGCATTTTATCTCTATATCTTTTAAAATCAGAAACAATTCTTCTGGGGCAATTTCAGTATTTATTTCCACTACACAATTAATGAAATTATTCTGAAATTCATTACCCCATGGTGCACTCTCATAAAAAGAAGAACACCTCAGGAATTCTGACCCTGAGATGTTCTTTATAAATTCTATTGCCTTTGAAATGTTTTCTCCTCTGTTTCCTATATTTGAACCAAGTCCGAGAAATATATTAGGCATTAGTCTCTGCTTAATTCGTTTGTTACTTCTACTGAATCAATTATTCCGAGTGGTGCATTTCTTTTTCTAACGCTGACTCTGACTTTTTTCACCTGATTAAATTTTTCAAGGACAACATTGCAAATCGCAAGGTTTAAAGTTTCGATCAGATAGAACTTTTTGTGATGAAATACTTCTTTAACTGTATTGTAAACGGCAAGATAATCAACTGTTTTGCTGAGCTTATCTGAACCGTCAAGATTGGATAAATCACAATCCATTTCAACATCAACTTCAAACTGATTGCCAAATTCCCGTTCATATTCCATATCATCGTGGAATCCATAGAACTTAGCATTGTTAATTTTTATTTTAGTCACCTGAATATTATTTCTTTTTCTTAACAGATTTTTTATCGTTTTTCTTTACTTTTTTATCTCCTGACTTTACCTTTTTTTCCTGTTTCTTTACTTTTTTATCTGACTTTTTTGTCTTCGGTGATTTCTTTTTTGCTTCGAGTGCCATTTTCACTGTAAGTCCGATTTCAGCAGGAGAATTTGCAACAAGAATTCCACATTCTTTCATAACTTCTATTTTTTCTGCAGCTGTACCTTTACCGCCTGAAATAATTGCACCTGCGTGTCCCATTCTTCTTCCGGGAGGCGCTGTTTTCCCTGCAATAAATCCGACAACTGGCTTTTTTACTTTTTCTTTTATGTAGTGTGCAGCTTCTTCTTCTGCATTACCTCCGATTTCTCCTATCATTAAAATTGCTTCTGTGTCTTTATCTTTATTGAACAATTTTACTGCATCGATAAACCTCGTACCTATTACCGGGTCACCTCCGATTCCTATACAGGTTGATTGACCAATTCCGAGTTTTGTTAACTGGTCAACTGCTTCGTAAGTTAATGTTCCGCTTCTTGAAATAACACCTACTTTTCCTTTTTTGTGTATGAAGCCGGGCATAATTCCGACCTTACATTCTCCGGGAGATATTATTCCGGGACAGTTAGGTCCGATCAAATGTATTTCCCTGCCGCCTTTACTAATGCTTTGTATGAAGTCATAAGCTCTTGTCATATCTTTGACAGGAATTCCTTCTGTAATACATACAATCACTTTAATCCCAGCCGCAGCCGCTTCTATGACTGCATCTGCAGCAAAACCTGCCGGTACAAAAATAACTGATACATCTGCCTTTGTTTCTTCAACTGCCTCTTTGACGGTATTATAAATTTTAACTTTATCCTGCCACATCGACCCGCCCTTTCCGGGGGTTACGCCCGCTACTACATTTGTACCATACTCAATCATCTGAGTAGTGTGGAATGTACCCTCTCCTCCGGTAATTCCCTGTACTAAAACTTTTGATTTTTTGTTGACTAAAATGCTCATTGATTCTTTTGATATATTTTTAATTATTATTTGATGATATTACTTTTTATTTTCCATTTACCTTTGTTATCTGCCTGAAGATTGTATGTTATTGTTACTTTCTTTTCTGTATCTTTACCGTCTTTACCTTTAATTGTCTGCATAACAGTTACATTAACCTGAGCACTGTTATTCTCCTGTTTAACTACTTTTGGTTCAGAAACAATAACGAACTTTTTCACATCCTTGTAATTCTTTTTAAATACATCTACAGGCCTGTTGCTCCAGAATGAACTTGCCTTTTTCATATTTTCATCAAAATTTCCTTCAGTTCCTCTTTTTATATATTCAAGATAGTCATTTACTGCAATTGTAGGGCTGTCAAGTCTTTTGTTTAATTCTTTTTCTTTCTCAATATTCTTCTGGTTTTTTTCATCTTTTTTACTCTCTTTGTTCTTCGTAGTATCAGTTTTTAATACACCCTTTTCCATTTCAAGCATTTTTGAGGTAAGGATAGAATCCCTTTGGTTAAGGAGCTTTTCTCTTTCGTCAAGCTCTTTTGCCTTTTGGTTTAACATTTCTTCTCTGACCTGAAGTTCTTTGTCTTTATCTGATGAAACCTGTTGGTCCGGGAGTTTAAATTCACCCTCCTGTTGTTTGTCGCACCCTGTTGTATATACAAAGGTTGACAACAAAATAAAGAATAAAAATAATTTTAATGTTTTCATTTTGAATTAGATTTCTGTTAAAATAATTTATTTGCATAATATATTCAATCTTGAAAAAAATATTCAAAAATAATAAATATACTTGAATTTAATCTTTTTTATATTAATAATTTTTCAGAAATTGCAGAAAAAACAGAAATAAATGGATATCAAATTTGAAAAGGGAAATGTATTTGAACATATAAGCAAAGAAGAGTTTGAATCTTTGCAGGGGAAGATTGAAGCGTGTTCTTATGCTCTTCGTGAAAAGACCTGTAAGGGAAAAGATTTTCTCGGATGGTTAAATCTGCCTGAGAACATAAAAGCGGAAGAAGTTATCTCGATTAAAAATTCAGCTGAAAGATTTATTGATGAATCAGAAGTAGTCGTTGTAATAGGTATAGGTGGTTCATATCTCGGAGCAAGGGCTGTAATAGAAGCTTTATCTCATAACTTCAGTTGCATTCAAAGTCAGAAGGCGAGAAAGCATCCTCTGATATTATATGCTGGGCAGAATTTAAGTGAGGATTATCTTAATGATTTGCTTGAAATATTAGATAAGAAAGACTATTCAATAGTAGTAATTTCTAAATCAGGTACAACAACTGAACCGGCAATAGCTTTCAGAATTCTTAAACAACATATAGAGGATAAATACGGTAAAGATATTGCAAAGAGAAGAATCATTGCAATTACTGATAAGGCACGAGGTTCTTTGAAAAAACTTGCAATGAATTCCGGATATGAAACGTTTGTGATACCGGATGACATAGGCGGCAGGTTTTCTGTGCTAACTCCGGTTGGGTTATTACCAATTGCCATTGCAGGATTTGACGTCAGTGAGTTGATTGAAGGAGCGAGAGAAATGTCAAAGGCAATAAAAAATGATTTATCAATTGAAAATAACATAGCATTCTCTTATGCCGCAATTAGGTATCTTCTCTTTAAAAAAGGCAAGGTAATAGAAATGCTTGTGAACTATATTCCTTCTTTGCATTTCTTTACAGAATGGTGGAAGCAATTATACGGAGAGAGTGAAGGTAAACAAGGGAAAGGTATTTTTCCTGCTGGAGCAGATTTAACAACAGATCTTCATTCCATGGGTCAATTAATGCAGGATGGTGTCAGAAATATTTTTGAAACGATATTATGGGTTGAAAAACCTAAAAAAGAGCTTTTAATACCGGAAGACAAAGCAAATTTTGATGAGCTAAACTACATTGCAGGAAAGCGGATTAGCGAAGTGAATGAAAAGGCAATGCTTGGGACAGAGCAAGCCCATAAATCAGGAGGACTTCCTGTTATCAGAATCAGTATTCCTGAATTAAATGAACGTAATATAGGATCATTGATATATTTCTTTGAATATGCGTGTGCAATAAGCGGATTGCTTCTTGATGTAAATCCTTTTGACCAGCCGGGTGTAGAGGAATACAAAAAAAATATGTTTAAATTACTTGGCAAATGAAAAAACTTTTTATAATAGCGATAATTTTATTATCAGCAATAAATTGTTTTTCACAGGAAAATATTAAAACACACCTTTTCCTTGGAAAGTGGTTAATGGCAGAAGTTAAAGATGCTGAAATTTTTGAGGAATGGAATACTAATTCAGCAGGTGATATAGCAGGAACAAGCTATTATGTAAAAAACGGTAAAGAAAGTGTGAATGAAATTTTGAGTCTTGAATCTGAAGAAGGAAACCTGAATTATTGTGCAATTGTATTTTCGCAGAATGATGGAAATAAGATTTGTTACAGATTAAAAGAATACGATGATAAAGAAAATATTTTTGTTTTCGAAAATCTTAATCACGATTTTCCTAAAAGGATAATCTATAAATTTCAAGATTTCGATAATTTATCAGTGAGAACAGAAGATGATAATAAAGGAAATGACTTTAAATTTACACGTGTGGAAGGGCTTATAAATTTTTATTATTTAAAGGGTAAAATACTGAAAAAGCCGTTTGTCAATAAAATAGGGAAAGAAGTTCCCGGTATATATGATTATTTTTTTGAAGTACAGGGAGAAAAATATTTTATAAGAAATTTTAAAAATAATGAGTCACTGCAGATTGAAGATTATCTTGAAAAAGAATTAATTTTTCAGGTATCTTTTCATGAAGGGCTATGGGATTCTGACGATAATAATCATCAGAGCCGTGTTGGAAAATACGTAAAGATTTATTTACATTGAAACCGTCAGGTATAATTAACTTTTTTACAATAGAAATTGTTTTAAATTTTGAAAACATAAAAAATAAAGGAGAAAAAAATGTTATCACAAAAATTGCAGGATGCAATTAATGAACAAATAAATTTTGAATTGTATTCCGAATATGCTTATCTTTCAATGGCTGCCTATTTACAGGCAAATGATCTTGATGGAATCGCAAATTTCTTCACTGTTCAGACACAGGAAGAGCGCTTTCATGCAATGAAATTTTACAATTATTTACTCGAAAGAGGCGGTAGAATTATATTGAAACCTATTGCAGGTCCTGAAGTTGAATTCAAAACAGTACTTGAAGTATTTGAGAAAACCATGACACATGAAAAGGAAGTAACAAGAAGAATAAATGCGCTAATGGATCTGGCAAAACAGGAAAACGATCACGCAACTGTCAGTTTCCTTCAGTGGTTTTTAGATGAACAGGTTGAAGAAGAAGCTACAGTAAGTAAAATTCTCGGTAAACTTAAATATATCGGCGAAAATGGTCCGGGCTTGTTAATGCTTGACCAGGAACTTGCTCAGAGAGTATTTAATCCACCTGTAAATGAAGCTTAAAAATTTTTTAATTTTAAACAAGGGTTGTTCTGTTTATTCCTCGGGACAACCCGTTTTTTATACAAATAATTAAATAAAAAAGTTTTAAATTCTCCCCAAAAATAAATTTGTCATTAATATTATCTGCTTCTTTTAAATCTTATTCTCCCGCTATTATGTTTTTTTTGTTTTTTAGATGACTTCCTGCTACCTGAATTTTTCTTAGAGTGTGATTCGTTTAACTTCTTATGATTTTTTTCTGTTATGAGTGCAAAATCAATTTTTCTTGTTTCAAGGTCGCAATTTATTACTTTTACTTTGACTTTTTGTCCTGCATAGAATTTTTTTCCGTGTCTTACCCCAACAGCGTAATATTCTTTTTCATTATATTCATAATAATCATCTTCAAGATTTCTGAATCTTATAAGTCCTTCTATAAGATTACCGTCTAATTCAACAAACATTCCGTAATTAATAATTCCTGATATAATCCCTTCAAATTCTTCCCCAAGCCGGTGAGAAAGATACTCTATCTGTTTTATTTTGAGTGTTTCCCTTTCAGCATTTACAGCTGCCTGTTCCTGGGCAGAACTTTGTCTGCAAATATCGCCGAGTATTTTTCTGTAATGGTTTTTCTTCTTTTCTATATCAGAATCAATTCTGAGATAATCAAATAAAATTCTATGCACAATTAAGTCCGGATATCTCCTGATAGGAGAGGTAAAATGTGTGTAATCCCTGAATCCGAGTCCATAATGTCCGATATTTTCGGTCGTGTAAATAGCTTTTGCCATTGATCGTAGTAGCAGATTATTAATGACATATTCTTCGGGCTTACCTTTTATTTCAGCAGTAAGATTCATTATTGATTTTTTGTCTTCAAGATTAATTGAGTATCCGAATTGCCTTATAAACCTTGATAAATCTGCAAGTTTTTCCTTGTCGGGTAAATCGTGGACTCTGTAAACGAATGGAAAATTCGACTGATATTTATCACTTAATTTTGTAACATATTCAGTTACGCATTTATTTGCAAGTAACATAAATTCTTCAATCAGTCTCATAGAGTCAAGTCTTACCTTTGCCTTTATTTCAGCTATATCACCTTTTTCATCGAGTATGAATTTAACTTCCGGAGTATCAAAATCAATACTCCCTTCTTTCATCCTGATCGAAGTGAGCTTCTTTGAAAGTTCATACATTAAGAGAAGTTCTTTTGAAAATTTATGTTTTTTTCCTTCAAGTATTTCCTGAGCTTCTTCATAGGTAAATCTTTTTTTGCTGTTTATAACTGCTTTGAAAATTTCATAATCAGTTACCTTACCTTTTTCATTTAAATAAATAAAAACGGAGAATGTATATCTGTCAATTCCTTCTTTAAGTGAACATATATCATTTGATAAAACTTCCGGCAACATTGGAGCAACTGTATCAACCAGATAGACGCTTGTTCCCCTTTTCAATGCTTCTATATCTGTTTCACTTCCTTCTTCAACGTAATGTGAAACGTCTGCAATATGAACTCCGAGTTTATAACCTTCAGAGGTTTTTTCTATTGAAACAGCATCATCGAAATCCTTGGCGTTTTCCGGATCAATTGTGAAACAGTTGATTCTTCTTAAGTCAGTTCTGTCGCCTGAAAATTTTCTCCTTGGGTGTGGTTTTGGAAGTGATTCCAGTTCTTCTTTTGCTTTTATACCAACTGACCTTGAATGACTTTCGACATATTCAGGGAACTCTACAGAGAAACCATATTTTTTTAAAACAGATATTAATTCTACATCTTTATTTCCTGCCTCGCCGATTATTTCTGTAATTCTGCCTTCAAGCTCTGTATAAGGCAAATCCATGTCATCATAATTTAGTATTTCACATACTACTTTATCACCGGGCTTAGCATTATTGATATTTTGTGGCTGAATTAAAATATCCCGCTTAACCTGCCTTGAATCGGGAATTACATAAAAATTCTTTTTTATAATTTCAAGTTTTCCGGTAATTGATTTTATCTCTTTGTTGATAACCTTTAATACTTTTGCAAATTCCTTTCCGGTTTTCTTTTTTCTTGAAATTATAAATTCAATTTTATCACCTGCAGATATTTGTATTTCCGGATTAGATTTTACGTTTATTGCATCTCCGTTTAGTTTAACAATAAATCTCTCGTTGTTGCCGATTTCCACAACTCCGGAGTGAATTTCACTTGCAAAAGCTCCCGCTTTAAGAATGTAAAACTTTCCGGCTTTTTCTATCTTTTCATCCTTAATGAGATTATTAAGAATTCCTCTTAAATTATTTTTTTCGCTTAAGCGGTAACCCGCTTTGTTTAAAATAATATTAAACTTTAGTGGCTTATTTTCCTGCCTTAGAATTTTGAGTATTTTATTGTAATCGCTGATTGTTTTAGAATTTAATTCTGTAAATTAGACCTCCACCTGTTCTTACGTCTTTCGAGGTTTGATTTCTACTGAACGGATCAATTATTCTTTCAAACTTAGCAACTAAATTATTTGATAAAAGATTCATACGAAGCAGTTTACTCAAAGGATATTCAATAGAAAAATTAGTATTACTCAAATCAGTTAGAATCTGTCCTCCAAATCTGATAGTAGCATCGCCAAGACCTGCAGTAAATCTTATATCAGTATTCTGAGCAAAAGAACCGTTTTGACTATCAACATAATTAATATCAGTGCTCATAATGAAAGGAAGAATATCCTGAACAAAACTTGAAATATAACCCGAGAGGAATGATGAACCAACATTTGCACCAACGCTTGTGAACAGATCAAGTCTTTGAGAAGCATTTAATTCGTCTTTTAATTTACCGAAAATAATGAAACTAATTGCTTCATCAGAAGGGTCGGTTCCACCGATAGAGTTTCCGTCAACAAGTACCTGCCATTTCAGATCCGGCTTTTGTGCTTCGCCGGTAACATCAAGTTTTATTTCAACTGTCCTCGTCGCCTGGGAATTAGGGATAGTTGAATTAGCACTGTAATTTGCCTTAATATTCAGTTGGGGATTCGTCATAGGTCCTTTGAAAGTAAGATATCCGCCAGCTTTAAAATTTTTATAAAACTTATAAGTTGAATTTTCAAGGATATCTGCTCTTCCCCTGATTTGCATCTCTCCGTTTTCGATGTTATCTGCGAAAAGATTAGTTGTAACTTCGCCGTTAAATTCCTGCTTGGTTTTATCATCAATAATAAATCTGACAATCAATTTATCTTCGGTTGTTATGCTGATATTATATTCAAATTTATTAACCTTCTTTTCGTTTTTAGATGTGTTTTCGTTTTTCTTTAAAAAAACATCGTCAAACGGATCATTAAGGAAAATTTCCATATTAGATTTCGCAGTATCTAATTTTAAAAGTTCTGAGATAAATAAACTATCATTATTTATATTTTTACTATCGAAATAAATACCGTATTTTATATTATCGCTATATATATTATACGCATCTGTTTTAGGAGCTGGTATAAAAACTTTACCTTTTTTCAGAAGGAAATTTCCTGTCATATTAACTTTGTCAGAATTGCCTGTTATCGTCAAAGGAGGAATGCCGCTACCTCCTACGAGATCACCATATACTCCGAGTTTATTATATGATACTGCAGGATCTAAAATTAAAACATCTCCCGTAACAGTCAGGTTAATATCTGAAGGGATTAAGTTCGCCATATCAATATAACCGCCAATATTGATTGACTTTGTTTCACTTGAAGGGTGAAGAAGTCTGAAATTATTCACAAGTAACTTTCTTCCCTCAGTTGAAATATCAGTTTTAAATTTATATCTGACGCCTGTCATATCAACAGTAAACTTACCATCATCAATTGTTATTTTCCCTGAAAATTCAGGGTCGGAAATTTTTCCGTTGATACTAAGATCGCTGTTAAGCTTAGCATCCAGATTTCTTATCAATGGTATAAACCTTTCAAGAACCTTTATCTGATAATTATCTGCAATAATTTTTAGTGTTACATCTTTATTAAGGTAATCAACTTCGTTATTCTTTGAGGTTACAGGATTCTCAAACGGATAATTACCGTTTACAAGTAATTTACCGGCACTGTTCTGGTTGTAAAGTGCCAAGTCAGGTAGAATAACATTATCTTTGTACTGAACAACAGCGTCAATTCTTCCAATATTACTTTTACCGTACTTCAATGGGTCAGTATTGAATTCAGAATATATCTCAGGATTTTCGAGAGTTCCTTTGAAATTAATTTTAAACCTTCTCAAATCGCCTTTGACACTTTGCTCCTGTTTCGGAATCTGAGCTAAACGGAATAATTCAGGTATAGATATTTTTGAACCGGTTACAGTTATATCACTTGGACCACTAAGAGAATAAATTCCGTCTATTTTTATTCTTTGATTCAAACTATCTCTGAAGACCAGATTATCAACAAATATATTGTTAACCGGATTATTCATACTGTCCCGCGGCAGGAAAAATATTCTCCCATCTTTTCTATTGAAGAAATTGTAATTTTTATACCCCAAATCAAGCGAATCAACTAAAATTCCTAGTCCGTTCTCAAGAACAATAATATCACCCTTTAAAAATCCTTTCACATTAGAATCAAGTCTTGAATATAGTCTGACGAGATTATTGGTATCAAGAGTTTGGAAAAATAAATTAATTGTATCAATCTTATTCGTTTTTCCAAACCCGAGTTTTGAGGCGGAAATATACATTTTTGTTGTGATATCCTCAAAAATGTCTCCTTCGTTTTTATCTTCAAGTCCTATTGCAAAATTGGTTTCATTTAGATTAAAAACAGTATCCTGATAAGATAAGTTATTTATTCTACCACCGGCGATAAAATTAAATTTGTTTTTTTTCTGTGTTAATTCACCGATTATATTCCCCGTAAATGTCAGAGAATTATCCCGCATTATCAGTCTTATAGGCAGAAAATTTTTAATATCAATGCTGTAAACAAGTTTCATCTCCGGTGGGAGGGCTTTTAATTCCTGCATATCTGAAATTTTTATCGGTGTTCCGAGACTGTCTTTCAAATCAAGCTTTAATCTTTCAGCGTATTGATATGTAATTCTTTTAATATTTGTGGTAAGTATGACAGGTATAATATCAAAGCGGTAATTTCCATGTGCCAGTAAATCAATAAATGTAGATTTAACTTCAATGAACTTATCTCCGTTTTCCAATTTAATATCAATTGCAAAATCAGAAGGCGGAATTTCAACACCTGTATAAACCGACTTATCAACTTTGAATAAATACTCTCCTGTCAGGTCATCTGGTTTAAATCCTGTTCCTTTTTTTATACTTGCAAGATTAAATCCGGCACCTTCTATTGAGAAATCAAGATTCAAATCTGTTTTGTCTTCGGGATTATTTGTAAGTGTGGCAAAATCAAGTCTGCTTGTCTGACCTTTTAAGTTATAAGAAATGTTTTCTTCGTTTTTGAAATCAATAGTTCCTTTTATAACAGAGCCAAGGGTTTGCGACAGATATTTAATATCAATATCAGCACTCCCTGCGTTAAGTTGAATCTGACCTTCACT
>Ga0073934_10002526_pt1 | contig 37635 bp, 28 predicted proteins | sample LarsenN4metaG_FD_76834 | JGI IMG/M metagenome (GOLD analysis project Ga0073934, IMG submission 76834) | Hot spring sediment bacterial and archeal communities from British Columbia, Canada, to study Microbial Dark Matter (Phase II) - Larsen... ... | reverse complement strand
GAATGCGGCGTGCTCCATGTTGATCACCACGCTGCGGATATCGTCTTCGGCGATCTTCTCGGCAATCCGATGGGCCTCCAACTGCGGCGGTATCTCACTCATCGATACGTTGGCCGCCCCGTCTGTCAGCAGGATCATCAGGGGATTTACATCGGGGTGGACGAGACGTTCTTTTTGGATGATGGTATGCGCCAGGTACAGGCCGGCCGAAAGGGGGGTCTTGCCACCCACCGGGATATCTGCCAGGGCGCGCATGGCGAGCTGGATGGAGTTCGTGGGAGGCAAGACCAGGGTGGCGCGGTCTTTCTGGAACACTGCCAGGCCTACCCGGTCACGTCGCTGGTAGGCGTCGGTCAGCAGGGAAAGGATGGCGCCTTTGGTGGCCGCCATGCGTTCCGCCACTGCCATGGACCAGGAAGCGTCGACTACGAAAAGGACCAGGTTGGCGGCTTTCTTGACCCGGATCTTGCGCTGGAAATCTCCGGAACGGATGGCAAAGGCAACCCGTTTACGCAAGTCCGCTCTCTGCTTTTGGAAGAGGGCTGCGGCCCGCAAGGTGGCATCGAAGGCCAGGTCTTGCGCGTCGCCGGGCGAGGGGCGCGACTGCACATACCGCCCGCGTTTGCGGTTGGTGTGAGTCTGTGAACGCCTTCCGCCAAAACGGCGGGTGATGCGGTCGATTGGGTTTTGGAATTTGCGTGGTGCAAAAGACTGGCCGATCTTTACCTTTTCACCGCCTTCCCACCAATGGGCGTTCCCCGTATCGAAGATACTCCGGGGGGCAGGTTCTGCCGGCGCCTGTTCGGAGGCCTCTTCCCGTGTCTCGCGGGTCAGGCCTTTTTTTTTAAGAGCACGGCTTCTTCTTCGTCCTCAGGCAGGACCTCAGGCTCGCCAGGGGACGGGTTTCCACCTTGTAGCTGCTCGATGCGCTCCTGCAAGTCCTCCATACTAATCTCAGCCTGATGAAAAGGACCCCGCTTGACCCGGTGCGGGAGGGCCAGCTCGGCAGCCAGGGCGATGTCGCGATCGGTAATGGCTTTGCGACCTTCGAAGGCCGCATGGGCGCGGGCTGTTTTCAATATCACCAGGTCCGCCCGATGGCCGTCTACGTTCAACGAAGCGGATAAAGCAGCGATAGACAGCAAGTCGCGACGGGTGTAGCTGGTCTGGTCCACCAGTGTGCGCGCATGGTCAATTTGCTGAGAGAGATCATTTTCCTTATCAAGCCAATATTGCCGAAAGCCATCGGGATTAGACTCGAATGACAGGTTGCGCTCTATGATCAGCACCCGCTCCCGTGCTTCGCGAATGCCGCGGATATCCACAGAGAGGGCAAACCGATCCAGCAGTTGTGGCCGCAAATCACCTTCTTCAGGATTCATCGTGCCTACCAGGATGAAGCGTGCAGGGTGGGCGAATGAGATGCCCTCTCGCTCCACGATGTTCATCCCCATGGCCGCCGAATCCAGCAGCAGGTCTACTACATGATCGTCCAGCAGATTGACCTCGTCGATGTAAAGCAAGCCCCGGTTCGCGGCAGCCAGGACACCCGGTTCAAAATGGCGCTCGCCCTTCTGGATGGCTTTCTCGATGTCCAGCGTGCCTACCACGCGGTCCTCGGTGGCGGACACCGGCAGGTTGATGAATGGAGTTGTGCGCAGCTCCACCGGCAGAGATTCGCCGCTGGAAACCCGTTCTCGGCATTCGGTGCACCAGGTGGTGGGACGATCTGGGTCACATCCAAAGCGGCAGTCTTTGACCACTGCCACGCTGGGCAGCAAGGCCGCCAGGGCCCTGGCCGCGGTCGACTTGGCAGTGCCGCGTTCACCGCGGATCAAGACGCCCCCGATGCGTGGGTCGACTGCGTTTAAAATCAGGGCGCGCTTCATTCGCTCTTGCCCCACTATGGCGGTAAATGGGTAGATTGGCGGCATTACGCTGCACCTCGCCTTAAGATTATAATCCAGGTCCAATCTTATCGCAAAGGTTGCCAAGTTGCCTTATGTCTTTTATAATGTATTATTATCTACATCGAAACCGGAGTACGTATCTTCTATGAATCAAAATGAAGCGAATACCGGGCAGGGGGTAGAGCCCGAAAGCAACCAGGCTGCCGAAGTTAAATCCATCGAACGACCTCTCCGTGAAACATCAAGTATGGAGACGTTGCTTGAGGAACAAGGGGTTGGTCTTGACTTTCCCAGGCAAGGAGAAATCCGCACCGGGGTCATTGCTACGCTTGGAGAAAACGAGATCTTGGTCAGTGTTGGGACCAAGTCGGAGGGCGTGATCTCAGGGCGGGAGCTGGAGCAGATACCGCCTGAGGAGCGCTCATCGTTCCAGGTGGGCACCGAGATTCCGGTTTACGTGGTTACCCCGGAAGACGCCAACGGCAACGTAGTCCTTTCCTACGTGCGGGCACGCGAGGAGCGAGACTGGGAGGAATCCGAGCACCTGTTGGCCTCGGCGCAAGTGTTCCAAAGCAGCATCATCGGCTATAACAAGGGCGGATTGCTGGTGCCATTGGGCCGGCTGCGTGGCTTTGTCCCCGCTTCGCAGATCAGCCTGGTTCGCCGGGCTACCAGCAGCGGTGAGACGTCTGAACAGCGCTGGGCCAAGATGGTCGGAGAGACAATCCGGGTCAGGGTGATCGAGGTGGACCGCGAACGGCACCGGCTGATCCTCTCCGAGCGGGCCGCCCTGCAGGAGACGCGCGAATCGCTCAAGGAACGCCTGTTGGATGAGCTGCAGGAAGGCGAGATTCGCACCGGCCGGGTGACCAGCGTAGCCGACTTCGGTGCTTTCGTGAACATCGATGGCGCAGATGGCCTGGTACATCTCTCAGAGATCTCGTGGGAACGCATAAAACACCCCAACGAAGTGCTCAAAGTTGGACAAGAAGTGCAGGTGAAGGTCATCAGTGTTGACCGTGAACGGAAGCGCATTGGCCTGTCCATTCGCCAGTTACAGAAAGATCCCTGGCTGCAAAAGGTGGAACATCTGCGGGAAGGACAGTTAATAGAAGGCAAGATCACCCACCTGACCAAGTTCGGTGCCTTTGCCCGCCTGGGTGAGGAATTGGAAGGATTGATCCACATCTCCGAGCTGAGTGAACAGCGCATCAACCACCCAAAGGAGGTGGTCAAGGAAGGAGACGTGGTCACCCTGCGGATCATCAAGCTGGATCCCGAGCGAAGGCGCATCGGCCTGAGTCTGCGCAAGGTAGATTCGCCCGCCTACGCTGACCTGGACTGGAAAATGGCCCTGGCAAGCGAAGTGGGCGGCACCAAGACCGCCGAGGCCGCTGAGCCTCCACCGGCGCCAGCCGTGGAAGAGTCGGAAACCAGCGAACCATCGGAGGTAACAGGCGAGGTCGAAACCGGGCCCATTGATGTAGATGAAGTTGAAACGGATCTAACGCCGCCGAGCGAAGAAGAAGCGAAAATGGAATAATCTGTTTAATAGACGCGCGCCAGTACCGGCGCGCGTTTATTATTTAAGGCCAGCAGCCCTGGTCATTCTTTGTTAAGCAGGTGGGCTTGACGGCCAGGTAGTAGGAGCACTCTAAGAGTATCGTTAACAATAAATTCCCGCTCGGACAAAAATACAGCCGCACGCGATAATCTCTGGTAGAATCCAATTGGATAAAAACTCTCATAATCGGTAGATGTCTACCTGTGTGGCAGAAAAATAGATTGCAGTTTTCTTGGTTTAGGAGGTAATACCTTGTCAGGGATGGAGCGTTTTACCCAACGCGCGCGCAGAGTCCTCAGCCTGGCCCACCAGGAAGCCGAAAGGATGCGCCACAATTACATCGGTACAGAGCACCTTCTCCTCGGGCTGATCCGGGAAGAAGGAGGTGTTGCCGGACGTGTCCTGCGTGAGTTGGGCCTGGAAGCAGACCGGGTCCAGGAGATTGTGGAACGCTTAACCGGGACAGGGCACTACCGCGGGGGGAAACTGGACCTCTCGCCGGGCACCCAGAAGGTGCTCGAATATGGTGTGGAAGAGGCCCATCGCATGGGACACCATTACATCGGCACCGAACACCTGCTGCTGGGGTTGGTGCGCCACGGCGAGGGGGTCGCCATCGATGTGCTGCGGAAATTGGGCATCACACCTGAGCAGATCCGCCGCCAGACTCGGCGTGTTCTCCAGGAGAGCAGCATCTCCCGCCGGCCAGGGATCAGCGAGACCAAATCTTCAAAGCAGGAGCAGCAAAAACCGAAGACTCCCCTGGTGGACCAACTGGCTACCGACCTGACCTCCCTGGCAGAAGAAGCCAAATTGGACCCGGTGATCGGCCGCCAGATGGAGATTGAGCGCGTCATTCAAGTCCTCGCCCGCCGCACCAAGAACAATCCGGCGCTCATCGGCGAACCAGGAGTGGGGAAGACCGCCATCGTGGAAGGCCTGGCGCAGAGGATTGTCGAAGGTGACGTGCCGGCGCCGCTGCTCAATAAACGGGTGCTCCAGTTAGACGTCGGCTCGTTGGTGGCCGGTACGATGTACCGCGGCCAGTTCGAGGAACGCCTCAAGCGGGTGATCGATGAATTGAAGTCTTCTGCTGCCATCCTGTTCATCGACGAAGTACACATGCTGGTGGGCGCAGGGGCAGCTGGCTCATCGGTGGATGCCGCCAACATCCTCAAGCCGGCGCTCTCACGCGGCGAGCTACAGGTGATCGGTGCGACTACCCTGGACGAGTACCGCAAACACATCGAAAGCGACGCCGCCCTGGAGCGCCGTTTCCAGCCCATCATGGTAGAGGAACCCACGATCGATGAGACCATCGAGATCCTGCGCGGCGTGCGCAGCGCCTACGAGGAGCACCACCGGCTGAACATCTCCGACGAAGCCCTGGATGCAGCCGCCCACCTGTCTGCACGCTACGTCACCGAACGTTTCCTGCCGGATAAAGCTATCGACCTGATCGACGAGTCTTCCTCGCGGGTGCGCATGTACAAGAGCGCGGCTGCCAAGACGGCCAAGGAACTGATCGACCAACTGCGCCAGCTCCGCCAGAACCACGCCCTGGCATTGGAAGACAGCCGCTACGACGACGCCCAAGACCTGCTGGAACGCCAGGAAGCGCTCGAGCGCCAACTGGAACGGCTGCGAACGGGCTGGGACCGCAGCAGCAGCCCGGTGGTGACCGCAGAAGACATCGCCGAGGTGGTCTCGATGTGGACCGGAGTGCCCGTCATGCAGATCGCCCAGTCCGAGTCGCAACGCCTGCTGAAGATGGAAGAGGAGCTGAAGGAGCACATCATCGGGCAAGATGAAGCTGTCCAGGCGGTCGCCAAGGCGGTACGCCGAGGGCGGGCCGGCCTGAAGGACCCCCGCCGCCCGATCGGCTCGTTTATCTTTCTTGGCCCCACCGGAGTGGGCAAGACCGAGCTGACCAAAGCCCTGGCGCGCTTCCTGTTCGGCAGCGAGGAATCGCTCATCCAGCTCGATATGTCCGAATTCATGGAGCGCCACACAGTCAGCCGGCTAGTAGGCGCCCCGCCCGGCTATGTGGGCTACGAGGAGGCCGGCCAGCTCACCGAGGCCATCCGCCGCCGGCCCTATTCGATCGTGGTCTTCGACGAGATCGAGAAAGCCCACCCGGAAGCGCATAACATGCTGCTGCAGATCATGGAGGAGGGTCACCTGTCGGATGCACGCGGCCACCGGGTGGACTTTCGCAATGCGCTGATCGTGATGACCTCCAACATCGGCGCCGATATGATCAAGCGCCAGACCAGCCTGGGCTTCCAGTTTAAAAAAGACGAGGAAGTCGAGGAGCAGATGGCCTACGAGGAGATGCGTAAAAAGCTGTTGGAATCGCTCAAGCGCGTCTTCCGCCCCGAGTTCGTCAACCGGCTGGATGCGGTGATCGTGTTCCGCTCTCTGAACAAGGAGGATATCAAGAAGATCGTCGAGCTGGAGCTGCGTAAGGTCTCCCAGCGGCTGGAGGAGCACAACATCGTGTTGAACTCGACTCCGGCGTCGTTAGAGCTGCTGGCCAACCTCGGTTATGATCCGGATATGGGCGCCCGCCCACTGCGCCGGGTGATCCAGCAGAAAGTGGAGGACGTGCTCTCCGACGCACTGCTGGCCGGCGAGTTCGAGGATGGCGATACTATCCTGGTGGATGCCGAGGCCGATGACATCAAACTCCAGCGTGTCGAGAAGCTGGCCACGCTGCCCCCAGAGGCAGTGACAACTACCTGATCAACTAAAGCCCCGATATCACGTTAATACAAGGACGCAGAGACGCCTCTGCGTCCTTGTATTTAAGGGCTTACGAAGTTCATCGAGTAAGTCTTTTTCAGTTCAACTACGTTACTCCTATGGTTAATCCTGAAGTCGCAGCCATCTGCGGAAGCAGAACAATAGCCGTTATAATTTCAGCGATGCCTAAGACCTACACCCAGTTTGTCTGCCAGCAATGCGGGCGCCGCAGCCCGCGCGACATGGGGCGCTGCCCGCAGTGCGGCGCCTGGAACAGCATGGTCGAAGAAGTGGTGGCGCCGGCGCGCGCCGCTCGTTTATCGACAACCGGCCCACTAATCCGCTCGACACCCCAACGCCTCGCGGAGATCAACCAGGACGCCGATGAGAGGCTGCCCTTATCCATTGCCGAGTTCGCCAGGGTGCTGGGCGGAGGCGTGGTGCCCGGCTCGATTGTGTTGATCGGCGGCGATCCCGGGATTGGTAAATCGACTCTCCTGCTTCAGGTTGCCCTTGAGATGGCCTCGTACGCCCGGGTGCTGTACGTCTCCGGGGAGGAATCGGTGCGCCAGATCAAGATGCGCGCCTTGCGCTTGATGCGCTCCGGTGAGCGGGAGGTGGAACACGTGCCTGAAGACCTCTTTTTGGTCACCGAGACGAATCTGGAAGCCATCCTGGAACACGTGGAGCAACTCCGGCCCCACCTGTTGATCGTGGATTCGATCCAGACCACCTCCATCCCCGAGCTGGAATCCAGCGCCGGGTCGGTTTCCCAGGTGCGAGAGAGCGCTTCCCGGCTGCGGGAGCTGGCAAAGGCTTCCGGACTGGCGGTATTCTTGATCGGCCACGTGACCAAGGAGGGCGCCATCGCTGGCCCGCGCGTCCTGGAGCACATCGTGGATACCGTGCTGTACCTGGAAGGCGACCGGTTCCAGTCTTATCGTCTGCTGCGCTCGGTCAAGAACCGCTTCGGGGCCACCTCAGAGGTTGGGGTGTTCGAGATGGGGGAGCGCGGCCTGGCGGAGGTGCCCAATCCCTCAGAAGCCTTCCTGGCGGAGCGCATGACGAGCGCACCTGGCTCGGCTATTGCCGTCACCATGGAAGGCACCCGCCCGTTACTGGTGGAGGTGCAGGGCCTTACCAGCCCCACGCCCTTCGGCAATCCTCGCCGAACCCCCAACGGGGTGGATATCAATCGTTTGCTGCTCATCGTGGCGGTGCTCTCCCGACGCAGCGGGCTGCGCCTGGGCGACCAGGATGTGTTCGTCAACGTGGTCGGCGGCCTGACCGTCGACGAGCCGGCTGCCGACCTGGCTATTGCGGCTGCCATCGCTTCTTCTGCCCACAACCTCCCCGTGCGCGCCGATACCGTCCTAATCGGTGAGGTGGGCCTGTCTGGAGAGCTGCGCATGGTGGGGCAAATGCCTGCTCGCCTGCGCGAGGCTGCCAACCTGGGATTCAAGAAAGCCATCGTCCCGCGCCGTCTGCGCAAGGGAGAGAGCTGGCCGGATGGCGTGCAGGTCATCGAGGTCCGTTCCTTGCACCAGGCCTTGAAACAAGCCCTGCTCGCAGACAAGGACGGCGCTCCGCCAGATGGCTAGACATTTGCTCTGCAGAGAGACTTCACGATCCTTTAGTAAAAACCTATATAAACCTACATTGACGGCCGGGGGATATTTCTGATAAATTTGCGCCGATTAACCGGACGGTGATCATTAATCTTCTCTCAAGGAACGGGCATGCTGATCAAGCGCATCCAACTGGGCCTGATACACGTCGCCGTCGCCATGACCCTGGTCCCCATCAACAGCACCCTCAACCGGGTCATGATCAAAGAGCTGGCCATTTCGGCCACCCTGGTGGCGGTATTGGCTTCGCTGCCCTATCTGTTCTCCCCAATCCAGATGGCGATCGGTTCTTTTTCCGATCGCTACCCGATCATGGGCCGCCGGCGCACGCCCTATATTGTCCTGGGTCTGCTGCTGTGCGTGTTGGGGGTGGTGGCTTCGCCCCAGGCCGCATTCTTGATGACAAGCAATCGCTGGGCTGGTGTTGGGCTGGGGGTGCTGACCTTCGGCGCATGGGGGATGGGCTTCAATTTTGCTACGGTATCCTATCTCTCGCTGGCCTCCGAGATCTCAGGTGAAGCCGGCCGCGGACGCACCGTGGCCGTAATGTGGTTCATGATGATAGTCAGCATCATTGCCACGGCGATCGTATTGAGCCATCTGGTTGACCCCTACACGCCCACTGCCTTGGTGCAGGCTTTCTGGGCCATTGGACTGGCTGCCCTGACCCTGGGTGTGGTGGGACTGTTAGGGTTGGAAGGTCGCGCGGGCCCTGGTGTGACCAAGGCTGCCGGCGGATATTCCTGGGGGACTTTGTTAAGGGCAGTCCTGGAAAACCCCCAGGCCACGCTTTTCTTCTGGTACCTGGTGATCCTGCTGGCAGCAATCCTGGGACAGGATATCTTGTTAGAGCCCTTCGGGGGCGAGGCCTTCGGCATGTCCGTCAAGGCCTCCACCCGCATCACCTCGATCTGGGGAATCTGTGTGCTGATGGCCCTGATGGCGGCGGGCGTCCTTGAGGGCCGCGTGCCCAAGCGCAGCATTGCCCTTTGGGGAGCGTGGGTCGCTTTGTTTGGATTTATAATCATTGCAGCCAGCGGAATCCTGGCAAACAAGGCTACATTTTACAGCGGCGTGGTGCTGCTGGGCATAGGAACCGGGTTGTCTACAGTAGCCAATCTCTCGCTGATGCTCGACATGACCACCGCCGACAAGGTTGGCCTGTTCATCGGCGCCTGGGGCATGGCGAATGCGGTTTCAAGGCTGATTGGCTCAGTCTTGGGAGGAGCACTGCGCGATGTGGTCGCCCAACTGACCCAGGACGCGCTCACCGGCTATGTTGTGGTATTCGGCGTGGAGGCTGCCATGCTGCTGGCCTCCCTGGTGTTGTTGCGGGGCGTCGATGTCAGCGCCTTCCACCGGCAGGGAGAACGGCTGACAATGGTTGAAAAAGCCGCCATGGCCGGGGAAGCCTGAGCCACCCACAACGGGCTTTAGGCTGTGAAATCGTTCATGCCGCGGAGAAGAACATGCCGTCTGATTGGCTGAGCTTGAGTGAAATTGCTCAGGTGCTGGGGGTGCATCCTGGTACCGTGCGCAATTGGTCAGACCAGGGGCTGCTACCGGTACATCGTACACAAGGGGGCCATCGCCGCTACCGGCGCAGCGAAGTGGAGCTGTGGATGCACTCACGCGCCGCCGATGGTTCCGGCGATTTCAACCTGGTGGTCCAAGGCGCTATGAAGAACATCCGCTTCCAGATCAGCGAAGGCCGGTTGAACGCCGAAGGCTGGTACGCCAAGTTGGATGAAGAGGCGCGTGCCCAATACCGCCAGTCCGGGCGGGTGCTGCTCCAGGGCCTGATCGGGTACTTATCCACCGATGGTGAGAAGGCTGAGGCAGAAGCCCGTGCGGTTGGGTACGAGTATGCCTCGCGCGGGCGGCGTTACGAACTGAGCGTCACCGAGGCCACGCATGCCTACCTGTTTTTCCGCAATGCCCTCATCGAATCGATGTTGACAGTCTACGAAGCGGCCTCGGTGCGCTCACCCAGCGCCTGGAGCGACATGTTCCGCAAGGTCAATGCCTTTACAGACCAGATCCTGATCACCCTGCTGGAGACCTACGAGGTGTATGACCGGGGGAATAACCGGTGAGACCTCCCAGCAAGCGCTTCGTCCCTTCACGCTGGTCAGAGCGGCTGGTTCCAGCCGTGCTGGTGATGCTGCTGGTCTTGCTGGTGATCACACTGCTCATCGTGGTTCTCTCGTTGTTAGGCGTAACCCCGGCCGCGTTATTTGCCGGCGGGTAAGCTCAAGGTTACAGGAGCGATCTATGCACTACATCTCCATCCTGTCCACCCTGGTGACATTCTTCTTTGTACTGGCAGTGTTCAACCGCTACCGAATTCGTCGCGGGACTCACCTGCTGTTCTGGGGACTCGGCCTGGTGTTTTACGGCCTGGGCACCCTCACCGAAGTATTGCTTTCCTTTGCCTTCTCGCCCCTGGCGTTGAGATTCTGGTATCTTTCGGGCGCCATGTTGACCGCTGCCTGGTTGGGGCAGGGGACGCTCTTCTTGTTGGTGCGAAAGCGCGGCGTGGCTTCCCTCCTGGCAGGGGTCTTGATCGTCCTGACCATGCTCTCGCTGGGTTTAATTCTATCAGCACCTCTCACCCCGGCTACCGAGGCCTACAACACGGCTCTCCCGGTTTCCGCTCAATATAAGGACATCCTGGTGCGCAGCGGGCTGATCACCCTGCTCACCATCTTGCTCAATATCTATGGTACCATCGCCCTGGTGGGCGGGGCCATCTATTCGGCTTATCTATTCTGGCGCAAGAGGGTGTTTGCCAATCGCATGCTGGGCAACATCCTGATTGCTGCCGGGGCGCTCATGCCAGCCATGGCGGGCTCGTTCATCAAAGCCGGCTTGGCGGATTGGCTGTACGTGAGCGAGTTCCTGGGTGTGGTGCTGATGTACGCCGGCTTCATGCAAGCCACTGCCCGCCAGTTAACCGAGGCGCAGCCGGCCGTCTCGGCCACCTCGAATTGACCCGCACCCGTGGGAGGGCGCATTGAACCAAGGCAGGCCAAACCTGATACAGTCGATATTGAGCCACCCGTTGGTCTCGCGCATCCGGCGTAACCACGGGTTGGAGCATGCCACCCTGCACGTCCTGGCTCAACGCCATCCCCGGCGCAGTCTGGCCGGCCATTCCGACGCCGGCGGCTTCTGGTTGATCGGAGATGTGAGCACAGAAGAGGTGCAATCGGCCGTCGGCGAGGCGCTGCGGCGCCTGAAGGCAGGCGAGCAAAATCTGGCCGTGCACCCGAACTGTGGGACGAACCTGGTCACAGCGGGGCTGCTGGCCGGAACGGCGGCCTTCATGGCTATGTTTGGGGCCGGGCGCCGGTTTCGTGATAAGCTGGAGCGGCTGCCGCTGGCGGCCTCCATGGCCACCTTCGCCTTGATCCTGGCGCAGCCCATGGGTTACCTGCTGCAAGAGCGCTTTACCACTTCCGGGCAGCCGGAGCTGCTTGAAGTAGCGGCTATATTTCCGGCCCGGCGGGGCTGGATGCACGCCCACCGCGTGCTTACCCGAGGTTAGGGTTGGAAAAGCCGGCCCCGGTCGTTTACGTCCTGCACGGCGAAGACGAATTCGCCATCGGCCAGACCATCCGCGCTCTCCAGGCCAGGCTGGGTGATCCATCGATAGCAGACCTGAACGTCACCCACCTGGACGGTCGCTTCACCAGCCGGGAGGAGTTATTGAACGTGGCGATGGCCGCGCCCTTCCTGGCCCGGCGCCGCCTGGTGGTGCTCACGCATCCCCTGGCGCGGCTGAGCAGCCAGGCCCAGCGCGACAGGTTCCTGGAAGATCTGGAGAAGCTGCCCGAGACGACCGGGTTGGTGCTGGTGGAATACCGCCTGTTGACCGGTGAGCGAGAGAGAAAAAAGGGCCAGCTCCACTGGCTCGAAAGGTGGGCGACTGCCAACCCCGAGCGTGTCTTCTTAAAGGCTTTCGAGCTGCCAAGGGATATGCCGCGCTGGATTCAGGAACGGGCCGGGTCGCTGGGGGGGCGCTTTACCCCCCAGGCGGCCCAATCTCTGGCCCAACGGGTGGGTGATAATACCCGCCTGGCCGACCAGGAAATCCAAAAGCTGCTGGCATATGCCAATTTTCAGCGCCCTGTGGAAGAAGGGGACGTGGTCGATTTGTGTCCCTCAACCGTGGGCGTCGGCGATTTCGAGTTGGTCAACGCCATCCGGGAGCGCGATGGCCGCAAGGCCAGCGCCGTACTGCACAAGAGCCTGGAAAAAGAAGACCCCCTGATGATTCTGGGAGGGATTGCCTTTCAATTTCGCCTGCTGTTGGTCGCCCGAAATCTACTGGACAGGCACGCTGGACAGGCCGAGATCGGCGAACGATTGAAGGCGGAGCTTGGCGTCCATGGATATCCTGCCAGGCTGGCGGCCGAGCAGGCCCGGCAATTCACCCTCTCAGACCTGGAGCGCATCTATCGCCGCCTGCTGGAAGTGGATGTGGGGGTGAAGACCGGCCAGATGGAAGCCGCCCTGGCGCTGGAGACGCTGGTCACGAGTTTCACGACTCGCTGAAAGTGGAGGTGCCATTCACGCCGATCCAGAAGTGGTTTGGTAGCACCGAGCGGGAGGTGCGGATGGTGATGCCGCCAGCGCGCAGCTCGGGCTGGGCCGCTTCGACGCTTTTCGTCGTCACCATCGTAGGGTGAACGTAGCACAGGTTGGGGGATTTGCCGTACTTATCACGGTAATACCGGGAAGCCCGCTCGATCTTCACCTCTATCTCCACCTTGGGATCGTTATCGAACCACAGCATTCCGATGTTCATAGGGACTCCTGGCTGGAAACGATTACCAACAGTATTATAAGCGAACATTTGTTCTATGTCAACCCTTTCACCCTAGGAATTTTTCCCAATATCTGATATAAATCGATATAGGACAAATTAAGCCCTATTCATCGCATAAATCTCGCCTTCCTGAGGATATTCGAGCCATGGCGAGATTTCAGACGCTCCTTCCCCTTGCAAACCTGAGGGCTTTGTCCGGCATACCTGCGTATTGAGTGCAACAATCGTGCTAGGGGAAAAGCTTTCCCACTCATCGCTGTCTGTTCCAGGTGCCTCTCCACCAACCGCCTCGTCAGCCCAGGGTGGAATTCTTTCTGCCTGCCGCCGGTCCCAACAGGGAGAGCGATGCAGGCGAAGAGAGCCCAGAGATGTGGAGTGCGCTGGATAACGCAGGAATCATCTGGTGAAGGAGGAAATAGAATCCACAGACGATTGCCCGCTATCTCTGCCAGACTTAAGCTCATCTTTCGACGCAGACTTCATCACCGCCAACCGGGATCCTCCCATCGGCAGGTTTTTCATCTCTGCATATACCGGCTGATCTTAGTTGGTTATCGACCCAACGAGTTGGTTAATCAATTCCCTTACCTTTAGGAGTGGATCTGATGAAGCATAGAGTGTTCAACAATACCCTGGCCCTTGGGCTATTGCTCAGCCTGGTGTTTATCCCCATGACCGGCACCCAGGCGAGTGTGGCGTTGGCCTCGGAGCCCAGGGCGGAAAAGGTGATCTTCTTTGCTACTGACGGCATGCGTCCAGACCTGATGGAGCGCTACGCCGCCGAAGGAGCCATGCCCAGCTTCAGAAATATAATGAGACAGGGCGTGCGTGGCGCAAACGGGCTCCTGCAGGCCTTCCCCCCCAACACGGGCGTCGGCTGGTACACCCTGGCTACCGGCACCTGGCCCGGCGAGCATGGCTCCACCAACAACACCTTCCACCGCGTCGGCGAGGGGAACTTCAACAATCGCACCAGCTTTTCTGCCACCGGCATCCTGCAAGCCGACACGCTCATGCAGGCCGCCGAGCGCGCCGGCAAGACGGTCGTCTCGATGGAGTGGGTGGGTTCGCGAAGTCTGGTGCCTGCCCTACAGGGCCCGGTGGTGGATTTCCGCACCTTCTTCTCCAATCGCGGCGTGCTGCTCAATTTCGACCTCCCGGGGCAGCCCGCCGGCGCCAATGCCTTTGGAGTCTCATATCAGCGGGTAGACCTGGACCCGGCAGCCGGCTGGAGCAACGTGCCGCAGTCCTTCAGCCCGGCGATGCAGGAACAGCTCAAGCTGACCAACACCGCCTTCCCCTCCTCCGATAATATCGACCGGTTCTACGACCTGTATATCTACGACTCGAGCGACGATGCAGCCACCAACTACGACCACCTGCTGGCCGTGCCCTCCACTGCCGGCAAGGATGGTGCCGCCGCCGTGGCCGACCTGATGGCCGGCCAGTGGGCTGATGTCAAAGTCACCCTGACGGGCGGGCGCGCCGGGCAGACGGCTGGCTTCTACCTGAAGGTTGTGGACCTGGCGCCAGACCTGTCCCGGTTCCGCCTGTATTTCACCTCGATCGCCCGCGCCAACGCCAGCTACAACGGCTGCACCTACGCCCCGGGCTGCAGTTCGCCGCTCGGTTTTGAAGAGGCGCTCAACGCCAGCTTCCCATCCAGCACCGCCGCCGACTTCGCCTCCCTGGAGGCCGGCATCGTGGATGAGCAAACCTACGTGGAGCAGGGCCTGATGTGGAAAGACGCCCACTTCGCCTACCTGGATTACATCTTCGATACCCTGGGCGTGCGGCCCGACCTGCTGATGCTTGGCAACCCGGCGGTCGATGAATTCAGCCATCAGTTCATGGCCCTGGTCACCCCCACCGACATCGATGGCGATCCGAATCCCTATTACGATGACGCCACCAACGACGATGCCCCCGACGGGCTGGTGGAGGTGCGCGAGGGCTATATCCGAGCCGCGTACAAAGAGGCCGACCAGACCCTGGCTCTCGGCCGCAGCCTGATGGGGCCCAAGACCACCGTCTTCGCCTCTTCAGACCATGGCTTCGCGCCGCAGTGGTTTGCCGTCAACGCCGGCACGGTGTTGGCGAACGCCGGGCTACAGGCCAGCGAACAGACCTCCAACTGCCGCGTGGGCGGCGCGCCCACCAAGGCCAAGGCCTGCTGGGCCGGCGGAACTGCCCAGATTTACGTCAGCCTGGCCGGCCGCGATCCGGGAGGCGTCGTCGCGACGGCCGATTACGAAACCGTGCGCAGCCAGATCGTCTCGGCCTTCCAGACCCTGACCGATCCCGCCAACCCGGGCAAGCAGGTGGTCGACGCCATCTACCTCAAGGAGCAGCTCCGCAACGTGGATGGCAGCGATTCGCTGCATCCCAGCCGCAGCGGCGACGTGGTGGTCGTGCTGCGCCCGCCCTACCAGTTCGACGCCGCCACTCCCGGGGTGCCGATTGCATTCTCGCAGTTCTTCGGTCAGCATGGCTACCGCCCGGACCTGGTGAGCCTGGAGAACAACGTCAACCTGCATGGGACGTTCGTGGCGGCCGGTCCTGGAATCCGTAAGCAAGGCCCGGTGCAGGGCATTCGCGCCGTCGACCTGGCGCCGACCATCGCCTTCCTGATGAATATCCCCGGCCCGCAGAATGCTCGCGGCGAGATCCTCACCCAGCTCTTCCCGAATCCGGGTCGCTTCAGGCGGGTTCAAATCCTGGATATCAGCGATTACCACGGCCAACTGGTGCCGCTCTCCGAGACCGCAGATAATGTGACCGGCTCAGGCGCCAGCAATCCCACCTTCCCCATCGGCGGGGCGGCCTTCCTCAAGCCGTGGTTCGACGTCTTCCGCGCCACCGCCCGCGATGGGTCAATCACCGTGGCCGCGGGCGACTCGGTGGGCGCCACCCCGCCGATCTCTAACTTCTTTGGGGATACGCCGACCATCGAGATAATGAACATGATGGGCTTCGACGCCGACGGCCTGGGTAACCACAACTTCGACCGCGGCCAGAGCTACCTGCGCAATACCCTGATCCCGCTGGCCGATTTCCCCTACCTCTCGGCCAACATCGTCAACCCAACTACCGGTGGGCCGCCTAAGGAGTGGAGACGCTCGCGGGTCTTTCAGTTCAACGGCTTCAAGCTGGGCGTGGTCGGATTCTCGAACGCCGACCTGACCGCGCTCATCTTCCCTGGCAACCTGGACCCCTTCATCGTCACCGACCCGCTGGCGGCGGTGAACGCCGAGGCTGCCCGGCTGCGCTCCAGGAGCAACGTGAATGCGGTCATCGCCATCGGGCATGAGGGCGCCACGGCAGGAACCCTGACCAATCCCACCGGCCCGCTCATCGACCTGGCCGACGGGGTGGTGGGCGTGGACGCGGTCATCGGCGACCACACCGACTTCCAGGCGCTCACAACCCGGCCGAACGGCGTGCTGGTGGTGGAGAACCGCAGCAAGGGCATCCGCTTCACCCGACTGACCCTGGTGATCGATGCCATGACCAAGGCCGTGATCTACAAGACCGCCGACTTCCACAAGCCGTGGGATATTGGCGTGACCCCCGATCCGGCTATCCAGGCGCGCATCGATGAATTGAACGGCCAACTGGCGCCCATCTTCAGCACCGTGATCGGCGATTCTAATCGCTTTGTCTCGCGCACAGACGCCTGCGGCAACACCGCCGGGCGGACCTGCGAATCGCTGGTGGGCAACATCAGCACCGACGCCATGCGCGCCGCCTACAACACTGACTTTGCCATCACCAACTCCGGCGGCCTGCGCGCCGACCTGACCTGCCCCACCACCGATAACCCGAGCGACTTCTGCCCGGCCTACACCCCGCCGCCCTTCCTCATCACCCGCGGCCAGGTGCTGGCGGTGCTGCCGTTCGGCAACGTGGTGGCCACCCTGTCCATCAACGGCGCTGAGCTCAAGACTTACCTGGAGAACGGCGTCTCTGCCATGCCGGCGGCCAACGGGCGCTTCCCGCAGGTCTCGGGCCTGTGCTTCACCTACGACATCTCAGCTCCCGCGGGCAGCCGGGTTACCGGGGCAGTCAGGCAGGCCGCCGATGGCAGCTGCACCGGCGCCGCCATCGACCTGACCGCTGGTGCCACGTACACGCTGGCGATCAATGACTTCATGGCAGCCGGCGGTGATGGCTACCCGGTGGTGACCTCGCGCATCACCACCCAGGACATTATGGATGAAGTGCTCGCCGACTACATCGCGGCCAACACCCCGCTCAGCCCGGCCATCCAGGGCCGCATCGCCTGCACCACCAGCGGCGCGACCCTTTGCCCGGTGGTCACGCCGTAGGGCTGGCCAGCGCCGCGCATAGCGTTAATATCAAGCCAGGGTGTCCGATCGACGCTCTGGCTTGATTTATATAGGCTCTATTAATGTCAGCGGTACAGAGGCCTTATAGAGGCGTTATTCCTCACCCCAGGAAGGCGGACATGGCTGCCAGCAGGTCTTCGATGTGCGTCATCTGGGTATCGCCCATGTGGGCGATGCGGAAGGTTTTGCCCTTCAGCGGGCCGTAGCCGTTGGCGATGCGCATGCCCTGCCTGAGCAGGTAGGCGTTCAGCGCCGCGACCTCCAGGCCGCGCGTGTTGGCGATGGTGGTCACGGTCCTGGAGCGGTACCCTTCGGGGGCGAACAGCTCCAGCCCGTGGGCCAGCGCCCAGGCCTGCACCCGCTCCGCCATGGCCTGGTGGCGGGCGAAGCGCGCCTCCAGCCCCTCGGTCAGGATGCGCTCCAACTGCACCTGCAGGGCGTAGATCAGCGAAAGGGCTGGCGTGGCGGGCGTCGAATCCTTCAGGCGGTGCTTCTCCAGCAGCAATAGGTCGAAGTACCAGCCGCGGTTTTCCACCGCCGCGGCCCGTTCCAGCGCCCGCTCGGAGACCGCCGCCAGTGCGAGGCCGGGGGGCAGCGCCAGGCACTTCTGGGAGGAGGTCAGCACCAGGTCCAGTCCCCAGGCGTCCATCTCGATCTTCACACCGCCCAACGAGGACACTGCGTCCACGCAGATCAGGGTGTCCGGGCTGGCCGAGCGGGCTGCTTCGGCGATCTCCCTGACCGGGTTCTCCAGCCCGGTGGAGGTCTCGTTATGCACGACGGTCAGAATCTCGTAATGTCTCATGCGCAGCGCCTCGGCCACCTGGCCCGGCTCGATCGGCCGGTGCCATTCGGTCTCCAGCGCCTCGGCCTGCTTGCCATTCGCCAGCGCCACCTCGTACCAGCGCCGGGCGAAGGCGCCGTTGACGCAGGCCAGCACGCTGCGGTTGGCAAGGTTGCGCACCGCTGCCTCCTGCCAGCCGCTGCCTGAGGAAGCCGTCAGGTACACCCGCTGGCTGGTGAAGAAGAGCTGGCGGGCCTTCTGCGAGACTTCGCGGTACAGGGTCTCGAATTCCTGGCTGCGGTGGGGCAGCATGGGACGGGTCTGGGCCGCCAGGACTTGCGGTTCGACGTCCACCGGTCCGGGGACGAACATGCGCGTCATGGGTCTCTCCACAAACTGAACTTCGAACAAGGATTTCTCCAATTCTACCAAAACCTGGCCTGGATTCTGGCCTCAGGGGCATTCAAATGTCGTCATCGGCTTTTTGGGGTGTGAGCGGCGGTCGCCGCTCACACCCCAAAAAGATGGATTGTTTCAACAACGATTTAGATTGCCCCGACTGCTATAATTCTCTGTATGCACCGCAATCGAGCCGTCTTGGGCGTGCTCCTGCTCATGCTGCTGGCCTGCCAGGCAGTCCGCCTGCCGCCGGCGATCACTCCGCCGGGAAGCCCGACCCCGCCCATTGCTCCCACCACCACCCTGTCCGGCCGCGCTTCGGCCAGCCCGCCTGAACCGACTGCTCCCTGGGTCTCCACTCCCTCGTCCCAGCCGGCGACCGCGCTGCCGACAGCCACTACCACGCCTACAGTGGGCGGCTTCAGCGTGCGCACCCACCCAGACGGCGGCCTGTACATGGGCGACCAGGTGAGCTTTGAAGTCATCGCCCCGCCCGATCTGGACGTAGAAGGGCTAAGCGTGCAGGCGCAGGTCGGTGAGAGCGCTGCCGCACCCTTAGGACCGGCCAATTTCACCGAGCATGGCATCGGCAGGCGCAGCCAGGCCACGCTGCTGTGGGCCTGGGACACCGCCGGCCTATCCCCCGGGACGTACGTGCTGACCTTCTCTGTGCTGCCGGAGGGGCCGGCCTGGAGCCAGACGCTCTCCCTGCAGCCCGCCAGCGCCCTACCGCCGCCCGAGCCCCAGGCGCGCTGGGTGACCTCGGAGAGCGAGTGCTGCCTGGTCTACACCATTTCCGGCACTGCAGCGCAGCGCGACCTGGAGCAGCTCCTGGAGATGGCTGACGCGCAGGCGGATTCGCTCACCCGCAGGGTGGCGGCGGATTTCGAGGGCCCGGTCTCGCTGGTCCTCATTCCGCGCGTGGTGGGCCACGGCGGGTTTGCCAACGACGAGCTGTCCATTTCTTACCTGGACCGGAACTACGCCGGGGGTGAGACCGCCATGGTGCTGCACCACGAGATGGCCCACCTTCTGGATCGGCAGATGGGCGGCGACTTCCGCCCCACCATCCTGGTCGAGGGCCTGGCAGTCTACCTGAGCGGGGGCCACTTCAAGCCCGAGCCGCTGATGGCGCGCGCCGCCGCGCTGCTCGACCTGGGTTTCTACCTGCCGCTGGTCCCCCTGGTGGACAACTTCTACCTCTCGCAGCACGAGATCGGCTACATCCAGGCCGGTTCACTGGTCGAATACATGGTGGATACCTGGGGTTGGGAGGCGTTCGACCGCTTTTACCGGGACATCCATCCCCCTGAGCCGGGCGGTGGGCAGGCCGAGGCCATGGACGAGGCCCTATACCGCCATTTCGCCCTCACCCTGACCGAATTGGAGCAGCGCTACCTGGAGGCCCTGCGTGCCCGGCCGCTCGAGCCGCTCCAGAGAGAGGACGTGCGCCTGACGGTGGAGCTGTACGACGCCATCCGGCGCTACCAGCAGGCGCTGGATCCCTCGGCCTACTTCCTGACAGCCTGGCTGCTGGACGGCAAGGAGATGCGCAAGCGCGGCATCGTGGCCGATTACGTGCGCCATCCCTCCGGCCCGGAGAACCTGGCGTTGGAGGCGCTCCTGGTGGCTGCCGATGCCGGGCTGCGCACTGGAGATTACCCCCACACGGCCCAGACCCTGTACGCGGCCAACACCGTGCTGGACGCCATGGCGCAGGGCCTGCAGGAGCCTTTTGCGCTGCACCCGGTGGCCGCTGCCTACTATGATATCGTCCTGGAGCTGCACTCCCAGGGCTACCAGGCCCAGAGCATCCAACTGAGCGGGGATTCGGCCACGGTCTGGGCCAACCGTAGTGGGCCCGAGCTGGTCAGGATCGACCTTTCCCGCCGGGCAGGAGGATGGAGCATCCTGCGGGTTTCACAATGAAGAATCGCCCTGGGCAGCGCCCGGGGCGATTCAATCCATCCCCAGTGATCGCAGGCTCAAGGGCAGGTATACAGGAACGAGAGCAGTTCGTTGAAGGGCGGCTGGCAGTACAGGTTCATGTAGTCGAAGGCGGCCACGCCGGCTACGATCAGGCACAGCAGGACCAGCAGGCAACCACAGCCCGCCCAGAACAGGGTACGGCTGCCTCTACGTTCCCGGTTGGGGCCGCGCGGCTGTGGCTCCACGTAGTAAGGCTCCGGGGGACCCTGGGGCACCTGCCCGGTGTAGGGGGGTGGGTAGGCCTGCGGCTGGTGCGGGGCGTACGTTTCCCGGGGTGAGACCGGCGCAGGGGCCTTGGCGTATCCCGGCATGGGCTCGCTGGACGTCAGGGGTACGCCTTCTTCGGTGCTGATTTCGAACACCAGACTCACGTTCTCGCCCAGCATGATCAGCTCGCCGGGTTTCAGCAGGTGCGGTCCCATCAGCCGCTGCCCGCTCACGAAGGTGCCGTTGGTTGATCCCAGATCTTCCAGGGTGTATCCTGCCGGTTGCATGACGATCCGGGCGTGCTTGCGGGATACCTCCGAATCGTTGATCACAATGTCGTTATTGAAATCCCGCCCGATATAGTTCTCCTGCTTGATCAGAAAGTACACCTTGCCCGGCGTTGGCCCTGAACGCATCGCGAGTTGATAGGTTTGCGATTCCATTTCATTCTCCTCATGGATGATCCTCGAATAATGCCGCGCCCATAGTGTACAGATATTTTCTCTCTGTGTCAAACGCCACCGGTAAGGCGACGCCTATTCTTTCATCACCAGCGCCAGATAATTGGCGATGGCCGCTTCCAGGTCAAAGTCTTGCTGCAGGTCGGCTTCCAGGGTGATCTGGCGGGACTGGGGGAAATAATCTTCGGCGCTGACCTGCAGCGTGTGTACGCCCTGCGGCAGGTTGAGCGAATAGGCCCCAGTCGCCGGGTCGCTTTGGACGGGGGCGACGGGAGATGCAGTCGCGCTGATGATTGCCAGCAGGGGTGCTCCGCTGCCGGCCTGGCGAACCGTCCCGCTGACTGTAAACCTGGGCAGGGGCTGCAGGCCGACGTCGAGCGCTGTGCTCTGGCCGCCGGTGATGGTTATCCCAGGCGCGCTGTAGTCTGCGTACCAGGGGAGGGATACGCTTACCTCGTACGTCCCTACTGGCAAGGCCAGCGAGTAGCTGCCATCGATCCCACTGGTGGTGGTGTACACCTGCGCGGCATTCATGGCAGCCTGGACCAACGCCCCGGGCAGGGAGGCCTGGCTCTGGGCATCGAAGACCTTGCCTTGCAGGGCGCCATCCAGCGGCAACAGGCAGCCCAAGTGGGCGGCGGTGCCTACCGCCGCACGCACGAACGCTGCAAAATAGGCCAGGTCCAGGATGCCCACCCGGTCGCACGTACGGTGGTAACAGGGGGTGTGGTCGTCCCAGTCCTCGATCGCCAGCAGGGCCGGGTAGCCCTTCGCCCAGAAGGAAGCGTGGTCGCTGAACCCCAGTGCATCTTGTTCGATCACCGGGGCCAGGTCCAGCCCATAGGTGGAGACGACCTCTGCGAACAGGTTGGCGATTCTCAGGTCGGCGGCGTTGCCCCGCCGGGTATGCAGCTCGAGCTGGCGATCGCCGTCCGAGTCGTACCCCACCATGTCCAGGTTCAGCACGGCTTCGACGTTTTCCCCCTGCGAGGCCACCGCCCGCGCATACGCTTCGCTGCCATACAGGCCCTGTTCCTCCCCGGTGAACAAGGCGTAGCGCAGTGTGCAGCCAAAATCATACTGGCTCAGCACGTCGGCAGTGACCAGCACTGCGGTAGAGCCGCTGGCGTTGTCGTCGGCGCCAGGCGCCAGGTAATAGGGGTTTTCCGAGTACGAGTCCAGGTGGGCCGTGATCAGGAAGATGCGTTCCGGCTGGGTCAGGCCGGCCTGCTCGGCGATCACGTTGCGCTTCTCGTCTGTGCTGCCGGGCAGGAAATAGGTATGAAAGGTGGCAGGCAGGCCCAGGGTCAGGAAGTGCTCGTATACGTAGCGAGTGGCCTTCTTGATCTCGGTGGTGGTCCGGGTGTAACGGGTGGTGAGGGTAAAGGGAGCGCCGTCGATGGTCACCGGCCATTCGCCGCTCAGGCTGCCGTCGAAATAGTACACCGCCTCTACGCTCACCTGGCCCAGCATGGTCTGGACGCGCGCCTCCGGGTTAATGGTAGTGGGCAGGAGCTGCGTCCGTGCCTGGATCGGCGGGGGCGGGTTGGGGTACAGCCGCTGTAGCTGGAAGCCCAGCGCCAGCAGGTCTTCGGCCTGGCCGGGGTTGGCGCGCGCCACTCCCTGGCGCCCGTCCCAGGACAGCAGCTGTAAGTTCAGCCGGGCCTGGCCCAGCGCGCCGACCGCCGGCGGGCGGACTAGGTAGTAAGTTGCTGCGCGGCTGTCCGCGTCCAGGAGGCGCGGCGAAAGTCCCAGGTGGCGCAGTGTCGCCTGCTGGGTGGCGTTGGCCTGGACCAGGACGTATTCGCGCCCGTCGGCGGCGACCAGTTGGGCGTAGATTTGGACGCCGGCTCGCTGGAGGGTCGCCGGGTCGCCGGGGGTGCGCAGGTCCACCTGCACCAGGGCCGGGGGGCCAGAAGTCTCATTCGCTTCCTGTGTTGCGGCGAAGCTGCCTTTGAATTCATAGCTCGGGGTGCCGCCTGCGATGTTGTTGCCTTTGAATTCGTCGCTCAAGGCGGACCCAATCGCAGACTGGCTGTCCAGGATGACAAGCATCCCGATCATTGCCACGGTGCAGTTCAACACGTGCCAGGTTGGTCGAAGTGTGTGATGTTTCAATGTACGCTCGTCGGGGATGGGGTCAGGGTTTGTTCTACCATTTCAAACTCGAAGATCCGGCCAAAGGCTTCGATCACCACCGCTTCCACCTGCTCCATCGAAGGCGGCGGAGATAACAAATCGGCCAGGCAGGTGATCGGGTAGCCTACCAGCCCGCAGCCGACGATCCCCTGCCAGTAGCTCATGTCCGGGTTCACGTTCAGAGCAAAGCCATGCCGGCTCACTCCCCGGGCATCGACCTTCACCCCGATGGCGGCGATCTTGGCGGGGTGGCTCCCCGAGTCGGCGCTTAGACGAGGGGACGCCCCGTGCGGCTCCACCCAGACCCCGGTCAGGCCCTCCACCTGCCGGCTCACCACACGCAGCCGGGCCAGGGCGGTGACCAGGACACGTTCCAGCCTGCGGACGTAGCCCACGTAGTCGGCCTTGGGCAGCCGGGAAGAATCGGCCCCGCCGGGCTGCGTTGCCTCGGCATGCCCCAGCGGGATCAACGGGTAACCCACCAGTTGCCCCGGGCCGTGGTAGGTCACGTCGCCGCCACGGTCCACCCACAATACCTCCACCCTGCGCCGGGCCAGTTCCGCTTCCTGCCACAGCAGGTTCTCGCTCCGTCCTCGCCGGCCAAAGGTGTAGACGTGCGGATGCTGCAGCAGCAGCAGGGTGGCGGGCTGTCGTCCTGCGGCGATCTCGGCTGCCAGTTGGTCTTGCAATTTCCAGGCCAGCTTGTACTCGATGACCCCCAGGCGATGCACGATGCAGGGCTTGGTCATACCGCCAAGTATACAAGGGATTGGGTAACTTTGAGAAGGTATGTCTATTTTGGATTCCAGAGAGAAGCGAGTGGAGAACGGGGAAAACATGCTTCCCAGAAGCATGGTTGTGTCACGCGTGGGAAGATTCCAACGAGCGGTTAACGTCGCGCTAACCTTTTTCCAACACCCCCCGCGTATACTATGGTCGTTCAAGACGTCTCGACGAATTTATTGGGTGTCTTTGGGAGTGAAGCGTGGCTTTCTCCCACTTTCTAAGGAGCGGTAATCTATGAACCTAGATCGTTATACGCAAAAATCCCAGGAAGCCATCCTGGGCGCACAGCGCCTGGCGCAGGAGCTCAACCATCAGGCCATCGAGCCGGCGCACCTGCTGCTGGCCTTGCTGCGCCAGGATGAAGGCGTGGTGCCGGCCATCGTCACTCGCGTGGCGGGGAGCGTCCTGGCCTTGCGCGAAGAAGTGCGCCGGGACCTGGAGGGGCGTCCCAGGGTGTACGGCGCCGGGGGGGAGGTGGGCCTGTCTCGCCCGGCGACCGACGTGCTGGTGGCAGCCGAGCGCTACGCCAAGGGCATGCAGGACGACTACGTCTCCACCGAGCACGTACTGCTCGGCCTGACCGAGAGCATCGAAGGCAAGCGCCTGGGCCAGTACGGGCTGACCAAGGACGCCATTCTCAAGGCCTTGATGTCCATCCGCGGCTCGCAGCGCGTCGCAACCCCCACCCCGGAAGAGACCTACCAGGCCCTGGAGAAATACGGCCGCGACCTGACCGCCCTGGCCCGCCAGGGCAAGATCGATCCGGTCATCGGCCGCGACGAGGAGATTCGCCGGACGGTGCAGATCCTCTCGCGCCGCACCAAGAACAATCCCGCCCTGATCGGCGACCCCGGCGTGGGCAAGACCGCCATCGTGGAAGGCCTGGCGCAGCGCATCGTCAACGGCGATGTCCCCGAAGGGCTGAAGCACAAGCGCCTGGTGCAGTTGGACATGGGCGCACTGGTGGCCGGTGCCAAGTACCGCGGCGAATTCGAGGAGCGCCTGAAGGCCGTGCTCAAGGAGATCACTGACGCCGCTGGCGAGGTCATCCTGTTCGTGGACGAGATGCACACCGTGGTCGGCGCTGGCGCGGCCGAAGGCGCCATGGATGCCGGCAACATGCTCAAGCCCATGCTGGCGCGCGGCGAGCTGCACATGATCGGCGCCACCACTGTGGACGAATACCGTAAGCACGTGGAGAAGGATCCCGCCCTGGAGCGCCGCTTCCAGCCAGTCTTCATCGACGAGCCGAGCGTGGAGGAGACCATCTCCATCCTGCGCGGGCTGAAGGAGCGCTATGAGGTGCACCATGGGGTGCGCATCACCGATCCGGCGGTGATCGCCGCGGCCACACTCTCCAACCGCTATATCTCCGACCGCCACCTGCCGGACAAGGCCATCGACCTGATCGATGAGGCCGCGGCCCGCCTGCGCACCGAGATCGATTCCAAGCCCCAAGCGCTGGACGAGGTGGACCGCCAGGTGCTGCAGCTCGAGATCGAGCGCCAGGCGCTGAAGAAGGAGAAGGACAAGGCCTCCCGCGAGCGCCTGGAAAAGCTGGAGAAGGAATTGGCCGACCTACGCGAACGCTCCAGCCAGTTGCACGCCCGCTGGGGTTCTGAGAAGGAGGCCATCGGCGCCTTGCAGGGCGTCAAGGAGCAGATCGAGCAGACCAGGCTGGAGATCGAGCGCGCCGAACGCCAGAACCAGCTCGAGACCGCCGCCCGCCTGCGCTACGGCACACTGCGCGAGCTGGAAGCCCGCCTGGCGGAGGGCGAGCGTCGCCTCAAAGAGCTGCAGGCCGGGGGCGCATTGCTCAAGGAGGAGGTGGACGCCGAGGAGATCGCTCAGGTGGTGGCCCGTTGGACCGGCATCCCGCTCTCCCGCCTGCTAGAGGGCGAGACCGAGAAGCTGATCCACATGGAAGAGCGCCTGCACCGGCGCGTGGTGGGCCAGGACGAGGCCGTGCGCGCCGTCTCCAACGCCATGCGCCGCTCCCGCGCCGGCCTGCAGGACCCCAACCGGCCGATCGGCTCGTTCATCTTCCTGGGGCCGACCGGGGTCGGCAAGACCGAGCTGGCGCGCGCCCTGGCGGAGTTCCTGTTCGACGACGAACGCGCCATGGTGCGCATCGACATGAGCGAGTACCAGGAGAAGCACACCGTCTCGCGGCTGGTGGGTGCCCCGCCGGGCTACGTGGGCTACGAGGAGGGCGGGCAGTTGACCGAAGCCGTGCGCCGCCGCCCCTACAGCGTGGTGCTGTTCGACGAGATCGAGAAGGCCCACATGGAGGTCTTCAACGTGCTGCTCCAGTTGCTTGACGATGGGCGCCTGACCGACGGGCACGGGCGCACGGTGGACTTCCGCAACACGGTGGTGATCATGACCAGCAACCTGGGCAACCAGTTGTGGGAGGGCGGGCAGCAGGTGACCCGCGAACAGGTCACCCGCCTGCTGCAGGCCCACTTCCGCCCCGAGTTCCTCAATCGCATCGACGAGATTGTGATCTTCCACCCGCTCACCCGGGAGCACCTGGCGCAGATCGTGGAGCTCCAGTTGCGGCGGGCCGCCGCCCTGATGGCCGAGCGCGGCTACACCCTGGAGGTGAGCACAGCCGCCCGGGAATACCTGGCAGAGGCCGGCTGCGACCCGGACTTCGGCGCCCGCCCGCTCAAGCGGGCGATCCAGAGGGAGCTGCAGGACCCGCTGGCCCTGCGCCTGCTCTCGGGCGAGTTCCACGAGGGCGAGGCCATACGGGTGGAGCGCGGCCCGGATGGCCTGACCTTCACCCCGCTCGCCCAGGCCGAGGTGGTGGAGGGATAGGCTAGAAGCTCAGCCGAAAAGCGCGAGCTTTTCGGCCAGGCTTCTAGTCTCACCTGCACAACCGCAATCCCTAGCAAGACCGTGGCGGCGAGCATGGAAATGCCGCCGATCAGCACCAGATAGGGCGGCGGCCCCAGATAGACTTCGCCCAGGATGCCCAATGGCATGAGCAACCCACCCAGCGTAAGCCCCGAGACCCGATTCGCCTGGCTTCCCTTAACCGGCAACTTAACCAGCAAAAAACCGAAGACATTGTTCAAGAACGAGAACAGGTTGCCGTGCACGTGCGCCAGACGAGCATCGAAATGCGGGCTCACGTTGTAAGCCGCAATCCAGGCCTCCTTACCGGGTGAGAAATCGTCCAGGTTGATCAGTACGAGGCCGCACACCATAAAGGCGGACATCAACCACAGCCCAACGCCGATGTTCCATCTGCCAGTGGCGGATTTCATTTTAGCATCTCCTTCCAACAAGATTTATTGGGCTACGCGCCCGGCTAGCAGCTCGATCACAGTGTCAAACAAGAGGGTTTTCGCTGCCTGTCCGGTGTTACTGCCTGTTCCCACTGGTGTACCCAGAACCGCTGCCGCGGCCTGGGGCAGATTCAGCGGGAGACGGATACGCGCCCCGAACTCGCCGGATAGCGCCTGCAAAATCGCCGGCAGACCTTCCTGGGCTGGTTCGTATGCATATTGAAGCAAGGGATCAGTATAATTCGTCAAACGTCGCCCGCGCTTGCTCATGCAAGGGGAAGCATTCTCCGGGAGGTCATGATGGACGAAGATCTGACAACATAAATAGTCCAATTTCTCGCCCCCTGCCTACCCTATCTGGTCAAAGGCCTCAAACTGGCTGGGCAGGAGGCCGCCAAAAAATTGGGCGAAAAATCTGCCGAAGAGGGCTTTGCTGGTGCCAAAACCCTGTGGGAGAGACTGCGCCGCAAGAAGAAGGTCGCCCAAGCGGCCAAGACGGTCGCTGCCCTGCCGGACAACCAAGCGCTGTAAGAGGCCCTCATCGAAGAGATCGCCCGCGCCTTGAAAGAAGACCCGGCTCTGCGCGAGGAGATTGAGCGGCTGATGGCGCAGCCGGATATGCGCGCCTGGTTCACAACGGGCAATGTATCTGGCAAGGTCACGGGTCTCCGAGGGAGAAATGCTAAAGGGAAGATGGCAAGCCGCGTCAAAACAAAGGATGTCGAAAAAGGCGGCACAGTGACCGGCATCGAGATAGACAACACGAAAGCATGAGCCCGGGTTTGCTGGACGATTTCTACGAATATGCTCGAAACCGTCTGCGTAACTTTACCGGCCGCGAGTGGCTGTTGGAGAAAATCCGCGCCTGGCTGGAGCAGGTGGACGCGCCGCGATGCCTGCTCATCCTGGGCGAGCGGGGCATCGGCAAAAGCGCCTTTGCTGCCCACCTGTGGCAGAATCATCACTTGCCGTCTGCGGTGCATTTCTGCATTGCCGGCCGAGGGGGAACGGTTGAGCCGGCAGCTTTTGCCCAATCCCTGCACGAACAATTGGCCGAGAACCTGCCCGGCTTCAGCGAGGCTTTCCGGGCCATGCAGGAGGTGCAATACGGCAAAGCCCAGCAGCCCATCTACGTTCACAGCGAGGTGCACACGGGAAATGTGGAGGACGGCGCAGAAGTGACGGGCGTCAAAATCGTGCAGAATTTCCAAACCTTGCCGCCCGAAAACGCCATTGACCTGGCCCTGCGCCGGTCCCTGAAACATCTGGAAACCCAAAACCGCCTCTCCACTTTGGTGCTGATTCTGGTGGATGCGTTGGACAAGGCCTTGACAACCTCCGCTCCAAAATACATTATGGCGTTGTTGGCCCAGGCGCAGGACCTGCCCGAGGCGGTGCGCTTCCTCTTACTTTCGCGGCCGGAAGGACATGTGTTGGATGTTTTTCGCCAGGTGCCTCACCAGATCATCCTGGCAGAAAGCGAGGAGAACCGCCGTGACATTCACGCTTACCTGGAGCGGGCATGGGATGAGAATGCCGCTTTACGAAGCCATGTCCAGGATTGGGGCGGAGAATGGGATCGCCAGACCTTCGCCGAACGATTAGGCAAGCGGGGAGAGTGGAACTTTCTCTACCTGAGCCAGATCCTGCCCGACGTCGCCCAGGGACGGGTGGCGCGCTTTGAGGACCTGCCCGCTGGCCTGGACGATATCTATCCCTACTTGTTGCGCACGCGTGTTGGCGACATCAACTGGCGTGAATGGGGCGCGGACTTGATGGAGGTGCTGCTGGCGCTGCAAGAACCAGCCATCCACGAACAATTGACCGACCTGTTGGGTTGGGAACCTCAATTGATCCATCAGCGCTTGGGAGAGATCGCTCAATTGCTGGACCCGGCTTTGTTGCCGCACAGGCGCTACTGGCGGCACCATTGGGCGCTGGTCCAATTCCTGGGCGACCAGGGCAGGGCCGGAAAATGGTGGTTCGACTTCTCTGCTGCCCATTCCGACATCGCCGACCATTACCTTCGCGCCTGGGGCGGGCTGGAGGCTGGCCTGCCCGCCCTGCGGCAAGCGGAGGCGCGGCGCCGCCACGAGGGGTACGGCTCGCGCCATCTGGCGACCCACCTGCTGCAAGGCAGGCGGCGAGAGGATGTGCATCGCTTGCTGGCCTGCGAAGCCGACGGTCGCCCCGCTTGGTTTGAGGCTCAGGAAGCCGAAGGAGGGACCGCACAGTTCATTCAGGATGTGTTGCAGGCCTGGCAGGCCGTGAAGACCGTTGACAGGGAAAAGGCAGGACAGGGGCAGCCGGCGCCGCGCCTGGGCCTGGAGGTGCGCTACGCGCTGACGCTGGCTTCGGTTAATAGCCTGGCCGGCAACCTGCCGCCGAAACTGGTGGTGGCCTTGGTGGAAAGCAAGATATGGGAGCCGCAGCAGGCGCTGGCCTATGCCTGCCAGATGCCCGTTTTATACCTTCGCGCCGGGGCCCTGGCCGGCCTGGCCCCCCACCTGCCGCAGGAGCTGCTGGGCGAGGCCCTGGCCGGCCTGGCCCCCCACCTGGCCCAACTCCCCCGCCCGGCCCTCTATCCCCTCTGGGAGGAGACGCTGCCGCTCTTGGCCTGCCGGGCCCGCCGCGGCCTGCTGGCCGACCTACGGGCGCTGGCACCGGTTATGGTTGCCCTGGGCGGGGAGAAGGCGGTGGGTGAGGCCTTCCGCGCCATCCAGGATGTGGGGCGCTGGTGGCCATAGTCATAGCACAGGATTAATTCTGTGCTACCCGAAAACAAAGCCATGTGAGCGTTTGGCTTGAGCATGAGAAGGGAAATGAAAGAGGCTATGTGATGAATCGGATTGAGTTACGGCCTGCCACCGCCATCACCGCCCGCTCCTGGCCGCGGACCGTTTTGGTTTTGGCCCCCTTGCGGTGTCAATAGTCGGTTAATGTTTACCACCCATAGTCGGGTGATGTTTACCACGAGCGGGGCTAAGGCGGTGGATGAAATCGTGTCAGGCAGGCAGAGTTGGTAGGGCCTCCTTTTTGCGCTTGCGTTGGCGGAAGCTATCGCCGCGAATGGTCAGGGTATGTGTGTGGTGGTCAGGCGATCGAGAGCGGCGCTGGCAAGCAGATCATTGTTGAAGACTTCCGCCCATTCGTCGAAGGCCCGGTTGCTGGTAATGATCAAGGAGCCGCGTTCGTTGTCAATAGCGCCGCCCTGCGGTGTTCCTTCACTGCCCGCGAGGTGAATGCCGTTCGTCACCTCGCGGCTCGATATTTGGGTAAAATATGGTTCCCAACTGTATAGATCAGTTGGGAACATTCTTATCGGTCACAAGGAGAAAGACCAGATGGCGATTCGTACTGCTGAAGCGGTGTGGCAGGGCAGCCTGAAGGAGGGTCGGTGAATCATGCGCCTGGGGAGCGGCGCATTCGAAGGCGAATATTCCTACCAGTCAAGATTCGAGGAAGGCCCCGGCACCAACCCAGAGGAGCTGATCGGCGCCGCCCACGCCGGCTGCTTCTCCATGGCCTTCAGCGCCGACCTGGGCAAGCTCGGCTACACCCCGCGGCGCATCGTCACCCGCGCCCAGGTGTACTTCGAGAGGGTCGAGGGCCGGGCCACCATCACTCGCATCCACCTGGACACCCGGGCCGAGGTGCCCGGCATCGACCAGGAAACCTTCCAGACCCCGCCGAGGGCGCCCGGCAGGGCTGCCCGGTATCGCGCGCCTTGGGGGCAGTGGAGATCACCCTGCAGGTCGCCTGGTCGAAGCTTAGCTTTTTCGGATTACCTCAAGCGCGCTGTCGGCTATCCCAGGATGGCGCCCAGGCCGCCGGCCAGGGAGCCGATCAGGGCGTAGCCGATGGCGACGAACACGAAGCCGATCAGGGCGGTGAACAGCGCCTTCAGGTTGTCCAGGTCCAGCCCCTGGCGGATGGCGATGAATCCAGCCACCAACGCCCAGATGCCGCCGATCACACCCCCGATGCACGGGATCAGCCCCAGCATCAGCGGCGCCTGGGCGAAGCCCAGCACTCTCAGCATCTCGTCCACCGTGGCCTGCCCACCGAACAGCCGGGTGCCCACGAACCAGGAGACGGCCGCCCACAGGATCCAGGCGATGAAGGCCCACACCAGGGTCAGGATGAAGCTGATGAAGAAGCTGCCCTGGCCGAGGCTGGCGCCGATCCCGCTGCCCATCCCGGAGAGCACGGCGACGATGGCCACGATGATGGCCGCCTGCGAGGTTGCGCCGGAATCGTGCTCGATCTCCTCGAAGGTGTTTACGTCCAGTTTGAAGATGCCGAGGATGCGGTCGATCATGTGAGCCTCCTGTGGTGAAAATAGGGTTCTATTGGATTAACACTGCCCATGGCGAACGGTTTCTGTCATTTCTTTGTTTTCCATGACTTCAGGAATATCCTAAGGAGGAAGCATGTCTAACCAGACTATTGCCCCTTTCGGCTCGTGGAAATCCCCCATCACTTCCGACCTGATCGTGGCCGAGATGGTGACGCCGGGCGCGGTCACCCCGGCCGGCCAGGACGTTTACTGGGTGGAGCTGCGTCCGCAGGAAGGCGGGCGCCAGGTGGTGGTGCGGCGCGGCGCCGGCGGTGAGATCCACGACCTGACCCCGCCGCCTTTCAACGCCCGCACACGCGTCCACGAATACGGCGGCAAGCCCTACCTGGTGGTCGACGAAACCTTGTATTTCTCGAATTTCGCCGATCAACGCCTGTACCTCCTGGCTCCCGGAAGCCCGCCGCTCCCCCTCACCCCAGAGGCAGACCTGCGCTACGCCGACCTGCAGTTCGACGCCCGCCGGAACCGCCTGATCTGCGTGCGCGAAGACCATACCCGCGCCACTCCCCAGGCGGTCAACGAGCTGGTCAGCCTGGCGCTGGGCGCACCTGCGCTGATTCCAGGGGAAGTCCTGGTCAGCGGGCACGACTTTTACGCCTCCCCCTGCCTGAGCCCGGATGGCTCCCGCCTGGCCTGGCTGGCCTGGAACCACCCTAATATGCCCTGGGATGGCACCGAGCTGTGGCTGGGGGAGCTGCTGCCAGATGGCACTCTGGGGCGCAAAGAGATGATCGCCGGCGGCGCGGACGAATCGATCTTCCAGCCGCAGTGGTCGCCGGAGGGCGACCTGTACTTCATCTCCGATCGCAGCGGCTGGTGGAACCCCTGCCTCTGGCAGGCAGGGCGCGTCGAGCCGCTGGTTGCGCTGCAGGCCGAGTTCGCCGAGCCGCAGTGGCTGTTCGGCATGTCCACCTACGGGTTCGACGGCGCCGGGGGTATGCTGTGTATATACGCTCAGCGTGGTCAATCGCGCCTGGCGCGGATCGACCTGGCAACGAAGCGCCTGGAAGAAATTGCAACCCCGTACAGCGACATCTGGGGGCTGCGGGTTGGGGAGGGGTGGGCCTATTTCAACGCTGGTTCTCCGACGGAGCCCAACAGCCTGGTGCGGCTGGAGCTGGCCAGCGGGAAAAGCGAGCTCCTGCGCCGCTCCACCAACCTGCAAATCGACCCTGGCTACCTCTCCATCCCCCAGGAGATCGAGTTTCCCACCGAAGGGAGGCTGACCGCCTACGGCTTCTTCTACCCACCCCGCAACCGTGACTACGCTCCCCCAGACAGCGAACTGCCGCCCCTGCTGGTGATGAGCCACGGCGGGCCTACCGGCACCACCTCCACCATGCTCGACCTGGAGAAGCAGTACTGGACCAGCCGGGGCATCGCCGTGCTGGACGTCAACTACGGCGGCAGCACCGGCTACGGGCGGGCCTACCGCCAGCGGCTGAACGGGCAGTGGGGCGTGGTGGACGTGGACGACTGCGCCAACGGCGCCCGCTACCTGGCAGAGCGCGGCCTGGTGGATGGCGAGCGCCTGGCGATCACCGGCGGCAGCGCTGGCGGCTATACCACCCTGTGCGCCCTGACCTTCAAGGACCTTTTCAAGGCCGGCGCCAGCCACTTCGGCATCGGAGACCTGGAAACCTTCGCCGGCGACACCCATAAGTTCGAATCGCGCTACCTTGACCGCCTGGTCGGCCCCTACCCGGAGCGGCGCGACCTTTACTACCAGCGCTCGGCGATCAACTTCACCGACCGGCTGAATTGCCCGATCATCCTCTTCCAGGGATTGGAAGACAGGATTGTGCCGCCCAGCCAGTCGCAGGCCATGTACGAGGCGGTGCGCAGCAAAGGCCTGCCAGTGGCCTACCTGGCCTTCGAAGGTGAACAGCATGGTTTCCGCAAGGCCGAGAACATCAAGCGCTCGTTGGACGCCGAGCTGTACTTCTATTCGCGGGTCTTCGGATTCGAGCTGGCCGAGCCGGTCGAGCCGGTGCCGATCGATAACCTGTAGCTGCCGGACTGGTCGAATTTCCAGGTGCCTGCCTGGCCATTCGGGTGATGCGGCCTGTCCTGGCGCGGGATATACTGGCGGCATATGGAGGTATTTTCTATGGCAAAGGAAACTGGTGAGAATCCCCTGACTGCCCTCTCCGAGGCGATGGTCGCCGCAGTGGCCAGCGCTGGCGCAGCCACGTTGACCGTAGACGCACGCCGGCGCTTCCCCGCCAGCGGCATCGCCTTCGCCGCCGACCTGGTGCTGACTGCCGACCACGTCGTCGAGAGGGAGGAAGACATCGCAGTGGGTCTCCCAAGCGGAGACCAGGTGGCGGCCAGCCTGGCCGGACGAGACCCGGGCAGCGACCTGGCGCTGCTGCGCCTGGAGAAAACCGTGGCGGCCCCGGCCAAGCCAGCCACAGGCGAGGCTCGCGTCGGCCAGCTCGTGCTGGCCCTGGGAAGGCCCACCTCGAAGGGCATCCAGGCCAGCCTGGGCGTGGTGAGCGCCATCGGCGGCCCCATCCGCACCGGGCGCGGCGGCCTGCTGGAGCGCTACCTGCGCACGGACGCCATCCTCTATCCCGGCTTTTCCGGCGGGCCGCTGGTGGATACCTCAGGCTTGGTGGTTGGCCTGAACACCTCCGGTCTGGCGCGCGGCACAGCACTGTCCATCCCGGCCAGCCTGGCCTGGCAGGTGGCCCAGGCGCTCGCCGAGCATGGTCACATCAAGCGCGGCTACCTGGGCGTGCGCAGCCAGCCAGTGGAGCTCTCGGCTGCGCAGCAGAGGACGCTCGGCCGGGAGCAGGCCGGCGGGCTGCTTCTGGTGGGGGTGGAGGAGGGCAGCCCGGCGGAGGGCGGCGGTCTGCTGGTGGGCGACATCATCGTTGCCATCGATGGCCAGCCGGTATCCGACCCGGACGAGCTGGTTGCCAGCCTGACCGGCGAGCGCATCGGCCAGCCTACCCCGATCCAGGTGATCCGGGCCGGCCAGGTGGTGACGCAGCCGGTGAGGATCGGAGAAAGACGCTCATAGAGGTGTTGTATAGGCCGGTGGTGGTACCTGGCAACAACGGGTTTCCACCCGGCCTCAGGTGGATGCGAGATGACGGCAAGCATGATTCTATCGGCATGGTTCACCGACAGCCTGGATGAGGTGGTGCGGCGCGTGCAGCGCAGCCTGGCGGTGGTTCAGGACGGGCGGCGCGGGGGCGGGGCGGGCGTGGTCTGGCGGCCGGGCGGCTACATCGTCACCAACTACCACGTGGTGGCCCACATTCGGCCGCAGCGGGTGGTACTTGGCGAGCGCTCGCTGCCGGTGCGCCTGGTAGCGCAGGAGCCGGCTTTCGACCTGGCGCTGCTCCAGGCAGACGACCCCAACCTGCCCGTGGCGCTGGTGGCCGATACACACGACCTGCGGGTGGGCCAGATCGTGCTGGCGGTGGGCCATCCCTGGGGGCAACGCGGCGCGGTCAGCATGGGCATCATCAGCAGCCTGGGAGAGGCCGTCACTATTCGCCGCCCGCCTGGCTGGCGGGGGAACGGCTGGCGGCGCAGCCTGAGCGCTGGCCAGACGGAGTCAGTGCCCATCATTCGCACCGACGCCGCCTTGGCCCCGGGCAACTCCGGCGGGCCGCTGGTGAACGCCGTGGGCGGGGTGATCGGCATCAATACCCTGATCGTGGGCGGCGACCAGGGGGTGGCCATCCCCAGCCAGGTGGTGAATGCCTTCGTGGACCAGCGCCTGCCCCGGCCGGTCCGGGAGAGTTTCGTGTGAGGCCCGCCCGGCGGGATGGCATCGCCGCGCGCCGGCTGGGTTGACCGGCTGTAGATGGAGGCGCCAGGTTGATTCGGGTGATGGTGGTGGCCCAGGGCCAGGCGCTGCGCGCCGGGCTGCGCACCCTGCTCGAGGCCGGCGAGGCGCTCCAGGTGACAGCAGAAGCCGCCAGCCTGGGCGAGCTGGGACCTGCCCCGCCGCAGGCAGACGTGCTGGTGGTGGCGGCCGAGGGGCTGGATGATGAGCATCTGCAGCTCGAATGGGAGCCTGAGAGCTCGATTCCCGTCTTGTGGCTATTCGCTGGCCGGCTGGAGAGCGACAGCCTGCCTGCCAGGGGCCGGCTCGAGCTGGGGCCGCCTCCGCTGGGGGTGTTGTCCCTGGAGGCCGGCGCCGAGGAGCTCCAGGCAGCAGTAGCCGCCCTGCACCAGGGCCTGACGGTTGGCGAAGCGGGGCTGTTGGGCCGGTTGCTGAACCCGCCGCAAGCGGCCGCTGCCCCTCAGCAAGAGCCGCTCTTAGAGCCGCTTGCAGAGCCGTTGACTGCCCGCGAGCTGGAAGTGCTGCAGTTGCTGGCCCACGGACTGGCGAACAAGCAGATCGCCCTGGCGCTGGGGGTCAGCGAGCATACCATTAAATTCCACGTCTCTTCAATTTACTCCCGGCTGGGCGCCACCAACCGCATGGAGGCCGTGCGGCTGGGGGTGCGGCAGGGATTGATCGTCCTGTAGGCCCGGCCTGGCTCTCAGGGGATAGTCAGGCTGTTACTCCCGCAGGCGGTCGATACGAAATTGATGGTGTTGGTGCCGACCTTGATCTCGTGGACCACATCGGCGGCCAGGTAGAACACGCTCTCCCCGGGTTGGGCCACTTGGCTCTCGCCATCGATGACCAGCTCAACCGCGGCTGAGCTGGTGTTGGTCACGGTCAGCGCCCAGGCGCCGGGCGGCGCCCCGTTCGGGCAGGCCGCCTGCGGCAGCGGCAGGGTTGGCATGCCCTGGTAGACCAGGGCGTTGCGGGCGGATACGCTCGCCCCCGGGGCGATCTTGAAGCCGATGCGCCCGCCGGAGAAGGGCTGCGGGTCGCTGGCGTTCCCCACCAGGCTGTCGTTGACATACAGGTCGATCCGGCCCTGGCGCACGAACACGCCCAGCCGGTTGGCCTGCGGGTAGGGCAGGATTGCGTCGGCCTTGGTCCAGTCGACCAGGGTGGTCCACTGGTTGGCTTTCAGCTTCAAGAGCTGGAAGAGGCCCTGGGTGGCCTCGATCTCGAACAGGTAGTAGTCCGGCGGCTGGCTGGGGAGCTGGGGATTGAGCTGCAGCCCGAAGACCAGCCCGTGGGTGGCGTCGCTCTCCTCTCCCAGCGACAGGTCGGCCTGGAAATAGTAGCCGTCGTCGTAGGGGCCACAGGTGCCGCTGCAGTAGGCCACCCCGATGAACTCGCCGGACTTGAAGGCCGTGAGGCTGAGCCGATTATCTTCGACGGCGACGCTCTCCTTCTTGTAGAGCGCCCGCCAGCGCCGCAGGTCGTCGGCGAAGTTTTCGCTGAGCATGGGCTCGGCCTCTCCGGTGACGGCGACCGGGGTGCCTGGAGCCTCGCCAGTCGCCTGCCCCGCCAGGAGCGGCGCCAGGTCGATCTCGTTGCCCTCCGGGAGGTGCAGCTTGAGCGCCTGGGCCTCCTCCGCCACTTCGAAGACCCACACGATCTTGTTCTCTTCCCCCATCAGGGTGCCGGTAGCGGTCACGTAGGGAGGGCTGGTGCGGCCCAGCTCGTCGGCCGCCCAGACTTCATTGTTGTCTGACCAGGCCTTGGCCTGCCCCACGTCGCCGGAGAGTCCCCTGGCTTCAACTACCAGCAGGGTGGATTCGGGCAGGGCGGCGCTCAGGGTCTGGACGATCAGGGTGTACTCGTCCTGGGTGTAGGCCGCGCTCAATTGCAGTTGGAGGCCCTGAATCGTAACAGGAGCGTTGATGCCCGGGATGGCGACCGGGGTGGAGGTGGTCTGCGGCGGCGGCGTGGGGGAGGGCGGCACAGCCTGGGTATCGGTTGGGCCGGGGGCCGCCTGAGTGTCGGGAAGTGTAGTGGAGGGCGCGGTGGTGGCCTGTGGGGCCTGGGCGCAGGCCGCGCTCCAGGTCAGCAGCAGGCCGAGCACGATGGGCAGGAGCGGGCCTCTCCCCGGTGGCCTTGATCCAGCCCGCGTGGCGTGGTATTGGGTTGTCATCTCCCCACCTCCAGAAGGCGAACTTTAAAAGATTATACACCCAACCAGTATTGTCTAACCATCAGAATTTTTTTAACGTGAGTACGGGATAAGGGACTTCACCTGCGATGCACTTGGGTTTACCAGAACTCAAGCCACTCGCAAGGAGAAGTCCCCATGGAAAGTCTACTCGAATTGTTCGTGCAGGTCGATGATTTCTG
>Ga0073934_10002524_pt1 | contig 37680 bp, 34 predicted proteins | sample LarsenN4metaG_FD_76834 | JGI IMG/M metagenome (GOLD analysis project Ga0073934, IMG submission 76834) | Hot spring sediment bacterial and archeal communities from British Columbia, Canada, to study Microbial Dark Matter (Phase II) - Larsen... ... | reverse complement strand
CGGAGCAATGGTCGTATTACAAGGATAACTTCGTCGTCGTGGCCGATCGCGACGGCCAACGCCTGCAAAAATTCACGCGCGAGGGCCGCCTGCTCAAAACTTTGACCGCCACGGAAATCGGCAAGCCCAACGCCAAATTCATGTACCTCGCCATCGATTATTACAGCAACATTTTCGTCACCGATTTCAACAACCATTGCATTCATAAATTCGATCACGATTTGAATTATTTGACTTCATACGGCCGGCCGGGCAATGGCGACAAGGAATTTCTCGAGCCGCGCGGCATCGCGATTTACAAGCGCTTCGGTCAGGTGCTCGTCGATGACCGCGAGTCGGCGCAGTATTATTGGATGGGCACCGACGTTTTCAATCTGCGCGCTGCAAAATATCCCAACCCGGCGCTGCTGCAGGTTGATTATTTTCTTACCGAGACGAGCTACGTCACACTTGAGATTCTCGACACGAATGGCAACGTGATCGCCAAGCCGATGGATAATACGCTGCGATTCTCCGGCGCCCAGCAGGAATTGCTTGGCGGAAAATGGGAACCGGCGCCCCGACTTTCCTTTTATTCTTCTGAAGAAAAATCGGGGATGGACAATCAACGCCGTTACGATTCCACGACATTGCAAAAGCTGCCGCCGGTGGCGGCGGGAAAATATGTGCTGCGCTTGACGATTTCGGCGACTTACTCGAGCTACAAGTATTTTGCCAAGACCGTCGAACTGCCGTTTTCAATTTCGTAACCTGCTTTGGAAAATTTGCATTAAAAAAATTTTATAAAACTTGGCTTGCTTTTTCACAAATAGTTCTGTATATTTTGGGCAGCAGTAAATCTCTGCGATTACCTCTGATCACCTCGCCCGTTGTAATTTTCCAATTTGTTTAATGTGTTTTACAATTCTTCCTGCAATAATGTGTTTGGCCATCGTGCGCGACTGTCCATTTTTATTTAGATATAAATAAATCTGCACAGCACAATAATCTGGAAAGGAGGTGGCTATGCACGCTTTATTGAAACACATGTTTAAATGGAAAGCCGTTTTTATGGCGCTGGGGATTTTTTCGCTGTTCGGCGCCGGGCCGTTGAATCGCAGCAACGAGCTGGTGTGGTCGATGGAAAACGTTTCGCGCCTTTCCGGGCCCAACGCCGGAAAACAGAGCGAAACGAGGCCGCTTTCACCATTCACCGGCGCACCGGCTTTAAGCTGGCGAGCGGAAGAAGCAACACACAATTTTCTGAAAGATGCTGCACCAGTTGTTCCCCGCCGGCCAGCGGCTTTGCCTCATTCTTCCGAATTAACCCGAACGACGGCTCAGAGGCGTTTTGAACAATCTTTGCCCGGCGCCGGTGAAGCGGTTGTGGAAGAAAAAACGCTGAACGCACCAATCGCGGAACAGTGGGCGAGTCTCGAATCGCCGCGGCTGCCGCACCGGACTTTTCTACCTGATTTGATCGCGAGCGATCCGCGTTTGGGAAAAATGTCGTTCACGATGTGGCCGGCCTCTTCGTCGCCGGTTCGCCCGCCCGGTTTGCGTTGGGAACGTTTGGCGCTGGTTCAAACCGGCAGTTTGGGTTTGACGATGTTCGGGTTTCAGAAAATGGATGAATTTTTCGGCCGCGGCCAGCGTTCGTTTCGCGCCGGCAATGATTGGACGAGCGATCGCACGCTGCATTTCGATGAGCTGCTGCATTTTCAAGGCGGGTACCGCATTACGCAAGGCTTGATCGAGATGTATCGCTGGGCCGGCTTGAATGCGACGTGGTCGGAATGTCTCGGCGCCGGCACGGCGGCTTCGGTCATGACGTATCTCGAGTACGTCGACGGCCGCCGCCCCAAACCGAAGCAAGGCGCGAGTTATTCGGATTTCACGGCGAATCTGCTCGGCGTCGGCTTTGCGCTCGCCAAGCAGCACGTCGAGGCGCTGCAAGATGTCGATTTACGCCTCAACTACACCTCGTTCGGCGACGTGTTGCACAAGAAGACGCTGCTGAAATATGACCGCATGACGCACTGGCTTACGTACGATATGAAACGCCAGTGGAAAGTGCCGTTGCATGTCGGCGTCGGTTACGGCGTGCAAAATGCGTTCAAGCCGAATGTCCGTTCGGAGCTTTATCTCGGCATCGGCCTGACGCCGGTGGATATTTTGGAGCGCTTTTATCCCGCCGCCGCCAAGCCGCTGGCGTGGTTGAGCATGTATCATTTCGGCTGGCAAGTGCAGATCAAATAAAGTCGAACGACCGTTACCGACCGGTCACTTCAAGTGGCCGGTCGGTAAAAGATATCCCTTCTTTTCCAGCCACTGCCGCAGCGTCATCACCACCTGATTGATCACTTCTTTTCTCCACGGCATCATGTGTTCGGTTTCCAGCCAAATGACCTCCTTCGGCGCGCCGGCGCGGTCGAAAAGTTCTTGCGCCAAAGCCGGCGGCATGAATTCATCCTGGTGGCCTTGAATCATGATCAACGGTCGCGGTGAGATTGAGCGAATGTAACGATGCGGCTCGATGGGCGCGAGCAGCAGACCAGCGGCTTCGCCGAGCAAACGGTCGAAGGGCCGAAAGCCGGTGTCGAGATTATTGCCGACGAGTTGATTGATTCTGCCGCCGCCATATAAAAATGCCGCGACTTTGTAGCGCGGATCGAGATGCATCACCGCCGGCACGAACGGAGCGCCGAAAGAGTAGCCAACCAAGATGACGCGATTGGTATCGACATTTTCTTGCTGCCATAGAAAGTCGTTCACCAACAGCGCGCCGGCAACGGTACGAAACGCGGCTTCGCGCATTTTTCCGGCTTCGCGAATGCCGGCCCACCAACCGGTGACGCGCGACAAATCATACGGATATCCGAGAGCTGCGACGATGAGCCGCCCCGGATCGCCAAGGTAATGCAATGTTTCTTTGCCAATATCCACGCCGCCAAGAATAACGACCGCCGGAAATTTTCCTGTCGTATCTGTTGGTTGTTGCAGCAGAAAACTTACCCAAGTCTTGCGATCATCTCGCAGCGTCACATCGCGAATTTCATAGCCGCGATTGCGTACGACGAGGCGCTGCTCGGTGGCGATCCAGTTGCCGCGATAAGCCAGCAATTCTTCCGTGCCGGCAGCGGCAAGAGAAAAATAGTTTGCTAAAATCACGGTGGTGAATAATGCGAGTATCGCAAGCACGATCCCTTTCCAAATTGAAAATGACGGCAGATTGTTGCGCTGGGTTTTCAAGGATAACGAAAATTATTTGTGTTTATAACCCAAAATAACATATACACCGTCTATTGGCAAGCTTTTTCTGGAAGGAATAAAAGGCTTCTAAAAAATCCAGGTATAACCCAAAAAGATCGCGAGGCCGGCGTGAATGAGGAGAGTGATGAACATCAAATAAGTGAAGGGCAAGTGCAGCGTGTGCCAATGCGAAAAGGCGCGGCTGGTTAAATCCAACGTGACGCGGCTCCCCTCCAAAAAAAGTTGGCGCGACAAAATTGCCAGGAGGCGATGCGCGGTCGCGCTTGATAAACCCTGCGCGCGCAAGCGCTGCCGCCAAACACGCATTTCACGCCGCCGCGCCAGCCACAGGCGCAACAACGAGCGCCAACCGGCGGAAAAATTTGAGGCCTGCGGACTTGCGGCCACGGCCACGCCGCGTTCGCTGCGCCATCCTATCGTTTCGAGATGGCGCTGCACGACTTTGATCTCGGCTTCGATTTCTTTTAAAGAGAGCATGACGCCACGTTGATTGCGCGGCAATTGCGCGAACAGAAAGCGTCCGACAAAGCCGCTCGCCATCACCAGCATCATCGACCAGTAGCAGATCGAGGCCACACCGCCGAACTTGAACGTGGTGTGCAGCGTCGCCAGCAGCGGTCCGGCAATGCCGAAATAAATGTGGAATTGAAACCAGGTGCGCGGCGCACCGAAATTTTCGAGAAGCCGCCAACGTTTTCGTAGCGGATAAAGAAGCGTCAAGACACAAAACAGCCCGCCCATCACGCCGAATCCCTGGCCGATCAAGCCGCTCGGCTTGAAGGTTTGGTGCAAAGTATGTTTCGGCCTTTCCAGCAATGGCGCGCGATAATAGTCCCCGGCAAAACGCAGCGCGGCAAAAATGACGAAAATCGTGATAAAAATCAAGCCGTAGAGTATGAGCATCCGCGCGTTGAAGGTGCGACCGGAAGTTGTCGGCGTGGTTACCGAAGAATCGATTGAAAAGCCGGCGCGCATGGAATGTAATGATGCACGCTCGCCGGATTTCGTTGTTGGAGCATAATGTGTGGGCATGATTGGCAATTTACAATTTTAAACTGGTTTCCTCCCCGGCAAAGGCTCGCCATGGAGCGTGCGCATTTCGATGCCAATCTCTTTTAGAAATTCAAATGGCAAAATGCCGCCGGCCATGACGATGACATCATCATTGGGAATTATTTTTTCAACACCGTTTATTTCCAAATGCACGTTTTCAGCGGTGATTTTACTAACCACACTCGGCATGAAGGCGCGAATCCGGCGCTGCTGCATTGCCGCTTCGATCATTTGCCGGTTGCGCGGCTTGGCGCGCGTAACGGCCTTTTGCCGGTACGATAATGACACCCGCGCGCCGGCTGCGGCCAACATGAGCGCGCATTCGAGCGCGCTATCTCCGCCGCCAACAACGAGACAGTTGCGTCCGGCAAAATCCTTGGGGTCATCCAGTTGATAAATCACTTTCGCGAAATGCTCTCCCGGTACACTGAGCTTGCGCGGCGTGCCGCGCCGGCCGAGCGCGAGCACGACGTTTTGAGTTGGATATTTCTCGCCGCCGGCAATGACTTCAAATGCGCCTGCCTGCATCACGATTTTATCGACGCGCTTGTGCGTGTGAATTTTTATGCCGGCTTTTTGGATAATTTTTTCCCATTCGCGTAACAAATCTTCTTTGATCACATCGCGAAAGTGAATTTTCCCATAACCGGGCAAATGCAACGGCGCGGTCATGACGACTTTGCGGCGCGGATATTTCAACACCGTGCCGCCGATGTCATTCTGTTCGAGGGTAAGATAGCGCAATTTTTTTTCGGCAGCTTGCAGAGTGGCGCCCAGGCCGGCCGGGCCGGCACCGACGATGACCACGTCATATTTCCCATTCCGGCTGCGCGGCTTCGTCGCAATCGCGTCGATACATTGCATGCCTTGCCGCATCGAGTTGCGAATCAAGCCGATGCCGCCAAGCTCTCCAACCACGTAAACGCCGGGGACGCTGGTTTGAAAAAATTCGTCGGTAACCGGAACTTCCACGCCGTTATCTCTGGCGCCGAGCACCAACGTGATCGCGCCCACCGGGCAAGCCTCTTCGCATTTACCGTGGCCGACGCAATGATCGGGCTGCAAGAGAACAGACTTCATATTAACCAACCCCAACACATTTTGTTCTGGACAGGCGGTGACGCAACTGCCGCAGCCAATACAACGGTCCAAATCAATGAAAGGATGAAGCGATGACGGCAACTGCACCCCATTCCGTTTATTCTCTGCGAGTTGGCGGCGGTGCTGTCGTTCGGCGCGCGATCGCCACTGATGCTGCCAAATCAGAATCAGCACCGCCGAAGCGCAAACGATCAGTAACTCGAGCATGGCGATAACAAAGTTGTAATTGACAAATACAAAACTCGATCAGAAAAATTTCTTCATGTTTTCAAGCCAAGCAAAATGGTCTGTTTAATTAAAACAAATTACGGTAATCTGCAAAAACAACGCCATTCAGGAATGGCATCACTTTTGAACAGACAATCTAAAAATCAAATGTGAAAGACACGTGAAAACACTGCTTGTCAAACTTGGATTTGCGGTTTTTTTTCTGCTCGATTGTTTGCCTTCTGCAATTTTTGCGCAAATTTCACCAGGGCCGTTGTCGCGCGCGCATGCGCAGCTCGAGGGCATCACCAAATGCTTGTCCTGCCACGAAGCCGGCCAGCGGACAAGCAATGCCAAATGCTTGAAATGCCATGTTGCAATTTCACAACGTTTGCAACGGCGGCGTGGTTTTCATGCGACGATCATGGCGAAGGACCAATCCAAGCCATGCGCTTCCTGCCACAGCGATCATCATGGATTGGATTTTGCATTGATCCTTTGGGAAAAAGGCGAAGCCAATTTTGATCACCGCCAAGCCGGTTACGTGCTGGCAGGCAAACACGCCCAAACCGCCTGCCGGGAGTGTCATCAGCCCAAGAACATTCAAGAGAAATTTGCCGAAGACGCCAATGTGCGCACGGCCAAAACTTTTCTCGGCCTGGCGCAAAACTGCCGCAGTTGCCATGGCGATGAGCATCGTGGACAGCTCGGCACGGCCTGCGAGCGCTGCCACGGCTTCGCCGGCTGGAAACCGGCGGCAAAATTTTCACACGACCGTGCGCAATTTGTGCTCACCGGCCAGCATAAAACTGTCGCGTGCGCGAAATGCCATCCGGCGCAAGCGGCGCGTGAAAAAGTTGGAAAAGAAACGATTGCCGAATTTGTTCAGTACACCGGCTTGTCATTTTCAAATTGCGTCCCGTGCCATCAAGACCCTCATAAGGGCGGATTCGGCAATGACTGCAGAAAATGCCACACGACGAAAACTTGGGAAAAAATTCCAACCGGTGCATTCAATCACGATTTGACGGATTTTCCGTTGCGCGGCAGGCATGTCAATGCGCTCTGTGAAAAATGTCACGTTGGCGGAAATTTTAAGAAGAAACTGGCGCATCAAGTCTGCCGCGATTGCCATCAAGATGCGCACGCCGGTCAATTCATGAGACGTGCCGACAAAGGCCGCTGCGAGAGCTGTCATGACGTTGAAGGGTTTGTGCCGTCGCGCTTCACATTGGTGGAACATCAAAAATCGGTTTTCCCTTTGCTCGGCAGCCACCTCGCCACCTCCTGTGGCGTCTGTCATTTTCGCCAGCAAGCCGGAAAGCTTGCCGGCAAATTGTTGTTTGTTTTTCCAGATCAGCGTTGCGAGGCCTGTCATCAGGATGTGCACGCCGGGCAATTTTCCGCACGTTTGGCGAAAGGCGGTTGCGACATTTGCCATCGCAACGAAGATTGGCATGAAACCAAGTTTGATCATAACACCGCGCGCTTTGCGCTGGTTGGCGCGCATCAAAAAGCCGCGTGCGACAAATGCCATCGGCGTGAAAATGCCGGCGTGAATTTGATGCAAGCGGCGAGCAGTGCGCAAATGCCGCCGGCGAATCGCGTTTTGCCAACGAAATTTGTGCGTTACTGCCCGTTGGCTTTTCGCTGCGCCGATTGCCATCGGGATGTTCATCGCGGCCAGTTTGGAAAAAAGGCGACGGTGCGCTGCGAGAAGTGTCATCGCTCGACGATGTGGAGCGATCTCTTGTTCGTGCATAATCGCGACAGCGCCTTCAAGCTCGACGGCGCGCATGAAAAAGTTCCGTGTGAAAAATGCCATTTCCCATTGCAACGCAAAGATCAAACTCTCGTGGTGATTTACAAGCCCCTCAGACAAGAATGTGCGGCGTGTCATCGTTGAGCTGGACGACGGAGACGGCGCGACGCGAAACCTCGGTGTCGCGTTGGCGTGGTGACGATTTGTTCGTCGTGCGTTGTCAAATTCGCGCCAGCTCGTCCAAAACGCAACGCCTGACACTCGCAGTCTTAAGTTTCACGCTTTATGCTTTGTTGGCGTGGCTTTTATTGCCAACCGACTGCGCTTACGCCCAGATCGCCACGACCAACAATCCGCATGGCAAGATCAAAATGGCGTGCAATGCTTGTCACACAACCAAAGGGTGGTCACCGCTACGATTGGATCTCAAATTCAAGCATGAGCAAACCGGCTTTGCGTTGGAAGGGCAACATGCAGCTTTGGCCTGCAAGCAATGCCACGCCTCGCTCAAATTCACCGGTGCTTCAAAAGAATGCAGAGAGTGCCATAAGGATGTGCATGATGGCACGCTCGGTAAAAATTGCGAGCGTTGCCATACGATTCAAGCGTGGCAGGATGTGTCCAAAATTTCGGCGGTGCATCAAGCATCGCGTTTTCCATTGGTCGGATTACATCAACATGTCGGCTGCGATAATTGCCATGCGACACAGGGCACGACCCAATTTGTCAATTTGCCGCTGCAATGTGGTGCGTGTCATCAAAAAGATTTCAACGTCACAACGAATCCGAATCATAAACAAGCCGGTTTTTCGCTGCGCTGCGAAATATGCCACAGCAGCGCGATCACCGGTTGGCAGATTTCCGGCGCGGGCGATCTCAGCGGTTTCGATCACAGCCGCACGCGCTTTCCGCTCACCGGCGCGCATCTCGCGGTGTCGTGCGATCAATGCCATGCGAACAATCGTTTTACGGGCACGCCGGCGGATTGCTTCTCGTGTCATCAAAGCAATTTCCAACGCACGACCAATCCCAATCATGTGGCCGCCAATTTCTCGCGCGATTGCACTTCGTGCCATACCACGAGCGCCTGGAAGCCCGCGACGTTCGATCACAACAAAACGCGCTTTCCGCTGCTCGGCGCGCATACGACGGCGGCTTGCGCGCAGTGTCACGTGAACAATCGCTTTGCCGGTACGCCGACGGATTGCTTCTCCTGCCATCAGGCGGATTTCCAACGGCCCACGAATCCCAATCACGTGACATTGAATTTCTCGCATGATTGCACCACGTGCCACACGATGAATGCGTGGACGCCGGCAACGTTCGATCACGACGGCCAATATTTCCGTATTTATTCCGGCAAGCATCGCGGCAAATGGCAGACATGCGCGACTTGCCACGTGAATCCGGCGAATTACAAAGTCTTCGAATGCATTTTGTGTCACGAGCACAATCAGATCAAGATGGATGACAAACATCGGAACAAGCAGGGCTATCAATACAACAGCCAGGCGTGCTATAAATGTCATGCGCACGTTTAGCATGGCGCGAAACCTATGCGGAGAAAATGCGTGATGATAGGCTGGCGGAATAATTGGATTTTGTCGCTGTCGTGGGTGATGATGATCACATTTCCGGCTCATGGTCAACACGAAGACAAGGAGGCGCGACTGGTATTCCGGGTACGCTATGTCACAGCGGATGCCGTCTATTTCAACGGCGGCACGACGCTGGGCGTGCGGCCTGGCGACAAAGTTTGGGTGATGCGCGACGGCCAAAAGGTTGTGCAACTGGAAGTCAATTATGTCTCCGCGCATAATGCCAGTTGCTTGCTCGACCAGGAGAAAACGCAACGCGACAAGGCTCCGACGGTGCGGGTGGATGATCTTATTTTGTGGACGATTCCGCTGCCGGAATACATGAAACGCACGCGTCCACCGGAAGCGCCGTCGCCAAACGCCGCGCCCATTTTTTCACCGAATAAAACACGAATCAATTCTCCCGGGCCGAAACGGTTCGTTCCCAAACGACGCTACCCCAACAATAATCTCAACGGCCAAATCAGTGTGCAAGCGTTTGGGCAACGGGATCGCAGTGCGCCGCGTTTTGATTTCTTCGAGTCCTCGGCCTACTTACGTTTGAGCGTCGAGCGTTTGGCCGGCTTGCCGTTGCGCTTGAACGCGCGTGCACGCTCCTCACCAAATCGCCGGCAATTCGGCGCCAACAGCGGTCGGTCTCGGCCGGCGTTGTCACGGGTCTACGAAATCACTGTGGAATACACGACGCCGAACGCGCCGGTGGAATTTGCCCTGGGCCGCATGTTGAGGAACGAATGGCGCGGCGTCGGTTATCTCGATGGCGTGGCGTTCGGTTATCGCTTCAATGAAACGTGGAAAGCCGGTGTATTTGCCGGCACGCAGCCCGATCTTTATCATTATGGTTTTCGCGCTGACGAAAAGAAACTGGGCGGCTTTCTGCAAATAAAGAGACCGGTAGGCAAAAGCGCCGAGATCATCTTCGCTGCCACCGGCGTCGGGCAATACATGCGCCGGCAAATCAGCCGCGAGTATCTCGCCGCGGAAATCGGTTTCATTTGGATGCGGCAATTTTATCTCACGCAATATCTCGAAATTGATTACAATCGCAACTGGCGAAAAACAGCGCAGAACAGCGCCATCGACTTGAACAATGCTTATTTCAACGCGAGCTATTATCCGCAGTCATGGATTTTTTTCGGCGTCTCTTATGATGCGCGCCGTCTCATTCGCACGTGGGAAACACGCTCGATTGCCGACAGCCTTTTTGACCAAGCCTTGCGACAAGGCTGGCGCGCCAATGTGAACCTACAGCCAACGGCGCTTGTGCGCTTCACGTTCGATGGCGGTTTGCAGCAACACAAAGGTACGCCGAATGTTTATTCTGCCGGGGTTTCGGCAAGCGCATGGAATCTGCTGCGCAGCGGCGTGGGACTCAGCGCCCGCTTTTCATATTTCGGCAATTCTTTTTCCGGCGGTTACTATCCCGCCATCGAGGTGTCGCGCAGTTTCTTGGGGATGCTTTATGCCACAATAGGAGGCGGCGCTTATCTTTATCGTATGGGCAATGGCGGTCAATCGCAATCCAATCCGTGGGAACGCTTGCGGCTGGACGTCAATCTCACCCGGAGCTTTTTTCTCAGCAGCACTGTTGAAAATTTTCACGGCGATACGATGAAATTCGTCCGAGGCTTTGTGGATTTGGGGTGGAGGTTTTAGCAGGAAAGAATGAGGGGACGAGCATGCTCAACCACTCTCTTCTTTCCCACCCCAAAAACGTTGAACCAATTTTGAGATAAAACGTCTTGTAAACAAACTCGATTCATTACTCATTTAAGGGACTGATGTTTGTTTTACACCTGCTTTTGGCGAAAGGAGCTTTGGCATGAAACGGGAACTCGGACTATTGCCGTCCATTTTTTTCAGCGCCATATTTTTAAATTTTCCTCTCGGAGCGCAAACCGAAAACTGGCCGCGCTGGCGCGGGCCGCGCAACGATGGCACCAGCACGGAAACCGCCATCGCTTCCAAATGGAGCAAAACCGAAAATGTGAAATGGCGTTTGGAATTGCCCGGGGCGGCGCCTTCGACGCCCATCATTTGGCAGGATAAAATTTTTCTCACTTCCGCCGAAGGTTCGGATCTGGTTTTTTTGAGCGCCAACACCGCCGGAAATATCCTGTGGAAGAAAACGCTCGGCAGCGGCAATTACCAAATTCGCCGCGACGAGAGCAACGCCGCCTCGCCCTCGCCATCGACCGATGGGAAACACGTTTGGGTGAAATTGGGCACCGGCCTTCTGGCTTGTTATGATTTCGATGGAAAGGAAATCTGGAGCTTCAATCTCCAGGAGCGTTATAAGCAGTTCAGCATGTATCACGGCATGTCGTCTTCGCCGCTGCTCGACGGCGACCGGCTTTATTTGCAGCTTCTGCACACCAACGAGCAGATCGTGCTCGCGCTCGACAAAAAGACGGGCCGCGAGATTTGGCAGCACGCCCGCAAAACCGACGCGCGCGAAGAGAGCATGCACTCCTACGCTTCGCCGTTTCTTTATCGTTTCGACAAGCAGGAATTTCTCATCGTCCACGGCGCTGATTATGTCACGGCGCATGACCTCAAAGATGGTCATGAGATCTGGCGCAGCGGTGGCTTGAATCCTCCGGATAAATATAATCCTTATTTCAGATTTGTCGCTTCACCGGTTGCAGGCCCCGGACTGGTGGTTGTTCCCTCCGCGAAAAACGGGCCGGTGCTCGGCATCAATCCCAAAGACGCGAAAGGCGATCTCACCGGCTTGACGGCCAATTATCATTGGAAGCTGGCGGACAGCACGCCGGACGTGCCCTCGCCGCTGATTCATGATGGTTTGGTCTATCTTTGCCGTGAAAACGGCGTGCTGCTCTGTGTCGACGCCAAAACCGGCGAGCAGTATTACATGGAACGCACGCACAACCAGCGCCATCGCGCCTCGCCGGTTTATGCCGACGGAAAAATTTATCTCACCGCCACGGATGGGTTGGTGACGGTCGTCAAGGCGGGAAAAAATTTTGAAATTATTGCCCAAAACAACATTGAAGAACGCCTGTCGGCTTCGCCGGCGATTTCAGGCGGGAGGATTTATCTGCGGAGTTATGTTGCGCTGTATGCGATTGGGGGGAAATAATTTCTATGAAAAATATAGCAAGGTTTCGACGTCAAGTAGCCGAGCACCGTGCAAGATACGCGTGACCCATAAGAATAAATCTCATCCAAGTCCTTCTCCGCCACAGGCGCGATTCGAACTCTATAATTTATGCGCCTTGGCGAATTCATCGAAGAACTCATCAATATCTCGGCCTTTTCCTTCCGCAATCTCTTTTTCTGCTTGTTTAAGCAGTCGCGCCAGTCGCCTAGATGCTAATTGCTCTGCAAATTTTTTAACATCGACAAGAACAGCAGTAGGTTTGCCATTTTTTGTAAGCAGAATTGGACGGCGCGTTGTCTGCACCTGCTTTAAAAGCTGGTTCGATTTTTTTTCAAATCAGCAGCAGGCCGAATATCTTCTGCAAGAATTTCCATATTTCATGAGCTCCAATTTTTATCGTGAATCGAATTTTCAAAAGATACGACATCTTTTGTTGACTGACAAGCTTTTTCTGCTCGGCAATTTCCCCATCCATTGTTCTTTTCTTGTCAACTCATGAGCGTTACCAAGAGCTTCCACAACCGCCAATTCGCGCGTCGCGCAAAATCGGGCCAGCTTTTATTCGGCAGCAGCGCCGGCAATTTTGACGCGCCGGGTTGATGCCAACTGTTGTCGTAGCCGCGTAAATCCCACAGCAAATCCTTGCCGGCAAAACCCATCTCGTTGAGAATTCCCGCCGGCTGCGAACCGTTGCCCGACATTTGATTGTCGTGAATCCAGCAGCGTTCCGCAATCGGATCGACGTCGTATTTCGAGCCGGCGCCGAAGACCATATCCAACCCCAAAACCGCGACGCCAAACGAGTTGTTGCCGCGAATCTCGTTGTTCGTCACTTCGACCTCATCCGCCGCGAGAATCATGATGCCGGTGCCTGAGGGAACGCGGCTGACGATGGCCGCCGGATCGCCGAAATTGACGTGATTGTTGTTGTAGACGCGGTTATTGACCACCTTGCAATTTTGCGAAACTTTCGAGGGATTGTTCGGCAGCAGAAACACCAAAATGCCGCCGGCGTTGTCGTAAGCCTCGTTGTTCTCAACCACGGCGTTGACCGAGTTTTCAATCTCGATGCCGCAGACATTCGCGTAAGCTTTGCAGTCGCGCACCAAGATGTCGCGCGACTGGCCGACGTAAATTCCTGCATCGCGCACGCCGGTCACCGTGCAGCGCTCGATGAGGACGTTGATGCACTCAACCGGATACACGCCGTACAGCCCGGGATTCTCGCAGTAGAGATCGCGAAACGTGACGTTGACCGCGCCGTTCATCATCACGCCATTTGCCGTGTAATTTTTCACCTCGAAATAGCGCATCTCAAAATCACGGCCGGAGCCGATCAAGCCGTCGGACAGAATATTTTTGCCGTCGAGAACCGGGCGCCGGCCATTTTGTTCGACGCCGAATAACGTGACGCCGGAAATATCGACGGTCAACGTTTCGTGATAAACACCCGGCATGACCGCGACCGTATCGCCCGCTTGCGCCGCGTCGATTGCCGGCTGAATCGACTCGCCGGAATTGACGATCAGGCGCTTTCCCTGGCGAGTGACTTTCGCCAGATTCTTTTCAGCCGGCCTGGCTTTGAACGCTTGCATTTCCAAAGATTGATTGGGGAGAGGCGGCACCACCGGCAAGCCGGAGGGCACGCGTCGAGGAATTACAGGTTTGCCGGATTCGTCGGTTAACGCGTGCAAAAAGGCGATCAAATCTTCCTTCTCTTGCGGGCTTAAATCAAATTTGCGAATTTTGTCATCGACATTCGGCACGTCGAGACCGCGGCCCGGCCCGCCACCGGCGGAATAAAAATCGAGCACCTCCGCAAGTGTTTTGAAAACGCCGTTGTGCATGTACGGCGCGGTGAGCGCGACATTGCGCAGCGTCGGAACTTTGAACGCATTTTCGTAGCCTTTGCCGGCCACTTCCGCACGGCCCGAATCCGGCTCGCCATCCGGCAGCGGCGGCACGCCGATGACTTTGAAATCGGGATTGGCAAACGCCGGCAGATTGTGGCATTCAAAACAGCGCGTTTTGAGCGAGCGGAAAAGATTGAAGCCGCGCCGTTCGCCCGGCGAGAGGGCGCTCACCTCGCCGTTCGCGTAACGATCAAATTTTGAATTGGCGGAAAGAATCGTGCGCTCGAAGGCGGCAATCGCATAGGTGACGCGCTCGAAAGTAATCGTCGCGCCGTTGCCGCCGCCAAACGCCGCTTCAAAAAGCCGGACGTATTCCGGAATCGCTTGCAGCTCTTTCACCAGTTCGGTCGAATCCTGCGCCATTTCTTTTTTGTCTTGAATCGGATTGCGGGCTTGATCTTCGAGATCGCGCGCGCGGCCATCCCAAAATTGTACGTGATTATACGCCGCATTCCAAATCGTCGGCGAGCCGCGGCGAATCACCGCGCCGCCGGTGCGCGCCGGACCGAGGCCTTTGCCGCCTCGTCCCATCGCCTGGCCGCGATTGTCGGAAAATCCCAAATCGGCATGATGGCAATGCGCGCAGGAAATATCGTTGTCCGCCGAAAGCAGCGGATCGAAATAGAGTAATTTTCCCAACGCGACTTTTTCCGGCGTGGTGGGATTGTTCGCCCGCATCGGCATGTCCGGAAAAGGCCGTTTCAAATTCACGCCGGCCAGGATTAAATTGAAGTGATCTTCGGCGCGCGCGTCGCCGTTCGTCAACTTGCCGGTTTGGCCGCGCCAACCGACGGAGCGTTGGTGGGAAGAATCGAGTCCGGGCAGCGGCAGATAGGTGAAAGCGAGAAAGAGGATCAAAAGGACTGCCCCGACCCAGATAAGCTTTTTTGATTTTGAGGTTTTCACGGTGCCTTTCTTTCTGCGTTGAGCTCACTGAGGATTTCTGTAATTAAGTCTTCGAATCTTTGAAAAACGCCTTCCGATCCATACCTTGGGTATAATCGAGAATCTTTTTCGTGCTGGCCAAAATGTCTTTGCCGGACAGCACCCAATCGCGTTTAGGCATAAATTGCCTCGTTAAATATATCGGCCTTCAGTTCATCCCGAATGGACTCTTTGATCGCCAAATCGATTTTTTTTTGCAATTCTTCCTCGAGAAAGAACTTGAGTTCCATATAATTATCAAAGGTCTTATATTCGGGTTTCATATCCACGAGCAAATCTACATCACTCGTCATTTTTTGAGCCTGTCTGGCATACGAGCCGAAAACCGCAAGATCGAGCACACCAAATTTTGCATTCAACGCGCTTTTGTGCCGCCGCAAAATGGCCAATATTTCGGCCAACGTCCCGTGGTTCATTCATCGCAAATACTCCATGGCTTATCCTGGCAAGATGTCCCCAATATAACAAAAAACCTCTCCATCATCAAGCTTTTTTCCTTGTTTTTCAATGCCGTTTTTTTATCTTTTGACATGATTTGTCGAAACCGGTTTGACAAGATTAAAAGGAGCCTATGAAGCCACGCGATTACTCTCCTCTCATGGCGCAATTTGCTGTTGAATACGCCAAGCACGCGCCGAAATCCGCTGCGCTGCACGAGCGCGCGATCAAATATACGATCGACGGCGGCAGCAACACCTTGCGTTTGTTGCAGCCGTTCGCGCCGCGCATCGTCAGCGCGAAAGGCGCCTGGCTGCAAGATGAAGACGGCCATCGGATTCTCGATTTCTGGCAGGGGCATCATGCGAATATCTTGGGACACAATCCTGAGATGGTCACTTCAGCTTTGGCGCGCGCCTTTGGCGAAGGCTCGGGTCTGCAAACCGGCTTCACGGATCGGCTGCAAATTGAAACGGCTGAAATCATCTGCCAACAAACCGGCGCGGAGAGAATTCGTTTTACGACCACCGGCACGCTGGCGACGATGTATGCCATCTTGCTCGCGCGCGCTTTTACGGGACGCGATCTTATGCTGAAAGTCGGCGGCGGCTGGCATGGCGGGCAACCGTGGGGACTCAAAGGCGTCGGCTATCACGACGGTTTTGCCGCAATGGACAGCGCGGGAATTCCTGCTGGCTTGAGCGAGCAAGTGCTCATTACGAATTTCAACAACGTGGAAAAACTTCATGACGACTTCCGGCGCTACGGTGACAAGCTGGCCTGTTTTATCCTTGAGCCTATCATCGGCGCCGGCGGCTTGATGCCGGCAACGAAGGCGTATATGCAAGCCGCACGCGAGTTGACGCAGAAGCACGGCGTCGTGCTCATTCTCGACGAAGTGATCTCCGGCTTTCGTTTTCGCGCCGGCACGGCAGCGGCGCTTTATGGCGTTCAGCCAGATTTGATGACGCTGGGCAAAGCCATCGGCGGCGGCATGCCGGTCGCAGCCATTGCCGGTCGCGCCGATATTCTGAGCCTGGCAGGACGCGGCGGCAAAGTGAAATTCGAAGGCGGAACGTACGCTGCTCATCCGGCGTGTATGTTGGCTGGGAAAACTTACATGACTTATTTGATCGAAAACGAAGCGACGATTTATCCAACCCTTGCCGCGTTGGGCAAGAAGGCGCGTCAAATCGTCACCCGGGCGTTTGCCGAAGCGGGAATTCACGTGCGCTTTGCCGGAGATCGAAATCAGGATTTGCCCGGCAATTCGCTGCACATGCTGCTCTTTCCTTATGAAGAAGGGCATGAGCTGATCACGCCGGAAGAAGTGCGCAATCCGGCAATTTGTGATATCATTTTGAGCGAGAAAGTCTTGCAGTTGGGTTTGCTGCTGGAAAATGTTTTTACGATGCACGGCTTGGGATCAACCACGACGGCGCACACAGAAGCCGATCTGCAATTTCTCGGCGAAGCCTGCCGCCGCTTCGCGCAGCGGGTGAAACCGTGTTTATAAAAATAAGTTGTGAATGCTCCTGATTTGTCGTAAATTTAAAGGACGACTGATGAACTTTCGCAGAATTTTAAAACCACCGATTATTCGAGAATGGACGGCGCTTCTTCGTGAAAAGGGCATCAAAGGCTTCGTGCGCGAGAAGGGGTGGAAGGTGCTGGCCGCAATTTTTGTTTTTTATCTCGTGCGCGATACGGTGGTTTATTTGTTGATTCCGTTTCTCGTCGCGCAGGGATTTATTTGCGGCAAGTAGCCTTCCCAGTAAATTGAATTTTCGGTGACCTCAGTGAGCTCCGGTAAAAAACTTATTGGCCGGCCCATGGCCTTTCCGTTCACCTGCCCCAATTCTCACGAAATTCAACTTTTACAGAACCAATCCTGCCGCCTGAGCGTCTAAATATAAAGAATGGTCGAATAAAAATCGCTTTACATTCGGCCAAAAAATTATTACCTTATAATCGCCTTAGCTTGTTTTAGGTTAATTTAGCGCCGACAGAAAGGCCGTTTGCGCGTTGTTCCCTCTGTCAGGCAAGACAAATGAGAGTGAATAATCCGATGGGAGAAATTTTGTATTTTCCGAGCAATCGCCGCCATGCGAGTTTCATGGTGAAGAATTTTTTTCTTGCGACGTTTTTCCTTTATTGTTGGGCTGGCGATGCTTTTGCGCAGCGCCAGGGGTCGTTTCGAGTTTTGGGCATTTCGGTTGAGGGCAACAAAACCGCGGACGCGAATTTTGTCAAGCTCAGCTCCGGTTTGTCGCTGGGCGAACAGGTGAGCAGCGACGATATTCAAAACGCCATCAAGCAATTATGGAAATTGAATCTGTTTGAGGATGTGCAGGTCGTGCTCGATCGCCAGGCGGGCGAGGGCATCTATCTGACGCTAAAAGTTAAAGAGTCGCCGCGCCTGGATAAAATCGAATACGAGGGCAATAAAAAGCTGAAGAAGAAAGACATCGAAAAGGAAGTCGATCTCTTTAAAGGCCAGGTCATCAGTCCGGGCGAACTGGCCAAGATTCGCCGCAAATTGAAGAAAGTTTATGAGAAAAAAGGCTATTTGCTGGCCGAGATTGAAACGCATGTCGAAGCCGCGGCCGATACCGAGCGCGTGGATCTGAAGATCAAAATCAACGAGGGCAACAAAGTTCAGATCAGGGCCATCTCCTTTCACGGCAATCACGCTTTCACCGACGGCAAGCTGCGCAAGCAGTTGAAAAAAACGAAACAAGATTCGTGGCTGCGCGGCGGCGATTTTGACGAAAAGAAATATCGGGAAGATCTCGACAAGATGGTGGAGTTTTATCGCGCCGAGGGTTATCGCGACGCCGAATTAGTCGGAGACTCGCTTTATTACGGTCCCGACAAAAAAAACATGTTCGTTGACATTTGGGTGAATGAGGGAACGAAATATTACCTCGGCGACATTACGTGGGAAGGCAACAAGCTTTTTCCGGATAAACTGCTGGCGGCGCTGCTGGGTTTTCAAACCGGCGACCTGTACAGCTCGACCAAATTGCAGAAAGCGGTGAGCGAACGTTTGGGAAGTTTATACTACGATTCCGGTTATATTTTCGCCACCGTCAATCCGGTTGAAAAGCCGGTCGATAGCGCGAAAGTCGATTTGCATTTTCTCATCACCGAAGGCAACGCGGTGACGATCAACAAAATTCGCATCACCGGTAACACCAAGACGAAGGAAAAAGTCATTCGCCGCGAATTGTATTTGCGCCCCGGTGACACGTTCAGCCGCGAGGCGCTCATGCGCAGCCAGCGTGAAGTTTTCGTTTTGAATTATTTCGCGGACGTCAAACCCGACGTGCAGCCGATCAGCGACGAGAAAGTGGATGTGTCGCTGGAGGTCACGGAAAAGTCCACCGACACGGCCAACATGAGCGCCGGCTGGAGCGAGCGCGACAAGCTGATTGGCTCGATCGGCGTCGCCTTCAACAATTTTCGCGGCAGCGGCCAGCGCTTGTCCTTTGATTGGAATTTCGGGCGGTTTTATCGCTCGTTTCAGATCGGCTTCACGGAGCCGTGGCTGTTCGACACGCCAACGCTGGCTGGCGTCAATATTTTTGACACCAAGCGCTCCGAAGGTTTTGGGTACGAATTTTCGCAGCGCAGCCGCGGCGGTTCGCTCCGGGCCGGCCGCCGTTTGCGCTGGCCGGATAATTATTTCCGCACGGACTGGATTTATCGCTTGCAAAGCGTCGAGTACGGCAATTTTGTCGGTTCGCTCACCGATCCCGAAACGCGCCGCCGGTTTGGATTTGATGAGGGCAATCTGACTTCGAGCTCGGTCACGCATATCTTCAGCCGCAACAGTTTAAACCGCCCGGAATTTCCAACGGCCGGTTCGCAGGTTTCGCTGTCCACAGAACTCTCCGGCGGGCCGCTGCAAGGCAACGTCGGCTATCATAAACATGTCTTACAGTCAGAATGGTTTCTGCCCACATTTGGCGGGCTGGTGTGGTTCACGAATTTTCAAATGGGCTACATGGATCGTCTCACCCAGAACAGCCGCATTCCGTATCTCGAATATTTTTTCATGGGCGGCGAAGGCTTGTCGAACTCGATTCCGTTGCGCGGCTATGAAGATCCGTTGCGCGGCCGCTTGACCGGCGCCGATCAGGCGATGATGAAATTCGGCCTGGAATTGCGTGTGCCGATTGCGCCCAACCCGACGGTGTTCGGATTGCTGTTTGCCGAAGCCGGCAACACCTGGCCGAATCTGGCGGCCGCCAATCCTTTTGAAGCGACGCATGTCGAAAGAGGGCGGGTGCTGGGCTTGCGGCGTTCGATCGGAATCGGCGCACGTGTCTTTATGCCGCTGCTCGGCATTATCGGTTTTGATTACGCGTATGGCTTCGACAACCTCGAGTTCGATGCGGCGGACCGACCCACCGGCCGGCTCATTGGCGCATGGAAGCCGCATTTTGTTTTTGGACGCAGTTTCTAACTCGTAATTTTAAATTCGTAAAAACTCTTTTTAAAATGTTCGAACTATCAATCACGGAGGCTGGTGTGAAAACTTTTCAAACTTGGCTTGGCGTCTGTCTGGCGGCGGTCATGCTCGTCGGCGTTAATTCCGCTTCAGCGCAATTGAAATTGGGCTACATTGACTCGCAAAAAATTTTGGAAAAATATAAGGAAGCGCAAGACGCGCAGAAGCAGCTCCAGGATCTCAACAAACGTTGGGAAGATGAAGCCAAAAATATGCAACAGGAATTGCAAAGCAAGCTGGAGGAGCTTGAGTCGCAAGCGCTGCTGTTGAGCGAGGAGCGCAAGAAAGAGAAAGAAAACGAATTGCAGAATCTCAATATTCGTTTGCAGCAATTTCAACAGGATAAATGGGGCAACCAAGGCGAAGTCTTTGCCGAACGCGCCAAGCTGATGCAGCCGGTGATCGACAAGATCAACGCCGTGATTAAAAAAGTCGGCTCGGAGGAAAAATTCGATTATATCTTTGATGTCGTCAACGGCAACATTCTCCACGTCAGCGATTCTCAGCCGAACCTGACGGACAAAGTTTTGGAAGAGCTTAACAAGAGCGTCGCCACGGCGAAGCCAGCCAGCACCACGGCAAAACCGCCGGCGGCGACACCCAAGCCGAAGAACTAGCAAGTGGCAAATTGCAAGTGGCAAGTTGTCGATTAGGTCTTGCTCCTTGCAATTTGCCCTCTTGCCCCTTGCTATGGTAACTTCCTTGCGACTTACGGCGGCAGAGATCGCGCGCGCCATTGCCGGACGCGTCGAGGGTGATGCCGCCGTTATCATTACGGGCCTGGCGCCGATCGATCAAGCGCGGCCGGGCGACTTGACGTTTGTCGCTCAGCCGCGTTATTTTTCTTATATTGACAAAACCCCGGCGGCGGCGGTTTTGGTCGAGCAGAATTATTCGACGACACCGGCCAACGGCGTCGTTCTCATTCGCGTCGCCAATCCGTATTTTGCTTTTTTGCAAATTGCCAAAAATTTTTTCCAGCCGCCGGCATCGTGGACCGGCGTGCATCCCACCGCCATCGTCGGCGAGAATGTGCGTCTCGGTGAAAATGTAGTGATCGGCCCGCATGTGATCATCGAGCCGGAATGTGCAATTGGCGACAACGCGAGCATCGGCGCGTTGTGTTATATCGGCCGCGGCGCGCAACTCGGCCATCGCGTCGTGCTTTTTCCGCAGGTGCACGTCGCGTACGGCGTGCACCTCGGCAACGACGTCATCGTTCAGGCTGGTTCGGTGATCGGTTCGGATGGATTCGGTTACGTCAAACACGAAGGCGCGTATCACAAAATTCCCCATATCGGCGCGGTCGTGCTCGAAGACGGCGTCGAGATCGGCGCCAACTGCACGATTGATCGCGGCACGTTCGGCGAGACGCGCATTCGCCGCGGCACGAAGCTCGATAATCTCGTGCATCTTGCCCACAATGTTGAAGTCGGCGAGCACACTGTGATAGCGGCGCAAACCGGCGTTTCCGGCAGCACGAAAATCGGCAACCGGGTGACGATTGCGGGCCAAGTCGGTTTCGTCGGCCACATCGAAATCGGCGACGACGCCACGTTTGGCGCTCAAGCCGGCGTCACCAAATCGATACCGGCAGGAATCACGGTTTCGGGCTATCCGGCGCGCGAGCACTCGTTGGCGCGCAAAGAAGAAGCCGCGCGCCGCCGCCTGCCGGAGTTGCTCAAACGCGTGCGGGCGTTGGAAAAAGCGCTGGCGCAAATCGCGCCGGAGGCGTTGGAGAAAATTGATGATTCGGAAGTTTAGTAACGACAAAAGCAAAGATCGTACGAGTTTAGCCACATGAACTCGGAGTGCAAAACTTTAGTTTTGCGATGATAAATCATCGCACTCCGGCTCAGATGGCTAAATTCATACAAGACGCCTATTTGCTCATGACGATGGATGATGTGCCAGCTAAATACCAAACAAAAGAAATCAAAGTATTTGGGATTATCAAGTCAATAGTTGCTAATAAAAACAAGTGAATTCGGACAAGCGGCAAATTTTTTATTGACCAAAGTCGTTCACCGATCCTGCCATTTGCCACTTGCCCTTTGCTCGGAGGAGGAATGCTCGAAAAACAACGCACGATTACAAAAGCAATTTCCATTTTCGGCGTCGGCCTGCACACCGGAAATCCGACCAACATGACGTTTCATCCGGCGCCGCCGAATACCGGCATTATTTTTAGACGCCTCGACTTGCCGGATAACCCGCAGGTGAAGGCCGACATTGACAATGTGATTGATATCTCGCGCGGCACCACGATTGCCAAAGGCGAGGCGGTTGTGCACACCGTCGAACACGTTCTCGCCGCGGTTGCCGGTTTGATGATCGATAATGTCATTATTGATTTGGATGCCAATGAGCCGCCGGTGATGGATGGCAGCGCGCTGCCGTTCGTGCAGGTGTTGAAGCAAGGCGGCATCGTCGAACAGGATTCGCCGCGCGATTATATCGTGATTGACAAAACGATTGTTTATTCCGAAGAAAAGCGCGGCGTCGACATCGTGGTGTTTCCCTCGGATGAATTTCGCATCACGTTTCTCATTGATTACCATAACAGCGCGCTGGCGACGCAATATACCGCCATCTACTCTTTGAAGGGTGAATTTGAAACCGAATTTGCCCCGGCGCGCACGTTTTGTTTTCTTTCCGAAGTCGAGCCGTTGTTGCAGCAGGGACTGATTAAGGGCGGCAATTTGGACAATGCGATTGTGTTCATCGATCGCAAAATCGAAGAGAACGAAGTTGGCCGCCTGAAGCAGCTTTTCAAAATAACCGGTGACGATGTTACAATCGGCATGAACGGCATTTTAAACGGCAAGGAGCTGCGCTTCAAAAACGAGCCGGTGCGGCACAAGGCGCTGGATTTGCTGGGCGATCTGGCGCTGCTCGGCATGCCGTTGAAGGCCCACGTACAAGCCGCGCGCTCCGGCCACGCCGCCAATGTCGAATTGGTCAAGCGCATCCGCAAAGAGTATCAAAAAATTCAAATTACTTCGAAATATCAGGGCAGCCGCAAAGGCGATTTCGTGCTGGATTCGCAGGCGATTTTGAAGATTCTGCCGCATCGTTATCCGTTCATTATGGTGGATCGCATCCTCGATTTGATTCCACAGGAGCGCGTCGTCGGCGTCAAGAATGTCACCATCAACGAGCCGTTTTTTCAGGGACATTTTCCCGACCATCCGATCATGCCCGGGGTGTTGATTCTCGAAGCGATGGCGCAAGTCGGCGGCGTGTTGTTGTTGAACGCCGAATCCGATCCTGAAAACAAATTGGTTTATTTTACCGGTCTCGACCGCGTCAAATTTCGCAAACCGGTTCGCCCCGGCGACCAGATTCGCTTCGAAGTGGAAATGTTGAAGTACCGCCAAACGCTTTGCAAAATGGCCGGCAAAGCGTTCGTCGCCAATGAACTTGTCTGCGAAGCCGAGCTTTCGGCGGCGGTGGTTGATCGTACTTAATGTAATATTTAATCTCATAGCGCGGCGGTAACAGTTCAGGCAACCGTCCGGACGCTTCGTGATTGGATCAAATTCGTTTTAATAACACCGTCATTCTCGCACAAAAGCCTACGGCCGCAGGCGTCCGGACGGTGAACTGTTACGCGCGGCTTTGACCGCAACCAAAAGAATTGAAAATTTTAAATTGAAAATTTTCAATTTAAAATTTTTTCTGCATGACGAATTTCACCTCGAACGATACTGGCGCGATTCGGATTCATCCGACGGCGGTTGTTGACCCCAAAGCCGAACTTGAAACCGGCGTCGCCATCGGCCCGTATAGCGTGATTGAAGCCAATGTTCGCATCGGCAAAAACTGCCGGATTGGGCCGCACGTGCACGTTGCTGCCGGTGCGCGCCTCGGTGCGGACTGTCGCGTCTTCACCGGCGCGGCGCTCGGCAATCCGCCGCAGGATTTGAAATTTGGCGGCGAAGAGACGACGCTCGAAATCGGCGAGCGCACGACGATTCGCGAGTTTGCCACGCTCAACCGCGGCACCAAAGACCATTGGAAAACCGTTATCGGCAGCGATTGTTTATTGATGGCCTATTCGCACGTGGCGCACGATTGCATCATCGGCGATCATTGCATTATCGCCAATTCCGTCAATCTCGCCGGCCACGTCGTCATCGAAGATTGGGCCAGTCTCGGCGGGATGGTGCCGGTGCATCAATTCGTTCGCCTCGGCCAGCACTGCTTCATCGGCGGCGGTTATCGCGTCGTGAAAGATGTGCCGCCGTACATTCTCGCCGTCGGCGACCCGATGACATATGGCGGCTTGAACTCCGTGGGATTGAGCCGCCGTGGTTTTACTGAAGAAGCGATGACGGTTTTGAAGCGAGCGTATAAATTGCTTTATAAATCGAAGCTCAATGTGAGTCAAGCCGTCAAACGCATTCGCGAAGAATGCGAGCTGACGCCGGAAGTGCAAAACGTGCTGGCGTTTATCGAGAAAAGCGAGCGGGGGATTATCGGGTGACTTGCGTAATTGACTTGTAGAGCGGTGATTGGTCATTGCGACTCTGCACAAAGACGAGAGGGTAAGGCCATGGCAGTTATAGCAATGTTCTACGGCATTATTGTATCAATGTACTATTTTGATAATCGACAGCACCACGTGCCTCATGTTCATGTCAAATATTCGGATCAAGAAGTAGTTCTTTCAATCCCGGACGGTCAAGTATTGGAAGGCAATTTGAAAGCTAATAAATTGAAACTGGTTCAAGCGTGGATCGAAATACATCAAGATGAATTAATGGCAGATTGGGAGCTTGCCAGTCAAGGTCAAGTTGTTTTTAAAATTGATCCTTTAAAATAGGAGCGACTGATATGAATCCCAGGATCAAAAGCGTCAAACCAGATTCGAATTATACACTAATTCTGACCTTCACTAACGGAGAAGTTAAATCTTTTGATATGAAGCCCTATTTAAATAAAGGCATATTTCAAGAGCTAAAAGATTTACGCTTGTTCAACTCCGTTAAGCCTTTTTTGGGAAGTATTCAATGGAAGAATGGCCAAGATCTTTGCCCCGATACATTGTATTTAGAAAGCAAGCCAATACGGAAAAAAAATCATGCAACACGCCATGACCACCACCGCGTTCGCCTTTGACGGATTCCGCATTACCAAAACGCTCGGCGTCGTGCGCGGCATCACCGTGCGCTCGCGCTCGATTTTTGGCACCATCGGCGGCGCTTTGCAAACGCTTGTCGGAGGAAACATTACGCTTTTCACCGAGCTGTGCGAGAAGACGCGCGCCGAAGCGTTTGACATGATGGTGGCACACGCCGCGCAGCTTGGCGCCAACGCGGTGATCGGAATCCGCTACGACGCCAATGAGGTGATGGACGGTGTGACCGAAGTGTTGTGCTATGGGACCGCGGTTGTCGTGGAGCAGGTGTGAAGCGATGCGCTGGCGCTTTCTCAACACCGGCGCGCAGGCCGGCGATTATAACATGGCGCTCGACGCCGCCATGGCGCAAAGCAGTGTCACCAACGAGCCGGCGCTGCGCGTTTTCAAATGGCAGCCGGATTGCATCTCGCTCGGGTATCATCAAAATGTCGATGAAATTGATTTGGCAAAATGCCGACAAGCGGGCATAGAGGTTGCGAGGCGTCCAACCGGCGGTCGGGCGATTTTGCACGCGCAGGAGTTGACGTACAGCGTCATGATTCCGGCAGCGCATGAATGGTTCAAAATTTTGCCGCTCGATCTTTATCGCCAGTTGAGCGAAGCGATTGCCGCCGGCTTGCGCCATCTCGGCGCCGAGGTTAATTTTGCGGCGGGAGAAAAATTACACATCGACGGCCGGCCGCTGCGCATGGCTTGTTTTGCCAGCGCGGCGCGCAACGAATTGACGGCCGCCGGCAAAAAAATTGTCGGCAGCGCGCAAAGGCGATTCCGGCGGGGAATTTTGCAGCACGGTTCGATTCTGCTCGACGCCGCGCACGAGAAATTGCCGGAATTTTTAACCGGCGATGAAACCGGCCGCGCCATCGAGCGCCGCCGCTTGAAAAATCATACGACCACGTTGCGGCAAGTCTGCGGCCGCTTCGTCGATTTTGATGAAACCGCGTTGGCGTTGCGCCGCGGTTTTGCTGAAACTTTGAGCATAGATTTTTTAAATGATGCTGTAACCGATGAAGAACATAAAATAGCCGAGAGGTGGCAAGAACGTTTTCGGATCCTAAACCTTAAACCAAGAGAGGATTTATGCGTAAGCGAAACATTGCAATTCTGATGCTGCTCGCCGGATGTTTATTCTTCACAAGCGTCTCGTCGCAAGACTTTTCGAAGACGACCATCGGCAAAAATTACACTGGACTTAAAAATGCCGACAGGGACAATAAAACGAATCGCGCGGACGATGATTTTGACGAACAAATCAAATCCATTGTCAAACTGTTTAGCTCATTGGTCGGCAGCGGTTTCGTGAATACCGCCTCGCTGCACAATATTGCCGGCGTTGACGTTGGCCTTCGCGGCGTCATTACGGCCATACCGGATGAATTCAAAAGCATTGTCCCGGATGACATAAAGAGAAAATATGGCGTCACCGATCCATTGAGCGGCGAGAAAACGGTTCCGCTGCCATTTTTACACGCCAGCCTTGGTTTGCCGGCGAATTTTGAAATTATGGCCAAGTTTATTACCTTTAAAGTGGCGGACGAACCGGATGGCAACGTCACCTTGCTCGGCGGCGCGCTGAAATACGGCCTCTTACGAGGCAACGTCGCGATGCCGTCGATTACGCTGCTCGGCGGCTATCAAACGATTATCGTGCCGGATGAATACGCATTCGGCAATGTTTCCACCTACAGTCTCAAAGGCTACCTCAGCAAAGGTTTCGTCATTGCAACGGTTTACGCCGGCGGCGGCATCGAGCACACACGATTGAAAATCGACATTCCGGGTCTCATCACCAGAAATTATGATGTGACCTACCCCAGCGGCACGGTTGGCTTGACGATCACGCCGTTCCCGCTGGTCAAAGTCAACGCCGACTATAACTTCGGCGAGTTGAAAAATATTGCCGTCGGTGTTGGAATTAGCATTCGTTGAGCATTTATGAAACGTTTGACGATCCTGGGTTCAACCGGTTCCATCGGCGCCAATTGTTTGAACGTCGTGGAGACGCATGCCGGTGAATTTGAAGCCGCTTATTTGGCGGCGCACGGAAACGTGGCGCTGCTCTATCAACAAGCGCAGCAATTTCGGCCTCGCGCCGTCGTCGTTGTCCAGCCGCCGGCCGAGGGGGATTGGATGGAACGTTTCAAAAAACTTGGCGTCGAATTTTTAACCGGCGCGGCGGCGTTGGTGGAAATCGCCGCGGCGGCAGAAGTCGATATCGTGGTGAATGCGATCGTCGGCGCGGCCGGTTTGCCGGCAACATTGCAAGCGCTGCAAAAAGGCCGCACCGTGGCGTTGGCTAACAAAGAAACGCTGGTCGTGGCCGGAGAGCTGATCACCGCCGCGGCGCGAAAGCACGGCGGCGTGTTGATTCCGATAGACAGCGAACACAGCGCGGTGTGGCAATGCCTGGTGGGCGAATCGCGGCAGCGCATCGAGAAGCTCGTTCTCACCGCCTCCGGCGGGCCGTTTCGGCAGCGACCCAAAGATGATTTTGCCGGCATCACCGTCGCCGAAGCGCTGAATCATCCCAATTGGAACATGGGCCGCAAGATCACGATTGATTCGGCGACGCTGATGAACAAAGGCCTGGAAGTGATCGAAGCGCATTGGCTCTTTGAGGTGGCGGTGGATCGCATTCATGTGGTGATTCATCCGCAGTCGATCATTCACTCAATGGTCGAATTCGTCGATGGCTCCATCAAAGCGCAGTTGGGCGTTCCGGATATGCGGCTGCCGATTCAATACGCGCTGACCTATCCGGATCGATTGCCGAATCAGTATCCGCGCCTGAATTTTCAACAGTGGCGCCAGTTCGATTTTCACGAGCCGGATTTTGAAAAATTTGTGTGCTTGCGTTTGGCGTACGAAGCTTTGCGTGAAGGCGGCACCGCCCCGGCTGTTCTCAATGCGGCGAACGAAGAGGCCGTACACGCTTTTTTAGCCGAGACGATTCGCTTCGACCGGATTCCGCATCTCATTGACAGCGCCCTGCAAAAGCATCAGAATCACCGCCACGCGGATTTTGACGGCGTGCTGGCTGCCGATCGGTGGGCGCGAGATTTTGTCAAAAAACAAATAGGATGTTGATTTTGTTCGAATGAGGTTATTATGTCACTTCATGATGTGCTCGTTTTTATTCCCGTTCTCGGCTTGCTCGTTTTCGTGCATGAACTGGGACACTTTCTCGCCGCCAAATGGGCAGGGGTTCGCGTCGAGCGCTTTTCACTCGGCTTCCCGCCGCGGATGATCGGAAAAAAAATCGGCGACACCGATTACTGCATTTCGTGGATCCCGCTCGGCGGCTACGTAAAAATGGCCGGCATGATCGACGAAAGCATGGATTCGAAGATTGAAGGCCAGCCGTGGGAGTTCATGTCGAAACCGGTTTGGAAACGCGCCATCATCATCGCCGCCGGCCCGTTTATGAACGTAGTTCTGGCCATCGCGTTTTTTGCGGCGCTGCATTTTCATTACGGCGTCCCGGTGCCGACGAATGAGCCGGTTGTGGAACAAGTCATCACCGGTTCGCCCGCCGAGGGCATCGGATTGCAGCCGGATGACCGCATTCTTGCGATAAACGGCGCGAGTGTCGGAACCTGGGAGGATTTGACCGCGTTGATTCATGCGAATCCGGAAAAGCAAATCACCATCGAATGGGAACGCAACGGCGAAAAATTGCAAGCCGTGGTCACGCCGCGGCTCGACCCGCAGGATCAGCGAGGCAAAATCGGCATCGGCCCGAAGGTCGAAATACGCGCCGCCGGCATCGGCGAATCTTTCGTATTGGCCTGCGCCCGGTCGTGGTGGATAACCCGCGAAATCGGCAAATTTATCGGACGGCTTTTTTCCGGAAAAGAATCGGTTCGCGAAGGCTTGGCCGGGCCCGTGCAAATCATGAAGATGGCCGGCCAATTTGCGCGCGAAGGCCTGGCTGAAATCATCAATTTCGTTGCGCTCATCAGCCTGCAGCTCGCCTTGCTCAATCTTTTTCCGGTCCCGGCGCTGGATGGCGGCCATCTGCTGCTCTTGGGCATCGAAAAAATCTTGCGCCGCCCGGTTTCGCTTCGCGCCCGTTTGGTGGTGCAGCAAATCGGCATGGCCTTGCTGCTGGCGCTGATGGCTTTCATCGTCATTAACGATGTTCAAAAACTTTTTAGATGAAACGTTTTGACCAGCATGTTTCATAGCAATTAAAATTTGGAATCATCTGAACCAAAAGCGGAAAGGTGCGACCATGCAATTTGCCAAACGGATGGAGCGGTTAGGTACGGAGACGGCGTTTGAGGTGCTGAGCAGGGCGAAAGCTTTAGAAGCGCAAGGGAGAAAAATTATTCATTTGGAAATCGGCGAACCGGATTTTGATACCCCGCTTTTTATCCGCGAGGCAGCGAGGGAGGCCTTGAAAAGAGGCCGCACGCATTATACGCCGGCCGCCGGCATACCCGAGTTGCGCCAGGCCATTTGCGATGAAGTCAATCGGCGCCGCGGCGTCACCGTTCGTCCGGAGAATGTGGTCGTCACCCCCGGCGCCAAGCCGATTATTTATTTCCCGCTCACCGCCTTGATCGAAGAAGGCGACGAAGTCATTTACCCCAATCCCGGCTTTCCGATTTATCAATCCGTGATCGAATTTATCGGCGGCAAGGCCGTGCCGCTGCATTTAAAAGAAGAAAGAGAATTTCGCGTCGATTTAAATCAATTGGAATCCTTGATCACCTCGCGCACGCGGATGATCATCATCAACTCGCCGCAAAACCCGACCGGCGGTATTCTCACCCGCGACGATGTTCGCGCCATCGCTGAAATCGCGCGTTCAAAAAATCTCCTGGTTCTCGCCGACGAAGTCTACAAGAATATCATTTACGAATACGAGCACGCCAGCATCATTTCCGAGCCGGACATGCTCGAGCGCACCATCCTGCTCGATGGTTTTTCGAAAACCTACGCGATGACCGGCTGGCGTCTCGGCTTTGGCGTGATGCCGGCGGCATTGGCCAAAAAAGTCGAGCAGCTCATGATCAACAGCAACAGTTGCACAGCGACGTTCGTGCAAGACGCCGGCGTTGCCGCCTTGCGCGGCCCGCACGATGAAATCGATGCCTTCGTGCGCGAATTCAAAAAACGGCGCGACCTCATGGTTGACGGCCTGAATCAAATCAAAGGCGTGCGGTGTTTGAAGCCCGGCGGCGCGTTTTATTGTTTCCCCAACGTCAGCCGCTTGCAGATGAGCAGCAAGCAGCTTGCGGATCTTCTGCTCAACGAAGCCGGCGTCGCCGCGCTTTCCGGCACCGCCTTCGGCAAATTCGGCGAAGGCTATTTGCGCCTGAGCTACGCCAATTCGATTGAGAATATTCAGGAAGCCTTGCGCAAGATGAAGCAGGTGATTGAGGCGCTGTAACGGTATAATTTGCTCAGACGGTACGAACAAAGAGAATTTCGGGGAATTTACTATGATCTTTTTAATCGTTTGCTGATTGACGTTAATCGCGTCGTTGATCCGGATGAAAAAATCGATATTGACGCTCCACGCCTCGAACTATAAGCTTCCAAAGAGCCAACACAAAAAATACTTGATTATAGCTGCTCGTATCTGTACCTTGAATCGACGCAAGAAGCGCTGTTTTTCAATCGGCATTCTGAGAAGATTTGTGTTGTTAAAGCTTTTGAAATGGAAAAATTTATGCGACACTTTTCCTGGGCCGTAATATTGATGATGACTTTGCTGGTGCCTCGTTTTATCTTTTCGCAAGCAGGCCAGCAGCCAAGCACGGCGGAAAGGTTTATTCGCTTGGAAGAAGGCCAGAAAGCCATTGAAAAGCGTCTCGAGGATACCAACAAGCGCATCGACGATTTACGCAGTGACATGAATAATCTTCGGTCGGACTTGAGCAGTCGCATTGATAACTTGCGAGATGATTTACGCTTTTGGTTGGGATTGATTGTTACAATAATTCTCACAGGCTTCGGTGGTTTGTTCGGGTTGTGGATTTATTTCTTTAAAAATTTTCGCCACTCGGTCAGTGAAACCGATGGCAAGGCAACCACTGATCATCGTAGCGCTGAGTTGGAAGAAATGCAAAGGCGTGTTGTCGCCATCGAAACCCAACTTAAGCAAATGCAATCCGGCCCCGCATGAATCGAGGCCTCCACACAAAAGAATCCAACCATGTCTCACGACATCACCCAAACAACAAACATCAAAAAAACGGCTCTGTACGGCATTCACGCCTCGCTTGGTGCCAAGCTGGTCGAATTTGCCGGATTCTGGATGCCGGTGCAATATCGCGGCATCATCGACGAGCATCGCAGAGTCCGCAGCAGCGCCGGCGTTTTCGACGTCTCACACATGGGCGAGTTTGAAATTCGCGGCAAGGGCGCGCTGGAGTTTTTGCAGCGCATGACGATTAACGACATTTCGAAGCTCGCCGAATATCAGGCGCACTATTCCGCCATCTGTTATCCCGACGGCGGCATCGTCGATGACGTCATCGTTTATCGTTGGCCCGATCATTATATGATGGTTGTGAACGCTTCAAACATTGAAAAAGATTTTGCGTGGCTTTCACAACATGCGACTTCGGACGTCGGACTCGTCGACCGCAGCGACGATTACAGCTTGCTCGCAGTGCAAGGCCGAAATGCGCAAGCGACTTTGCAGAAAATAACAAAACTCGATCTCGCCGGGATCAAATATTACTGGTTTGCCTCCGGAGAAATCGCCGGCGCGCCGGCATTTATTTCACGCACCGGCTACACCGGCGAGGATGGCTTTGAAGTTGGCTTTGCGCCAGAGCATTCCGAAAAAATTTGGCGCGCGATTTTTGAAGCCGGCGAAGAATTCGGCATCGAGCCTATCGGCCTCGGCGCGCGCGATACGCTGCGGCTGGAAATGAAATATTGCCTCTACGGCAACGACATCGATCAAACCACCAACCCCTTCGAGGCCGGACTTGGTTGGATCACGAAATTGGATAAAGGCGATTTTATTGGCCGCGAGGCGATGGCCAAAATGAAAGCCGCTGGCATTCCCCGCAAGCTGGTGGGATTTGAGATGGAAGGCAAAAGTATCGCCCGTCACGGTTATCCGATTTTGCAAGACGGCGCGCACATTGGCCGCGTCACCAGCGGCACGTTTTCACCGAGCCTGGAAAAATCAATCGGGTTGGGATACGTTGCAAGTGAAAAAGCTGCAGTCGGCACGGAGCTGACAATTGATATTCGCGGGCGTGTCGCCAAAGCTAAGGTAGCAAAGACGCCGTTTTATCAGCGGCCGTATTGAAAAAAAAGCAAGCATGTTCATGAAAAGGACGTTGTGGTTGCTCGGCGTTTTATGCTTTTGCGCCAGCGCCGCCATCGCGCAAGTAAAACTTGATTCTCTGCAATTGTTGCATGACGTAAAAGCATTGTCGGCGGATTCGATGCAGGGGCGTAAAAGCTGCACCGCCGGCAGTCAAAAAGCCCGGCAGTATATTCTCGCCGCTTTCAAGAAAAATCACCTGCAAGCTTTTGACGGGGACTTCCGGCAACTCTTCTCTTTTTCTCATCGCGGCGAACGCTGTGATACCGCGGCAAATTTAATCGGATATTTTCCCGGCGCCTCGCCGGATGCCATCGTGCTTTCCGCGCATTACGATCATTTGGGCATTCTCAACGGGAAAATTTTTTACGGCGCCGATGACAACGCCTCCGGCGTCGCCGCGCTGCTCGCGGTGATGGAATATTTCAGCCGCAACCGGCCGCGACACACGCTCGTTTTCGCGGTTTTTGACGCCGAAGAGCCGGGTCTGCACGGCGCCAAGGCTTTCGTCAATAACCTGCCGGTTGACAAAAAAAGAGTGATTTTGAATGTCAACCTCGACATGGTGAGCCGAAACGACAAAAACGAGCTTTACGCCACCGGCTGCGGTCATTATCCGTTTTTAAAACCGTACGTGGAAAGAATTGCCAAAACCAGCGCGGTGAAATTGCTTTTCGGCCACGACAGCGGGAATTTAACCGACAATTGGTCCAACGCTTCCGATCATGCGCCGTTTCATCAGGCGGGTATCCCCTTTGTTTATTTTGGCGTCGAAGATCATCAAGATTATCACCAGCCCACCGACGTTTTTGCCCATATTCAGCCGAAATTTTTTGTCAATGCCGTCTCGACAATTATCAAGGCCCTCATGGCGTTTGACGCCAATCTCGCAGAAATTAAATCGAAAACGCCGAACAGCTCGGCCAGCGGAAATGAATGAAGAAATTTTTGCACAGTAACAACCCAGGAAAGGTCAAGATGATCGTTATGAAATTCGGCGGCACTTCGGTTCAGGATGCCGCCGCGATGCGCAACGTCGCCGATATTGTCATTCGCGAGCGCGAGCGAACTCCGCTCGTCGTTGTTTCGGCCTGCGCCGGCGTGACCAATGCTTTGCTCGGTATTGCAAGAAAAAGCGTCGACGGCAAAGTTGAAGATGCCGCTGGTGACATTGTTGCCTTGCATGATCGCCACGTCGGCATCGCCGAGGCGCTTTTTCCCAAAACAAAATCCCGCCGCAGCGACGACGCGCCGGCTTTAGTGAAAAATAAAATTGCCCGAGATTGCCGTGAGCTGAAAAAGCTCGCGCAAAGCCTCGCGGTGTTGCAGGAGCTGACGCCACGAACGCTCGATCAATTTACGGCGTTTGGGGAGCAATGGTCGTCTCTGCTGCTCGGCCACGAGCTGCTGCAGCGCGGCGTGGCGGTGAGTTTGGTCGACGCGCGCAAGGTTTTGGTGACCGGCAATGAATTTACGCGCGCCGCGCCTTTGTTCGACCTCACCAATGCCAAAGCCAAAGAAATTTTTCTGCCGCTGCTGCGCCAGGGAACGCTCGTCGTCACCCAAGGCTTCATCGGCGCGACGGAAAACGGCATCACCACGACGATTGGGCGCGGCGGCTCGGACTACTCGGCGGCCATTTTCGGCGCAGCCTTGGAGGTGGAGGAAATCCAAATCTGGACGGACGTCGACGGCGTGCTCAGCGCCGACCCCTCGGTTCTGCGGGAAGCGCGGCGAATCAAGCTGATGACCTTCAGCGAAGCCGCGGAGTTGGCTTATTTCGGTGCGAAGGTTTTGCATCCCAGCACCATTTTGCCGGCGATCCGCAAAAACATTCCCGTGCGCGTCTTGAATTCCAAACGGCCGGAAGGCGACGGCACGCTCATTACCAACGCAAAGACGCAAGCACCGTGCATCGTAAAATCGATTGCCTACAAGGAGCATATCACCAGCATCACCGTCCAAAGCACCCGCATGTTGATGGCGCACGGGTTTCTCGCGCGCTTGTTCGAGGTGTTCGCCAAGCATCAAAAGAGTATCGACGTCATCGCCACCTCGGAGGTGGGCGTCTCGTTAACCATCGACAACGCGGATGGCCTCGAGGCCGTGTTGACGGAGCTGCGGCAGTTTGCGGAGGTGCGCGTCGAGCCGCAGCGCGCGGTGTTTTGCGTCGTCGGCGAAAACATGAAATCGACGCGCGGCATTGCCAGCCGCGTGTTTGCCGCGCTGGATCGCGCCGGCGTCAACGTCGAGCTGATCTCGTTCGGCGGTTCGGAAATTAATCTCACCTTTGTGATCAGCGAAGCGCAGATCGCGACCGCGGTCAAATGCCTGCACGACGAATTTTTCGCCAACGTGGCGCAATGGCAGGAAGTGTTTGAGTAAAGAAATTGAGAAGGGAACGAAACACGATAATTTATGAAAGAAAAAATCAAAGTCGGTGTGCTCGGCGCGACCGGCGCCGTGGGGCAAAAATTTGTGCAATTGCTCGAAAATCATCCCTGGTTTGAATTGACGGAAGTCGCCGCTTCCGAGCGCTCCGTCGGCAAAACCTACGGTGAAGCGGCGCGCTGGTTTCAAAACACGCCGCTGCCGGAGCGCATTCGCCATCTTTCGGTGAAGGCGTGCCAACCGCAACTCGATTGTCAAATCGTTTTTTCCGGGCTGGACGCTGCGGTTGCCGGCGAGGTGGAAACCGAGTTTGCCGCGGCGGGATATGCGGTCTTCAGCAACGCGCGCAATCATCGCCTCGATGACGACGTGCCGCTGGTCATTCCGGAGCTAAATGCCGATCATCTGCATTTGATCGACCTGCAGAGGAAAAAAAGCGGCGGCTCTGGTTTCATCGTCACCAACTCCAATTGCTCCACCATGTTTCTCGCCATGGTGCTCGGGCCGCTGCATCAGGCCTTCGGCGTGGAGAAAGTTTTTGTGGCGACCATGCAGGCGATTTCCGGCGCTGGCTATCCGGGAGTGGCGTCGCTGGATATTCTCGGCAACGTGATTCCGTTCATCAACGGCGAAGAGGAAAAAATCGAAATCGAAACGCGGAAAATTCTCGGCGCGTTGGCAGGGGGCCGCGTGCAGTTGGCGGGCTTCGTCATCAGCGCGCAGACCAACCGCGTGCCGGTGGAAGATGGTCATATCGAATGCGTCTCAGTGAAATTCCGGAAGCAAGCTTCTGTCGCAGCCATTAAAGAACGGTTGCAAAATTTTCGCGGCTTGCCGCAAGAGCTCAAGCTGCCCTCCGCGCCGCCGCAGCCGATTATCGTGATGGAAGAGCCTGACCGCCCGCAACCCCGGCGTGACGTCATGGCTGCCAATGGCATGGCCACGTTCGTCGGCCGCATCCGTCCCTGCCCGCTTTTGGATTTTCGTTTTGTGATTTTGGGCCACAATACCATTCGCGGCGCCGCCGGCGCGTCGATTTTGAACGCGGAACTGCTGGTGGCGCAGGGGAGGATTTAATTGTTCGTAGTGGTGCCTTGGGCTTGCCTTAACGTCCGAGCACCCAGCCCCTAAGGGAACTACTACAAACGCCATTATCAGTTTTAAGCTTACGATTGCCATGATCGTGATGAAATTCGGCGGCACCTCGGTTCAAGATGCGCCGTCGATTGAACGAGTGACGGAAATCGTGCGCCGCCGCCTTGATTTGAAGCCCGCGGTAGTCGTTTCCGCCATGGGCAAAACCACGCGCAATCTGCTCACCGCTGCCGGCTTTTCCGCCGCCGGCAAAAGCGACGAGGCGCTCACCAAGTTGGACGAGATTCGCCGCTATCATTTTGCGCTGGCGCAGGCGGTGATACCGGATTGGGAGCGCAGCGAGGCGTTTGGCAAGCTCTCTGGCTATTTCGACGAGCTGCAAAAGCTCTTTGCCGGTCTCTCGATTTTGCGCGAGCTGACCTTGCGCAGCCAGGACAAAATTCTTTCCTACGGCGAGCTGATATCGACGGCGATCGTCGCGGATGCTTTTCGGGCGCGCGGTATCGACGCCGTGCTGCTCGACGCCCGCGACTTTATCATCACCGACGAAAGATTTACCCGCGCGCAGCCGATTGAAACCATCACCTACCAGAAAATCAACGAACACGTTCGCCCTCTGATTGCCTCCAGCCGCGTGCCGATCATTCAAGGCTACATCGGCTCCACGCGCGACGGCGCCACCACGACTTTGGGCTTCGAAGGCTCGGATTACACCGCGGCGCTGGCCGGTGCGGCGCTGGAAGTGAGTGACATTCAGATTTGGAAAGATGTTTCCGGCTTGATGACCGCCGATCCCGCCGTCTTTGCCGGTGCGCGCACGGTCAAGACCATCTCGTTTGCCGAAGCCGCGGAACTGACGTTTTTCGGCGCAAAAGTTTTGCACCCCAGCGCCATTCAACCGGCCCGGCAAAAAGCGCTTCCGGTGCACATTTATAACTCGAAGAAACCCGAAGCCACCGGCACGGCGATCACAACTACCGCAACGACCGGCACGAATTTGATCAAGTCCATTGCCTACAAACGGCCGCTCTGCATTCTCAATGTTCTGTCCAACCGACTGTTCTCGCCGTACGATTTTCTCAAAGCGGTGTTCGACATTCTCGACCGCGAGCGGCTTACGCCTTACATCATGGTCACCTCCGAAGCGAGTGTGGCGCTGGCGCTGAGCGCCTCGGAGAAATTGGATTTTCTGATTGAAGATCTCGGCCATTTGGGTGAGGTCGCCATCACCAACCGGAAGGGCACCATCTCCCTCGTCGGCGAAAATCTTCGCCACACCCGCGACTTTGCCGCCGCCGTCTTTCAGCATCTCAACGGTGTGCACGTTCACATGATCGCGCAAGGCGCTTCGCCGATTAATTTTACGTTTGTCGTGGATGAAAGCGCCGTGCCGGAAGTGATTGCGAGATTGCATCGGGTTTTCTTTCGGGAATTGGATCCAAATGTTTTTGAGTAATATTTTGTAGTGATTTTGTAGTGGTGCCTTCAGGCACTAAGCGTTGAAAATTTAAAACAGGTTTTTGACAAGAAACAAGCAGTGGCGTTTACTCACACCTCTTGCCCCTGAAGGGCTACTACGAAAATTAGTTTGAGGAAGAAAATGAAGATCGCTCTTATCGGCTACGGCAAAATGGGCCGCCTGATCGAAGAAGTCGCGCGCCGGCAGAACATCGAAGTCGTGACGCGCTTTACGCGAGCGCAGCCATTACGTGTTGACGAACAGACGCGCCAGGCTCTTCGCGACGCGAACGCGATGATCGAATTTTCCACGCCGGATGCCGTGCTCGAAAATATTCGCGCGGCCGCAGCGCTCTCGCTCAACCTCGTCATTGGCACGACCGG
>Ga0073934_10002522_pt1 | contig 37693 bp, 46 predicted proteins | sample LarsenN4metaG_FD_76834 | JGI IMG/M metagenome (GOLD analysis project Ga0073934, IMG submission 76834) | Hot spring sediment bacterial and archeal communities from British Columbia, Canada, to study Microbial Dark Matter (Phase II) - Larsen... ... | reverse complement strand
TTTTGCGCAGAGCTCGTCTGCGTGTCAGGCTGACCTGCGTCGGCGACGGGCCGTTGAGAGCTGAGGCAGAGGCGGCTGCGGAAAGACTCGGGCTTTTGCCTTTCATTACATTTACAGGCTATGTCGATGAAGCAACCGTCGAGGAATATCTTGCTAAATCGGACATTTTCGTGTTTCCGACCCGTCACCCGGAAGGCTTCCCGATTGCATTGTTCAAGGCAATTGCTGCCGGACTGCCCATAGTAACTACCCGAATACGCGCAATGGCCGATTATCTCGAAGACGGCAAAAATGCAATATTCTGCGAGCCGAATCCGCAAAGCGTTTCCGATGCGGTCGAAAAATTAGTCCGTAACCGCGATTTGAGACAGAGCATGGCGCAAACAAATGCTGCAATGGGACCGGCTTTTTCGCCCGGTCAAATAGCAGGCGAATATCTGGAAATCTACGAAAAAATAAACAAAAGGCAAAACTGACCTGCATGGCAGGCCGGGAATTTTTCTAAATAACTGGTTTTTTATGGCGATTTTGATTACAGGCGGTGCCGGCTATATCGGAAGTGTTACCGCCGCGGCACTGCTTGAACGTCACGAAAAGATAGTCATCGTAGATAATCTTTCGCGCGGTCATCGCACTGCCGTGCCGGTCGGAGCAAGGTTTTACTGCGGCGATATCGGAGACGGCAACTTTATCGCAATGCTTTGCAATCGCTACAGATTCGACGCCGTGATGCATTTTTCCGCGTTTGCATACGTTGGCGAATCCGTGGCAGAGCCGGCAAAATACTATGTCAATAACGTTGCCGAAACAATCCACCTGCTTGAGAAACTCCTCGAAGCAGGAATCAGGCATTTCGTCTTTTCCTCAACCTGTGCAACCTACGGTGAACCTGAGTATTTACCGATAGACGAAAAACACCCGCAGCGGCCGACAAATCCCTACGGACATTCTAAATTGATGATAGAACAGGTCTTGAGCGACCTCTCCGCCGCGGGATTATTAAAATACGTTGCCCTGCGATATTTCAATGCCTGCGGCGCTACGCGCTCGCACGGCGAATTCCACTTGCCGGAAACGCATCTTATCCCGATCGTGCTCGAAGCTGCCGAAGGCAAACGCTCCGCCGTTCCGGTTTATGGAAATGATTACGATACGCCGGACGGCACCGCAATCCGTGATTATATCCACGTCTCCGATCTTGCCCGTGCGCATATCGCAGCGCTCGATTACCTGCTAAGCGGCGGCACTTCAGAAGCGGTAAATCTCGGCAACGGTGCCGGTTACTCCGTTTTGGAGGTAATAGAATCGGCGCGGCGAGTTACCGGCCGGCCGATTGCCGTTGATTTTATGCCGCGGCGGCCCGGCGACCCTTCACGCCTGATTGCCGATGCCCGCAAAGCGGAAAGACTCCTTGGCTGGCGGCCCGGTATAAGCAGTTTGGATGAAATGATCGCTTCGGCCTACGAATGGCGGCAAAACAATCCCGATGGTTATCACCACCGGGGCAACACTTTGGCCGCAGATTAACCCTTTACAGACTTTGACAAAAACAGAAGGCGTAAAAACTCCGCATCGTCAAATTCCGCCATACGCCCCATGCGGACTATTATCACGTTTTGCGACGGGATGATATATAGACGCTGATTTCCTGCACCGGCCGCGCAAAACAAATCCTTCGGCAAATCGTCCCCAAGACCATACAGGCTTATCTTGCGGACGGCGTTTTCAGGGGAAATCAATTCGGCAAGCCGCGGGCGTTCCGCTTGGGCGAGTCCGGCAGGATCTGACTTTCCGCGGTTTAACCAGAAGGTAATGCCATAGTTGGTATTTGCCGCGGAACCTTTCAATAGTGCATCAAGCAGCTCTTTTTTTACTATCTGACGGCCTCCGGCACGGCCGCCGGCAATCATAAATTCACCGAATTTCAGCCACTCGCGTGCGGTCATATATGCTCCGGAAGGCAGATTCGGCTGGCCTTCCTGCATCTGCCATCTCGAAGGTTTGAGCCCGATGGGATCCAAAATACGCCGCCGCAGGTAATCATAGACACCTTCGCCGCGTGGCCGCAGTTTTCGCCGCATTACTTCGCCAAAAACCTGAAACGGAACCGGACCATATTGAAATTTCTCACCCGGCGGATAAACCGCTTTTGCCCGGATTGCTTCGGAATAGGAAGGCGGCCGGCCGATATTTCCCGGCTCGAGGCCGCCGGTCAGCGAAAGCAATTGCCGCAAGGTGATCCGCGAAAGCATCGGATCGCCTTTCCACTCGGTAATTGTGTCTGCAACTTTTTCATCGAATCCGCTGATAATGCCGTCTTCGATGGCAGCCGCAAGCAGAACGCCGGAAAAAGATTTGGTGCCGCTGGCCAACATCCAGGGATCATCCGGTTTGTGGCCGTTCTGGTATTCCTCAAAGATAATGCGGCCGTTTTTCCAGACGATCATTGCGAGGCCCTTCGAACGGCTTGAATATTCGGCTGCGGCTGCAAAATCACCATCTTGACGCCCGGTCTGTGCGGCTACTCCGCATCCGGATAAAATGGCGGTCACAAGTAAAAATATGTACAAGTGTTTGATTTTCATATACTTAGTTACTGCTTTCAGCACACGAAAGGCGGCCTGCCGGCTTACAAACAGCCGCTTTAAAAATCAGTTCGTTTCACGGATTATACAAAATTGCAATTGTGGAACGTTCCACAATTTTATCATTGCCTTTGGAATTCAGGCGTTCCGAGTACCAGACTGACGGCTTTGAAAACCTCCGGATCTCCTGTAGGCTGCAGCAGGCGCATTTGCCGGTTCATTCGGCCGCCTTGTCCGCCTGCACGCATGTTGGGAATTTCCTCGAGGTTGTCCGCTGTTTCGTTTAACGAAGAAACCTCCGGAAGAGGTTTTTCCATCTGTTTCTCGAGTGCGGCACGGCTAGCAGGCGAAATCTCGCCGTGAAGGATCATTCCGATTGCTTTATCCAGCAACTGCTTCGGGTTATTGCCCGCAAAAGCCGTCAGGTTAACACGCGTTCCCGGAATGCGGTTGCTCGCTACCGCAATCGCATAATTCAATCTCTCAAGAAGCGCACCGGTATTTACCCAATCCTCTGCCTTGTCCGGATAACCCGTCGGAGCCTGGTATCCATAGGGCACTTCGCCGAGTTTATTAAGCAAAGCAAGAATTGCCGGACCGCCTGTAGTATCTCCGCCGAGAGCACGTACGGCGCTCACGGCAAGTTCGAAAGGAGTTTTGATCTTTGCCCTGTAATTCGCCGGATCGAAAAATTCCGGGTCATTGAATAAAGCACGCAAAGTTGCCCTGATATCACCGCCGGATTTGGAAAATGCTTCGGCAACGCGGCCGACCAATGCTTCACCCGGATTGTCGCTGACGAATTTTTCACACAATTTGCGGGAGATGAATTTTGCCGTGGATGGATGCCTGACCAGGATATCGATTACTTTGAGGCCGTCTTTGATTCCGCCTTCATCGATTTTTTGACCCAGAACATATTTCGGGCCATTGTCATGCCATCGCGGATTGAAATAGAATTGCCCGCTTTCGATATCATCGGGAATTCCGGCCTGCCGCTGCAATCTTTCGAGACGGCGGTTTTCATCACCGCGGATCATAGCGGCAGCCGCCCTTCTGTATCCGCGCGGATCCGCTATTGTCCAGCCGGTGAAGGCTCTGGCTACTTCGACAATGTCTTTCTGTGTATAGCCGCCGTCAACGCCCAGAGTGTGCAGTTCCATCAATTCGCGTGCGTAATTTTCATTCAAACCGCGACGCTGCTGTCCGCCTCTGCGGAGTTGTTCCAGCCTTCTGTCAAGTTCGGCGTCCGTGATTCCTTGCCGTGCCTTTATCTGCTCGCGCATTTGCGGCGTTAAACGGCCATTGACCAGAAGTTGGCGAAGCCGGTTGTTGCCGTCATTGTTTCCGGCATTGGCTGAAACGGATTCGAAATTGTCAAGATAGAACAACATCGCCGGGTGCTGTGCGGTAGCAATCAGCAAGTCGCGAAAATTTCCAAGGGCATATTTTCTCAGCACATCGCGTTCATAACTAGGGATATACCATCGGACAGCTCCCTTGCCGGAAAAAACATTAAAGTGATTTTGCCAGAAATCAACCATTACTTCCTGCAATTGCCGTTCGGAATAAACGGCGCGGACGAAACGGTTTGTTACAATCTGGGGCAAAATCTGCTGAGCAGGTTTAAGGTCGTATTTTTGATAAAGTTCCTGTATTTGCTGACGGCGCTGGCGCTGCTCGTCTTCCGCCGTTTTTTGTTCATTATTCGGATCGGTTGCCGCTGTTGATTGTGCTTGGGCTGCCGGCTGCTGTCTTTGGCCGCCGTTGAGCATTTGCAGCAGCGCTCCAGGATTCGGATATTTGGCAAAGAGCTCCGCGGTAGTGAGTTTGAAAACCTCCAGGTTTTCTACTTTTTGCTCCGCAACGGAATCATCTATTGTTTCGGGAGATAATTGTTGCTCTATGTATTTGCGAATACCGATTGCCTTGACCTTTTCGAAATCGCCGGGCCGCGGGCCGTATCCAAGCCTGTTGAGCACGTGCAGAATCTTCTGGTCTTCGGTCAGCTTATCAGCCGGCAAAGGTTTTGCCGGTATTGCAAAAAGCGGCAAAACGAAAGCATACAGTAAAAATAGTGCATTAAGTTTTATCAATAAATTTCGGGCCTTCATAAAGCAATTTCTGACTCCGTTTTACAAATGCATTTTTGCTCCCTTTGAAGGGCATTGCGATATTTTAGACGCAGCCGGACCGGCAATTGGCGATAAAAATTATTGACTCGCAGAGCGCAAAGCCGCTTTTTCTGCAACATTTCCGCTTCATGTGGCATCGGAATATTCGATAATGCCGCCAATTTCGGTTAAAATATACCGGAACTTGCGGATTTAGGAGATCGGGATGCTTTTAAGTAAATTCAAAATTGGTTTCGCATTGATCTTCGGCCTGATTTTCACCCTTTCGGGTTTTGCACAGACGCGCACTTTCAGCGATCCGGAGGTCGAATTTACGTTCGAAATTCCTGATGACCGGTGGAAAATCGTCGGAAAATCGCCCTACGTTAATCTTGTATTCAATACCGCCCGCGAGGGTGAGTTGGAAATCAGAAAGATAACGGCGCCCGCAAGCAAGCCCATCAGCGAAGTCATCCGCGACGAAGAGCAGAAATTACAGTTTATGCCCGGCTATGTCGCCGGTAAGGAAGAGAATTTCTCCGGCATACTGCGCGGCGCGATTTTCAATTTCGAATTTGTCCGGGCGGGCAGAAATATGTCAGGACGTTTTTATTTCCTTCGGGCTGACGATACGGTTTACGTCCTGCGTTTTACGGGCTATTCGGACAGTCTTCGCTCGCTGCGTGTACAGACGGACATAATTGCCCGTACCTTTCAATTGAAAAAGTAATTACAAAGTAATCACAATTTAGTTATTTTCCATCTCGATGGCAAACCGGGCACCGAGAGGCAGGATGTAACCCTTCCCCTGCGGCAGTTTTGACACCGCACGGGAAAGCGATTGCATCGCCGCAAAACCCATCTTTTCCGTTAGACCGGCCGGCAGGGACGAAACAATTCTTACGTTGAATTGCTCTGCAATTTTCCTGATACTCCAGGCCGTCTGGCCATTAACCTGATACTTTTCTTCAAGCAGTCCTGCAATCCCGTCGCTATCTCCGGCCGAAAACCATCCGGCAAAATCCGTGTGCCCGGCACCGTCGGGACATTCAGCGATGAGTATTATGTTACCTCCGGGCTCGCAGGCAAGAGCAGCATTCTGCAGTGCCTTATGCGCCTGAATCATATTTATGTCGTAAGGAAAACCGCCGCAGCTTACGACTACATTCTTTCTTTTTTCTTTTATATGGATTGTATGAGAGAGGCGAAACGACTCGCAGGCAGCCCGATGCGATTGCATCCAATCCCCGCAAAACATTTCCGTAATCTCGTCATTGCGACCGATTATCGTATTGATCGAAAAATGTGGCGCGGCTGCGGAGGCGACCTCGACAAAGGCTTCGTGTACCGGATTTCCTTCCAGTCTTCCGGGTGCAACGCCGTCGGCTCGTCTTTTTCTCCGGAAGTCAAAAGCGAGGCGGTGAGTTTGAGTAATCGTTCTCGTCGAGGCAAGACCGGGACAGATAATCTTTCTTCCGCCGGTAAATCCCGCGAAATAATGAAAGCCGACCGATGAAATCGTAATTACGAACGCGTAATCCACCAAAGCGCGGTTCAACTCGATCGGAATTCCGTTTGAGGTCGTGCCGAGGCGGATCAAATTTGCGATGTTGCGGGAATCATGGCTCTCGGCAACAATCCGGCGGGCGATGAAGTCACCCAAGATCGCGTTTTTTTCGGATTCCGTAACGGGACGATGTATGCCCGTAGCAAAAATGATTCTTATGTCCGCAGGATTGATGCCGGCGGCGATCAGACGGCGGATCAAAAGGTTACAGCATTGTCCGGCTCCGGCACGTCTTGTTGCATCCGGAACTGCAATCAGAACTCTCTCGCCCGACCGCATAAGATCCTCGAGCGGCGGCGATCCTATCGGAGCATCTATGAGGTTTCCTATTTCGGCATCGCTGAGCGGTTTCGCATTACTCTCAAGGCATAGCACATCGAACCGCTCCGGATCGAAGTCGAAGGGAATCGTCGTGCGGCCGTAAGCTAAATCTATTGATTGCATCGAAGAATCAATTGTCCCGCCTGTTGATTTCGTTCTGGTAACCGTTTGCCGCCGCACGGCTTTTCGGCTCAAAGCAGCGGATACCGGTTTCGCATACATAAACCGCCTCGGCTTCGTTATTGACTGATTCCATCTGTATGGTCAGATGATCGATGCCAAAATCGCGGTTGAGTCGTGCACGGACAGATGCCAGAACTTCAGAATGCGAGACGACCGGATAATGATTTATGTGTGCGGAAAGGGCATCAATTCCGGAAGAAATAGTCCAGACGTGCAGGTCATGCACGCCGGCGACGCCCTCCGTATCCATAATTGCTTCTTCGACGGCGGCAATGTCAATATGAGCCGGAGTTCCCTCGAGAAGGACATTGACGCTATCAAGTATCAGGCGCCATGCTCCGTAAATGATTATCAGTCCGATAAGAATGCTGCCAACCGGATCGGCCCAGTTCCAACCAAAGAATACAACCGCAAGGCCGGCCAAAATAGCCATAACGGAACCCAGCAAATCGCCTACTATGTGCAGAAAAGCACCGCGCAGATTGAGGTCATGTTTATGATCCGAATGCAGCAGCCCGACTGCAATCAGATTTACGGCCAATCCTCCCGCAGCGATCAAAGCCATTTCGGCGCCGGCAATCGCGGCCGGCTGTCTGATTCGCTCTATCGCCTCTATGCCGACCCAGATTGAAAGAACGACAAGCGCAATGCCATTGATAAAAGCAGCCAAAATCTCCAGACGATAATAACCGTAGGTTTTACGCGATGTCGGAGCCCGTCCGCCAAACCATATTGCGGCAAGCGTCAGCGAAAGCGCTGCCACGTCCGTCAGCATGTGTCCTGCATCGGCTATCAAAGCCAGCGAATTCGTCAGCCAGCCGCCAACCGCCTCGGCAATCATATAGCCGAAGGTAAGGACAAGCGCGATCCGCAGCCTGAAAATCTTCTTTCCTGATCTTTCTACATCATTGCCAGAGCCGTGCACTGATTTTCCTCCGGCTGATTAAAATTTACGTAATACGCGTGAATTTTTCAGCGACAGCACGAAGCCCGCTCGATTGCCCGAATCATCGCTGAGTTCAACGGCGACTTCCGAAAGCGGCGTTGAGACCTGTAAACGGAATGACCCGTCGGGTCCGGCAAAAATCTGGTTTCCCTGTGAACGTACAAGCAGGCCGGGACGCGTACGGCCGCTGATCAAATATACGTTGCCGCCGACAGGTTCGCTGCTCCATGCCGTAACGTCAATGATCGGGCTTGCGCCGCGGCGGGTAACGATGAATTTCCAGTGCGGGTTCCAATCGCTGGATTGTCCGGAACGTGATGTGGCCTTTACGCGCCAATAATAAGTACCGGGTGCGAGACCTGCCAGGCGAAATTCGCGTGAAGTCAGCGAAGCGCGGTCAACCAGAATTGCGTCCGCCGCAAAAATCGGAGAACGGGAAACCTGAATATAGTAGCTTGCAATCGGGAGGCCGGTGTCAACCTGCCAACTGAAAACCACGCTGACGCCTGCGCCGGTCGTATCCGTCAATTGCGCTCCGTCAGCCGGTGCAATGGGCTGCGGCGGATTCAGGAGTTTTTCGCGCGCTGCAATCCGGCCGTCGTTAACGGCAGCGTATTCATTTTCGGCAAGTGTTGTCTTCGTGCCGCCGATAGTTGTCTCGACGCTGCCGCGGCTGATTCTGATTTCTCCGCCATTGGTCTGTGCATCCGTACGGAAACTTGCGTCGGTCTGTGACTTCAGGGCGGTTTCGGAATCCAGCATTTCGACTACGTTTTTCGCGCTTTCGGGCTGGTCTTCGGTACGGACATTCAATTGGCCGTCGTCAAGCGAAACGCGGACATTCGGCCCGCCGAAAATAGATGAATTATTTCGGATGATAACCGTTGTATTTGGCCGCACGGTATAAACCGAACCGTCAACCATCTGAACAATCGCCTTGCCGTCTGCCTGTGTCTGAATCGTATCGCCGGCTGCTACCCAGATCTCCTTTGTTACCAGGATCGTTTCACGCGTGGCGGCCCGCGTTATCCTTACGTCGCCCTCGAATGAAAGAATGCGGGCTGCATCCTTTGGCGCTTCGGCCATACTTTCCGGAGCGAACCAGTTTGTCCGCATCGCATACCAGAGACCGAGGCTCATCAATGAAACCGCAATGGCAAATGCGGCAATGCCGTACAAGGTGCTGCGTCTTATCCGCCACCAATCAACGTAGAATTTTTTGTATCGGCTTTCCATTATTCATCCTGCCGACCTCAGCCGGCAGTAATATTTTCATCTGCCTGATTTTCGGCGTCAGGGTTCGGGAAGATCAGCGAGCAGATGATCGATATCAGCAAAGCTGTTACAACAACCGCCAATGAAACGTTTATTGCGGCCCGGTCAAACTCGTGATTTTGAAATCTTTGCAGAAAACCAATTACCGGCCCGGGCGTCTGCCCCGAATATAATAATAGCAAACCGGAGGCCACAAGCGGCAGCAACATTTTGAAACCAATGAACGAGAGCACAAAAGCGAGGCCGTATTTGAGAAGGTGAAACTTATCCGCCAGATCCGACAGTAGAAAATAAAACGTCCTCAATCCCAGTATTGCAAAGATATTCGAAGTGTAAACAATAAAACGGTCCGTCGTAACGCCGAAGATTGCCGGAATTGAATCAACCGCAAAAACGATGTCAACCAGATTTATAACAATCAATACAAGCAGCAAAAGCGTCCCGAAAGCCCGCCCGTCGCGACGGACAATGAAACGATCGCCTTCGTAATGCTTGGAAATGGGTATGAACCTTGTCGTGAAATTTACTACCTTGCTGGATTCGGGATCGAATCCTTCGTCTTCGCCGAACATTTTGACGCCGGTGTAAATCAGAAACGCGCCGAAAACATACAATAGCCAATGAAAACTCTCGACGAGCTGCGCGCCGGCGAAAATCATCACCATTCGCAGCACAAGTGCCATAAAAATGCCCCAGAAAAGAACGCGGTGCTGATACTCCTTCGGCACCTTGAAATAGGCAAAGATAAGAAGGAAAACAAAGAGATTGTCTATCGAAAGCGAAAGTTCGATCAAATAGCCGGTCAAAAACAGCTTTGCATTGTCCGCCCCGAACCGCAGCAGAATGAATGCATTGAAAGCAAGAGCGAGCCCTACCCAGACGGCGCTCCAGGCAAAAGTCTCCCGTCGCGTGGGTGTATGAGATTTTCTGTTGACTATACCGATGTCAACAAACAATGCCGTAAGGACGACAATGAAAAACAGAATCCATGACCAGAGCGGATATTCAAAAGATTGCATAACAGGCACTTGCCCTGCCGTAGCAGAGCCAAAAAGTAGATTTTAACCTATTACTCGTGGCATCTCTATTCGGGGATTATTCTGTTGACATTATTGGATATTATAATTAGTCTAAAATTAGATGGCTAAGCAATTAAACATCGGAACGGTCGAGAAAATGGCACGTGAGCGGGGATTGAAAATGACTCCGCAGCGGCGCGCCATTATCGAATATCTGCAGAATGCCCGCGAGCATCCGACCACGGAAGAGGTTTTTATGGCTGTTAACCGCGATTTTCCGATGACGTCGCGGGCAACCGTCTATAATACGGTCAATTGGCTTCGCGATGCAGGTATGCTGCAGGAAATATATGAGGCCGGCGCCGTCCGGCTGGATCCGAATTTCGACCGCCACCATCATTTCATCTGCAACAAATGTGGCCGGGTAGAAGATATCGGCTTTGAACTTATATCCGATCTCGGCATCTGCTCATTGCCCGAATCCCAGACAATAGAAAGCTTCGAAATAGTCCTGCGCGGCACCTGTAAAAAATGCAGGACACAGGCCGGCTGAACCGTGATTCAGCCCGCGCGGCCGGCAATTTCTACCCGATCCGGCAGAAATGCAACCGCCAGCCGGCGCGCTATTTCCTCCAAACCTGTTTTATCCGTTTCATTGAAATCGTCAAGCCGGTCGCTGTCCACATCCAACACGCCTACGATTCTGCCATCGGGATCGAATAACGGAACGACTATCTCCGATTTGGACTGCGTACTGCAGGCAATGTGTCCCGGAAACTCGTTGACGTCCGGCACAATGACGGTTTTTTTGCCGGTATAGCAATGCCCGCATACTCCGCGGTCAAAAGCGATTCGCGTACAGGCAAGCGGACCCTGAAAGGGACCGAGCACAAGCTCGCCGTCGCGCGCAAGATAAAATCCGACCCAATAGAAATTCAGCGCCTGCTTGAGAATAGCGGCGGTATTGGCAAGATTGGCAATCAGATCCGGTTCGCCATCGATGATTGCCGAAATCTGCGGTGCTATTTCGGAATAAATGGTTGCGCGGCTTGCGTCGCGTGTAAAACTAATATTCTCTGCCATAAATAAAGATTATTGCTCAAAAGGCCGGACGACGAAAAGTCACGATTTCTTAGGTTTGTAATGAATTACCTCAGCTTTTTCGACCGTAATCATCGCACCGCAGCCGGCTGCCTCGATCATTTTATTTGCCGCTTCGAGAAATTCGTTGATTTTTCCGGCGCTATCCACTATTTCGACCACAATCGGCAGATCAAAGGAAACGTCAAGCAGTTTTGCCGTATGGATACGGCTGCTTGCTCCATAAGAAAGAATGCCGCGAAAAACCGTAGCACCGGCGATGCCGATTTTTTTCGCTTCAAAAACAAGGGCTTCGTAAAGCGGCTTTGAATCGTATTTATCCAGCTCGCCGATAAATATTCGCAATAATTTAGCATCGCGTTCGAGTTCCATAATTTTCAGAGCATTCTTGCTGCCTGCATTCCTAGATAAGTCGCTATCAGCCCGAGTACAAGACTGATAAAAACATTCGCCGCAAACGGCAAAATTTCGCCTTCGCGCAAAAGAGCAATGCTTTCGTAGGAAAAGGTAGAAAATGTGGTAAAACCGCCGCAGAATCCGGTAGTCAAAAGAATACGGATTTCAGGCGAGACAATTCCCGAGCGTTCGGAAAACGACATTATCGCGCCTATCAGAAAACAACCGGCAACGTTTGCAATCATTGTCCCGAAAGGAAATGCCGGCGAGATGTGCGCGGCGGCAAACACTGAGATTAGATAGCGGCAAATGCTCCCGGCGAATCCGCCGACGCCTACAAGAATAAGGTTCTTCTCCATAAACGGATCGGTTTTCGCGTAGGAGCCATCAGCTCAATTGAGCGGTTTGTGGCGGGAAGACCCCATTTCCCGGTCGTTGATTGCAGTTTTACACAGCGCCGCATTTGTGGTCAAGGTTATTTTTCAGCCTCATGCGGGCATTGCCGGCTGCGGCTACCGCAGCGGAGGCAGACTCCGCAAGCGCCGTGATGTGTCCCATTTTACGACCCGGTTTTGGTTCCGATTTACCGTAAAGATGAAGTTTTACCGCCGGATCTTCAAGAGCCGCCGCCCAGTTCGGTTCGCCTTCCGACCATAAATCGCCAAGGAGATTTGCCATGGCTGCCGGAGTGTAATATGCCGTGTCGCCAAGCGAAAGCCCGCAAACAGCCCGCAATTGCTGCTCGAATTGTGATGTAACGCAGGCATCGAAGGTCAGATGGCCGGAATTATGCGGCCGCGGTGCAATTTCATTTACCAGCAGATTGCCGTTTGCCGTCAGGAAAAATTCCACGCAGAGCGTGCCGACGTAATCAAAAGTTTCAGCGATGCCTTTTGTAATCCCGACGGCACGCCGGTAAATCTCCCGCGAAACTGCGGCGGGAGCAAATGAGACGTCAAGAATATGATTGCGATGGGAATTTTCGATAACGCCGTAATCTACAAATTCACCGCTTTGTGAACGTGCGGCGACAACCGAAACCTCCTTTTCGAACTCGATAAAAGCCTCCAGCACGCCCTCTGCACCATTTAGTGCATCAAATGCGGTTTCGATATCATGCGGCTCGCGAATTACCGTCTGCCCTTTCCCGTCATATCCGAATCCGGCAGTCTTGAGTACGGCCGGAAGCCCGATATCGTTGACCGCCCGATACACGTCATCGATTAAGCGAATCGCCCGGTAACCGGCCAGCGGAAAACCGTTTTCTGACAAAAAGCGCTTTTCTCGGAGACGATTTTGCGTCGTATGAAGTATATCGCCTTTCGGATAGACGGCTACATATTCGGAAGCGGCCGCTACGGTCTCAAAAGGCACGTTCTCGAATTCAAATGTAACCACGTCAACCGACTTTGCAAAATTCCTGACGGCGTCAAGGTCTGTATAATCCGCTGAGGTTTCAATGTCGGCGACCTGACCCGTCGGCGTATCCTGATCGGGTGAAAAAGTATGCACACGATAGCCCATTTTCCTGGCCTCGATTGCAAACATTCGTCCGAGCTGGCCGCTCCCGAAAACGCCGATGGTTGAATTTGGCAGAATTTGTTTTTTCACGGCAAAATGTCCGCTATGTCAGGCAAGCGATGATTTTAAAACCTCATCTGTCTGTTTACGACGGAAAGAATGTAGTTTTTCGCGCAAATCAGGCCGCGACGTTGCAAGAATCGCAATAGCCAGCAGGGCAGCATTTGCCGCACCGGCCTGACCGATTGCCAAGGTTCCAACCGGAATGCCGGCGGGCATCTGGACTATGGAAAGTAATGAATCCAGACCGCTTAGAGCCTTGCTCTCAACCGGCACGCCAAGCACTGGCAAGATCGTCTGCGAAGCGCACATACCGGGCAAATGTGCCGCTCCGCCGGCTCCTGCGATTATCACCTCGATGCCTCTGGATTCGGCCGATTTGGAAAATTCGAACAATAAATCGGGCGTCCGGTGTGCTGAAACGATCCGGGCCTCGTATGCAATACCGAAATCATCAAACATTTTCGCTGCGGCACGCATCGTCGGCCAATCGCTTTTACTGCCCATAATTATTGCTGCCAGAGGGTTTGCATGTTTTTGGCTGCTTGTCTGATTCGGTTTTTTTGTTGATGTTTCTTTTCGTTTCGCCATTTGATGATACGTAGGACTTACTGCTGATTCGGTCCGGTGCGGCATGGCTCCGGCCGGCACCGATTATTGTGCAAGGGCGGAGCGTACGACGGATTCGAATTTATCCCACGCCTTGATCGTGCTTCGCCAATAAATAATTTCGCCTGTTCTGGAAATCACGACATTTTTAGGATAGCCGCCGATATTGAACAATCCGATTGCGTCGCCGGCATCGGCAGCCTGCAAATAGTCGAAAGGTTCTTTTTTGAGATACTGCCGGACTTCGGCGGCGCTGTCGGCCGTCAAGGCAAGAAAAACCACATCATCGCGGCCTTTGAAAAGCTTCATAAATTCATTGAGCCGCGGCTTCATCGCCCTGCATACGGGACATCCGATAAACCAGAAATTGAGGACTACAACCTTGCCGGAGAGGTCTGCGAGCGAGACGCTCTCGCCGCCCTCGAGAGTAACCTTGAAATTCGGTGCCCGCATTCCCTCCTGTGGAATTTTCTGAAGACGGAATTCCGTCGTCCCGTCTTCAAGCTGTCTGACAATCGTGGCATCGGGATAATGAAAGTTAGCCATCCTGATATCCACGAATTCATTGTTGGAAATGATCTTGCCGTCGGAATCCCTGTAAATAAATTTTTGTCCCTGCGTTTCGGGAGGCCGTGACTGCGTCTGGGCCGCCGCCGTGCCGTGAAAAACGGCTAACAAGGCCAAAACCAGAAATTTAAGAGTATTAACGGCCATCACGTAAAAAATAAAAGAGACGGCCGATGAAAGCAAATTCACCGGCCGCTTCGCGCTCTTTGCGGGTACGGAATTTCTACTGTCCCTGTCCCAACTGGAAGCCGGGTTCACCGTCGAAAGTATAGAGATGTTCGGTTTTGATGAAATCGAAACCGGCGGCATTGACGCGGGACAGCAGATTTATAATCTGCTGATGCGTTATTGTATTGCCGTCATTTTCCGACATGAAACGGCATCTCCAGTGGTCAACGCAAAACGTGTCAGGCTGTCCTTTCGGATAAACTTTCGTTCCGCGATTGGAAATCATCACAAGTTTTAATCCGTCGCCGTTTAATTTTTCGAGTGCCGTGCCGAGTTCGTCAGCGGCTCCGTAAAACTTGCCGTTCCACCAGTCCAGAAATACATCAACGCCGACAAGCTCTTTTTTCTGCGGCTCGCGAATGGTATAAAGCGGTTTGCGGTCGGCCTCGGCGGACTCTTCAACCGCCTTATATTCAACCGGTTTAAGTGTCTGCGGTTTCTGCCCGAGCCTTTCGACCACAGCCTGGGCAAATTCCTTTGTTCCTACCTTTTGTTTCGAAATGCCCTCTTTGAAAATGTCGTAGGTATGAATACCGTCCTCGATTGTTTTCAGCCAGGCATTGTGTGCCCGCTCGGCAACGTCAGGCTGATTTATATGTACGAGCATCATCACGGCACCGAGGAAAAGTCCGGATGGATTTGCAAGATTCTGCCCTGCACGACGAGGTGCCGAGCCATGAATTGCCTCAAACATGGCGATGTGTTCGCCGATATTGGCCGAGCCGGCCAGCCCAACCGAACCGGCGATTTGCGCCGCTACGTCCGAGAGAATATCGCCGTAAAGATTCGGCATCACGATAACATCGAAATTTTCAGGCGTATCGGCAAGTTTGGCCGCGCCGATATCTACAATCCAGTGATCTGCTTCGATGGCGGGGTATTCTTTGGCAATTTCGTCAAAAACGCGATGAAACAAACCATCAGTCTGTTTCATAATGTTGTCTTTGATAAAGCAGGTGATTTTTTTTCGGTTATTCCGAACGGCGTATTCGAAGGCATACCGGACGATTTTTTCGCAACCCGGTCTTGTAATTAGCTTCAGACACTGCTCGACCATATCGGTCTGCCGGTGTTCTATGCCGGCATATGTATCCTCTTCATTTTCACGGACAATGACAACATCCATAACCGGATGCTTTGTGCTGACGAAAGGATGATACGAGACGCAAGGGCGAACATTGGCATACAACCCCAATGTCTTGCGGACGGTTACATTCAATGATTTGAAACCGCCGCCCTGGGGCGTCGTGATAGGAGCTTTTAAAAATACCTTTGTTCTGCGGAGCGATTCCCATGCTTCGGGAGCAATGCCTGCGGAATTGCCCGAAAGATAAACTTTTTCGCCGATTTCAATAGTTTCAATATCAATACGGGCTCCAGCCTCTTTGATGATATGAAGCGTCGCTTCCATAATCTCCGGCCCGATGCCGTCCCCGTAAGCTACCGTAATAGGAACATTTGCCATAATTAAACTATATCCTCATTTTTAATTTGGTTGTGTAGTCCAAATCTTTGAGTTTATCGTTTTTTACCCGTTGTTACAAAAACACTTTGATTTTCGTTTCCTGATTTCTCCTAATTTCATCGGGCGAGGGAGTTTATTTGTGCGGCAAGCGAGAGATCGCGGGCGGTTACTCCGCCGCTGTCATGTGTAGTAAGCCGGATGCGGGCGTAGCCCCATCCGAAGGAAATATCCGGATGATGGTCCGCGGCGTCTGCCAATTGCCCGACCTGATTTACAAATTGCAGTGCAGAGGCAAAATCCGCAAACTTCCATTCCCTTTCGATTCCCTCATCCTGAAATTGCCAGCCTTCGGGTCTATCGGGGCGGTTTTTGTAGTCTTCGCGTGCGATTCTGGTAGATTGCATCGTCCGTTTTACCCTTTTGCGAAATTCGTTAAAATGTTTTTTTAAGTTTATTATACTTGAGCGTTCAAATAATGCCTAAAAATATTTATATTTACCTGATTGTGATTTGCAGCCTGGCCGCCATGCAGTTTTCCTGTAGCGGAAAAAACGAGCCCGCGTCGCCTCTGGAAACATTCAAGACTTATGTTAAAGCATTGAAACAAAAAGACATAACAACCATGAAGATGCTGCTCACGGCAGAATCTTTGCAAATGCTCGAGCGCGAAGCCAAAGCGCAGGGCGTAACGGTTGACGACGTGGTGAAAAAAGAAACGCTTTTTACGGAAAACCAGAAAACCATTGAATTCCGCAATGAAAAAATAGATGGTCAGAAAGCCACGATAGAGGTAAAAAATCAATTCGGCACGTGGGAAACCGTTCCTTTTGCCTTCGAAGACGGGCAATGGAAAATAGACAAAAAAGGTTACCTGGACCGTTTTTCCTCCGATATTGAAGAACAGAATCAAAACGAACTGGACAAAACAATAAATCAGGGCAAGCAGCCTTAAAATTTATTCAGCAGGAGATTTTGTGTCAATCATCAAACCATTTAACGCAATAATTCCGACGGCCGAAACCGCGCCGAAAACTGCCTGTGTCCCGTACGATGTGCCGTATGAAAGCGAGGTACGCCGGGAGATTGAGCTTAACCCATTGTCTTTTCTTAGAGTTACGAGACCGGAGGCCGAATTTCCGCCTGATTCCGACCCGTCGGAAGAGGAACTTTTCCAAAAATCGCGTGAAAATTTAGAGGCGATGCTGGCAAATGGAATTTTGCAAGAGGCATCCGGACCTTCAATCTTTATTTACCGGTTGACCGATGGCGGCCGTTTGCAAACAGGTGTCGTCGCCTGTTGCCCGATAGACGAATATGACAACGGATTGATCAAAAAACACGAACGGACACGCCCGGACAAAGTTCATGAACGAACCGAACATATGATTGCGGTCAGGGCACAAACCGGATTGATTTTTCTGGCTTTCAGAAATACGGATGAGATCCGCTCCGCAATTGCCGCCGAAACGGCTGACCAGCCGATGTTTTCCTTCATCAGCCGCGACGACAACGTAAAACAGGAGGTTTGGCTTGCCCGCAACCCTCAAAGCCTGATCAAAGGATTTGCGGCATTGCCGGCACTGTATATCGCCGATGGTCATCACCGTGCGGAAAGCGCGGCCGAATGCCGGCGGCGTTTGAAAAACGACAATCCCAATCATACCGGAAATGAAGAGTATAACTTCGTGATGGCAGGGATGTTTCCCTCCGAAGCTCTGGCAATACTGCCCTATAACCGCGTCGTTAAAGATCTGAATGGCCTGTCGGCTCAGGAATTTATCATTCGGCTGGGTGAAAAGTTCATTGTCAACGAATCGGAGGTTAAAAATCCTGAAAATCCGGGCCAGATTGCCATGTATCTTAACCGTCGCTGGTATCTGCTTACTTACAACGTGGAATATATCCGCGATCCGGGTCCGATTGAACGCCTCGATGTCAGCATTCTGCAAAATAACGTGCTCGGCCCCATTCTTGGAATTGAGGATCCGCGGACGGACAAACGGATTTCTTTCGTTGGCGGACGGCGTGGAACTGCCGAGCTGGAAAGATTAGTGGATTCCGGCGATTTTAAGGCCGCTTTTTCAATGTTTCCGACGTCAATCGAGGATCTCCTGGCCGTCGCCGATCTGAACGAGATTATGCCGCCCAAATCAACCTGGTTCGAACCTAAACTGAAGGACGGGCTTTTTATTCATCGCATTTGACCGTTTTTTTATAGTCTGACGGCCGTTTTTATGAATCCAAAAGACCTCTCAGCAATGCGGCAGGAGTACTCTTCCCGCCGGCTTTCGCGTTCCAACGTCTCTCCGGACCCGTTTGAACAGTTCTCCGCGTGGTTTGATGAGGCGGTCGCTGCCGAAATCAGCGAGCCGAATGCAATGCTGCTCGGCACATCGGGACCGGATTGCAGACCATCCGGGAGAATTGTTCTGCTGAAAGGGTTTAGCCCTGCCGGCTTTGTTTTTTTTACCAATTATGAAAGCAGAAAAGGCCGCGATCTATCCGCCAATCCATACTGCTTTCTGCATTTTTTCTGGCGCGAACTGGAGCGGCAGGTGATAATTTCGGGCCGTGCGGAACGCGTCAGCCCCGAGGAATCCGACGAATACTTTGTTTCGCGGCCATATGAAAGCCGCATCGGTGCCTGGGCTTCGAAGCAAAGCGATGCGATTTCGTCGCGAAGCGAACTGGAAGAGCGCTTTGCGGAATTTAAACGCCTTTATCCGGGTCCGGATGTCCCGCGGCCTCCATTTTGGGGCGGTTTTCGTGTCGTGCCTGACAGATTCGAATTCTGGCAGGGACGTCCGAACCGCTTACATGACAGGCTGGAATACAGCCTCAAGGGCAGTGAATGGCTTTTAACACGCCTTTCACCATAGGATTTAGCCATGTTCAAAACCGAACGCCTCGAATTTCGCCAATTTACGCCCGAGGACCTGCCGCTTTTAATCGAACAGCGGTCTGACCCGGAAGTAAACCGCTATCTCGGCGGTACAAAACTACAAAATCCCGACGCATTGGCAAGGCGTCTGGAATTTTATATTGGTTGTTATGAAAAATATGGCTTCGGGACCTGTGCCATGCTCTGGAAGCAAACAGGTGAAATGATCGGATCCGCGGGCATTCAGCCCCTGGCCGAAACCGATGAAATCGAAGTTGGTTACAGCATCATAAAAAACTTCTGGGGACGCGGCATCGGCACTGAGGCTGCGTACGGGTGGCTTGATTTCGGGTTTACCGATGCCGGACTCGATCGCATCGTCGCCGTGGCAGACGAGGAAAATATTGCTTCGCGGCGTGTGATGGAAAAATGCGGGATGCGCTTTGAGCGAAATGCCTTTCACTATGAAAGACAGGTTGTGCTCTATGCAATCACACGTGGAGAATTTCTTGCTTTCAGAGATTCCTATAAAGGCTTTGGCAGGCGCGAATCGGACTTTTGACCGGCTTGCATCCAAAATCGCGGTATTTTCTTCCCTATGCGGGCAAATTATCCAAAATTGGCTTTTGCGGTTGCGGCATCCATGTATTTTCTTTGGATCGCATACGACCCGATGCTCGGAAGCTTTCTTGATCTCGTGGATTTGCCCATTCACGAAGCAGGCCATCTAATATTTCTGCCGCTGGGCGAATTTCCGGGCGTAGCGGGCGGCACTCTCCTGCAATTGATTATACCGGCTGCTTTTGTCGCCTATTTTGCATTTAACGGGAAGAAATATTCTGCTGCCATTGTGCTTTTCTGGGTCGGACAGAGCCTTTTGAATATTTACGTCTATGCGGCCGATGCCGTTGTTATGCAGCTGGTGCTTCTTGGCGGCCTGACGGGCAGCGAAGGAGGCTTTCACGATTGGAATTATATGCTTTCCGAATTGGGTTTATTGCCGCATACAAAGGCAATTGCCGGAATAATACGCCTTTCGGGTACTATTACAATTATTTGCGCCGGCATTCTGGCCGTCGCTTTCTCTTTCGTTAAGGGAAACGTACGTCGTTTTGAAGAAATATGACGGATGTTGCTTTGATTACGGGTGCTTCAAGCGGAATTGGCGAAGCATTTGCACGGCGGCTGGCAAGCAAAGGGTACAATTTATTCCTTGTTGCCCGCTCAGGCGAAAAGTTAGCCGATTTGTCGAATGAACTGGCCGGACTGCATAAAATCCGGGCATTTTACCTTGCGGCAGATTTGACCCGGCCCGAAGTTGACAAAACCGTCTTTGAGTATGCAGCCGAAAATCAATTAGACGTTACTTTGCTCATAAACAATGCAGGTGTCGGCTCGATGGGAGATTTTGCGAAACTTCCTTTGGAACGTGAACTGGAGATGATTGACCTCAACGTTCGGGCCGCAGTCGCTCTCTGCCGCCGTTTTTTACCGCAAATGCGTTCGCGGTCGAGCGGGACAATTATCAACGTTTCTTCGGCCGCAGGATTTCAACCCGTGCCGTTTATGGCTACCTACGCAGCGACAAAGTCATTCCTGACAGCATTTAGCGAAGCCATTGCGGAAGAGAACCGTCCCTTCGGCATTCAGATTTTGGCGCTTTGTCCCGGCTCTACCGATACTGCTTTTTTCGAAAATGCAAAGATGCAGCGGAGTTTTTCATTCAAGGGCCAGCAAACTCCGGAGGAGGTTGTCGAAACCGCGCTCCGTGCAATTCGCCGCCGCAAGGTAGTTGCCATCAGCGGTTGGGCAAACCGGCTTGTCGCCCGCGCCGTAAATTTTGTACCTAATAGAGTTATTACCCGAAGCGTGGCGCGCGGACTACGCCGACGCTTTCAGGAAGACAAATAACCTTTAGCCGCGGGCAGGCATTACTGTTAATATCGAAAAGACTTTTTGTATGAAATTCACTGTTTTAGGCAGCGGTTCTACGGGCAACGCCGTTCTGATCGCTTCGGAAAAAACCAGAGTTCTGGTAGATGCGGGTCTCAGTGCAAAAGAAATTCTCCGTCGTCTCTTGTTGGTCGGCATCGATCCCGAATCTCTCGACGGCATTTTGATCACACATGAACATGCCGACCATTGCGGCGGGCTTCGGGTGCTTCTAAATCATTTGAAATGCAGGGTTTATATTTCCGAAGAAACTGAAGACGCTTTTTATGCCACCCGTAAAAACGGCACAAACGGAGAAAGCGAATCTGCCAAACGACGGGCATCTCTTTCCGGCCGAACCGTCAAAATCGAATCCGACAGGGAATTTAGCATCGGCGATATCGATTTTGAGCCGTTTTCAGTCCCGCACGATGCGGCTGACAATTTTGGCTTTGTTTCACGCCGCGAAGGCGTAAGAATTGCCACTTTGATGGACTTTGGCCACATTACGCCGCTGATTAAGCAAAAGCTGACCGGATGCGACGCAATCATAATCGAATCCAATCATTCGCGGGATATGCTCCGTGCCTGCAGTGTCTATTCCTGGGATTTGAAACAGCGGATATTCTCGCCAAACGGGCATCTCTCGAACGAAGATCTTGCCGATTGGCTGACAAATGACTTTGACGGGACGGCACGCCACATTGTCCTTGCACACCTTTCACAGAAAGCAAATGACCCGCATTTGGCCAGAATTACCGCCGAAACTGCTCTCGGCATGCGGTCGCCGCTATTTCAAGCCGAAACAAGGATTTCGCTTTCGTCTCACAGGGAACCGACGCCATGGTACAGTTTTTGAATCCGTTTAATCCGACGTTTCAAAGTACGCCGCGAAACGATTTGCGATGAATCGGACACGGGCCAAGCCGCCGGAGTGCATCCAGATGCGCACCCGATCCATAACCCTTGTGTGAAGCAAATCCATATTCAGGGTAGAGAGAATCATATTCCCGCATCAGGTCATCACGGTAAACTTTTGCCAAAACGGAAGCAGCGGCTATCGAATAGGAAATTGCATCTCCTTTGATCAAGGCTTTTTGCGGCAATTCAGACTGTTTAAGCGTAACTGCGTCAATCAAGAGAAAATCCGCCGCCGGCTGCAGCCTTTCGATTGCAATCAGCATTGCGCGTTTTGTGGCTTCGAGGATATTTATGCGGTCAATTTCATCGGGCTGGACCTCGCCGATGGCAAATGCGGCGGCCGTGTCCCTGAGTTGATCGGCTATCTGCCGTCGGAGTGGTTCTCTGAGCTTTTTTGAATCATCAAGTCCGGAAGGAACAGGTTTTGAAGGATCTAAAATGCAAGCAGCCGCGACGACCGGCCCTGCAAGGCAGCCGCGACCAACTTCGTCAACGCCGGCAATAAACCTGTAGCCATCGGCTCTTGCCTGCTCTTCGAATACAAAGCCGATGGTCCATTGCGTAGGCTCTGCCTTGAGTTGAAATGCATTCACGCTGGAATCCTGTTACGATTTCGGCAAACAGTGCCCGCCGATGGGCTCGGTCTCGAACCGCTCGCCAAAGCCTGTGATCATCGGCCTTGCCTTTGCGATTGCGGCCTGTACGGAGGGCAGTTGCAGCGAGGCTTCGTGGCTTTTCCTGCTGTCCCACACCTCCGTTATCCAGATGGCATTCGCGTCGCCGGGATCATATGAGACTACGTAGCTCAGGCATCCGGGCATTTTGTCTATTCCGTCAAGGAGAATCTTTGCAAGTTCATCGCGTTTCCCTTGCGCGACCTTCAACTTTCCGATCAAACCATACATCTTTTCGCCGCCGTGTACGACTTCACCATCAGAAAAAAATACATAGGATACTGCCGCTCCCGCGGCAGCCACGAATTGACGACGGCTTATTCGACTCATAGCCTTTCTTGAAAAAGTGTCTATTTTTCGGCCTGAGCTTTGTTTCGTGTGTCTTTTTCCTTAATGCGGGCAGCTTTTCCGCGAAGATTACGCAGGTAATAAAGTTTTGCCCTTCGGACGCGGCCGCGACGAACCACGTCGATATGATCCACGATAGTTGCATGGAGCGGGAAAATACGCTCGACGCCGATACCGAAGCTGACCTTACGGACAGTGATCGTTTCGCGTATGCCGCCATGTTTTCTGGCAATTACGACACCTTCAAACACCTGAAGACGTTCTTTGTTACCTTCCTTTATACGTACGTGTACTTTAACCGTATCTCCCGCCTGAAAAGCCGGAATATTCTGTTTTAACTGTGTGTTTTCAACTGAATCAAGTTTATTCATAATCGTTTCGGCCAGAGGTCAGCGGCGGACAATACGTCCGCAGCTCACATATCACCATTTTCTCCTTTCAATAGATCGGGTCTGTTTTTTCTGGTTTTTTCAAGCGCTTTTTCGCGCCTCCAGTTTTCAATTTCCTTATGATTTCCGGTCAGCAAAACTTCCGGAACGCGCAGCCCGCGAAATTCCGCAGGGCGTGTGTAATGCGGGCAATCAAGCAGCCCGTTAGAAAACGAATCATTTACGGCAGAGGTTTCGCTGCCGAGTGCATTCGGGAGCAACCGGACAATTGCATCCGTCAGTACAATTGCCGCTGGCTCGCCACCCGAGAGCACATAATCGCCGATTGAAATCTCATCGGTAACCAAAACTTCATTGACACGTTCGTCAACGCCTTCGTAGCGTCCGCAAATCAAAATCAGGCGGTTAGCCGTATCTGCCAATTCGCGAGCGGCCGACTGTCTGAAGGGAACTCCCTGCGGCGATAAAAGTATGACACGGGTGCCCTGCGGATACTCTTCCCTGACCGTTGTGCCAAGCAGATGTTCGACGGCCGCAAAAATCGGCTCCGGTTTCATCACCATTCCATCGCCTCCGCCAAACGGCCTGTCGTCCGTCATCTTGTGCTTATCGGCGGCAAATTGACGGATGTCGTGAATTTTAATTTCTACGATACCGGCATTTTTCGCCCGGCGGATTATTCCAAAATCAAAGACCTGCCCGAAAAATTCAGGGAAAATCGTTAAAATATCTATCGTCGTCGGCCCCTGCTTTTGCGGATGTGAAACTGCTTTTTTCATTTACAAAAAGAGCCGGACTAAAAAACCAGGTTATCAAAACTCCAGAAGCCCGTCCGGCGGATCAATCCGGATCAACTTCTTACCGATATCCACCTCTACGCAAATAGCAGTAACGAATGGAATCATATACTCTTTTTCAACGCCGGAAACAACCAGTATCTCCGGCCCGCCGGCACGCATTATTTCACTGACAATGCCGATTTTTTCTCCCGTTACGGTTTCTACGCGGCAATCCGTCAATTGCCAATCGTAAAATTCATCTTCATTGAGGCTTACGGCCTCAGATTCCGGAACGCAGAGGTCGCAATTGCGAATCTCCTCTGCCGCGTCGATGCTGTCAAGCCCGGCAAACCTTATATGCAACCGGCCGTTTCGGATTTGAAGCGCCTCAATTGTCAGTTCCCGCCGCCGTCCGTCTGCCGTTACGGCGATCAGAGACCGCAGGCCGTCAAAACGATCCGGAAAGTCAGTCAAAATATCTGCGACGATTTCGCCGCGGATTCCGCGTGGCCGTGCTACTTTTGCTACAGCAACAAGATCGTCCAAGTCAATCTTCAATCAAATCGATCTGATATCGTCGCCCATGTTTCTGGCCGGCGAAAAACAAAAGGCTTCTGATGGCCTTGATGGTTCGGCCTTCGCGGCCGATCACGCGCCCGTAATCTTCCGGCGCAAGGCGCACCTCGAAGCGGACATTGCGGCCGTCGCCTGCCTCGTAAACCTCGGCAAGATCCGGCGAACCGGCAATTCCTTTAATGATTTTTTCGACCGCCTGTTTCATAAAAACCTGCTCCGCAAGGCCAAATGGTTTTACCAAGCCAAATGATTGAGAAGCCGCAGTATCAGGCCGTCTGCGCCGGATTATGTTTAATCAGGCTTGCAACCGTCTCTGTCGGCTTGGCTCCGACGCCGATCCAGTACTGAATCCGCTCATGGTTAAGCTTGACTTCGGCAGGATTGGTCATCGGATTATATGTCCCGAGATTTTCGATATACTTTCCGTCGCGCTTTGAGCGTTTCTCCTTAACCACAACACGATAAAAGGGTTTGCCCTTTGCGCCCATTCTCATCAAACTGATTGCTAACATAGTTTTTCTTTTTCCTGATTCGAATCAAAAATTTTGAAGTTCTAACGTTTCTTTTTATGCCGTTTTTTTCTTTTGGACAATCGGCCGGACGGTTCCGCATCGCCGCCGTTGGCTGCCGGCAAGCCGCCTATTCCGGGCATAGGCCCGCCGAGCATACCGCCCAGACCTCCTGCAAGGCCTCCAAGCATTCGCTTGCCGAGCCCGGCAAAAAGTCCGCCGCGGTTCATCTGAACCATCATTTTCCGCATTTGTTCATATTGGCGCAGCAATTGATTTACCTCGGCAATGCTCGTGCCAGAGCCTTTTGCAATACGCGTTTTCCGGCCTGCATTGATTATGTTATGGTCGCTGCGTTCGGCCCGCGTCATTGAATCAATAATGGCTTCGGTCCGCTTGAGCTGTTTGTCCACTTCGGCCGATTGCTCTTCCGAGAGCGAAATTCCGCCGGTTAACTGTTCCGGCAGCATCTTCATCAATTTGGACATTGAACCAAGCTGCTTGAACTGGCGAAGCTGATTGCGGAAATCCTCGAGAGTGAACTGATTCCGCGACATTTTGGCAAGCTGTTCACGGGCCTGCTGTTCGTCTATCTTGCCCTGGACCTCTTCTATCAGCGTCAGGACATCGCCCATTCCAAGAATTCGCTGCGAAATTCTGTCCGGATAGAATGGTTCTATTGCATCGTATTTTTCACCGACCCCGACAAACTTGACCGGCTGACCGATTACCTGACGTATCGAAAGAGCGGCGCCGCCGCGGGCGTCACCGTCCATTTTAGTAAGTACAACGCCGGTAATGCCGACGCGGCGATGAAATTCTTCGGCGGAACGGACAGCATCCTGACCGGTCATCGCATCAGCGACAAAAAGGACTTCGACCGGCTTGGTTTCGGCCTTGATTTCCTCAAGTTCGGCCATCAACTCATCGTCAATGTGAAGCCGGCCTGCGGTATCAATCAAAAGCGTATCGAAGCCGAAATCCCGCGAATATGCCAAAGCTCCGCGGACCAGCGTTAACGGATCGGAAGTCTCTTTATTTTCATAGACTTGCACGCCGACCGCTGCACCAACGACGCGGAGCTGCTCCCTTGCTGCCGGACGATAGACGTCAACCGAAACAAGAAGTGGCGTGCGTTGCTGATTATCACGAAGCCAACGGGCTATTTTCCCGGTCGAGGTGGTTTTACCGGAACCTTGCAGCCCGACAATCATAACGGTATTGGGTACTTGCTTGGTAAAAACCAGACGGGAACTGGTTCCACCCATCAGTTCGACCAATTCGTCATAGACGATTTTGACTACCTGTTCGTGCGGATTGAGCCCATCCCAGACTGCCCGGCCCTCGGCCTTAGCTCTGACAGATTCGACAAAGTCTTTTGCTACCTTATAGTTAACGTCTGCTTCGAGCAGCGCCAAACGAATTTCGCGCAAAGCCGCATCCACGTGTTCAGGGGTCAGTTTGCCCTGCCCGCGAAGGCTTTTCAGCGTTTTCTTGAGTTTATCGGAAAGCGACTCGAACATACAGACACACTTCGGCTACAAGAGTCGAAACTATAAATTTTATTGTTTTGATGGGAAAGAGTCAAGGATGGGCCGCACACAGGAATGCACCCGCAAAATCCCTGAATCACTGCAGTTTTCGATATTTAGTGCCGATGTAGTCAACGAAGTCGGGTGTCAGCCCCTGGGCGCGAATTATGGTCTGTATCTGTGCACGGTGATGAATCGAATGATAGTTAAGCTGCAGGGCTATATCAAGCGGCTTTGCCGCCCAGCGGCCTCCATCGTAACCCGTAAACTCAACATCTTCAATAAGATCAGCATCGGATCGGGAGTCAAGATAATCCATCCAAACCTTCAGGCTGTCTTCCCACTTTTCTTCAAGTTCGTTATATTTGTAAACAGGCTGCCACCAGTCCATTTCCGCAGATTTGGGATCGCCACCAATTCTAGCCCTCCACTTGTACTGTGAATTTATCAAATGGCTGAATAGCCGGACGGCCTCAGCTTGTTCAGGCAGCAACCCGATCATATCCAACAATTTGCGATTTGTCCGGTCGTTAAACTCAAATGTGTCAATAAGATATCGCTTCCATTCCATAACATCGCGCCGCTCTGTGCCGATCAGGCATAACCCCCGATGGTAGTTTTTACATTCATGATTTCAAAAAAAGATTACACCCCCGCCGGCGTTGCCTCAATTTGACCCGGCCCATCCGCTTTCCCGACAGTCATAGAATGGCGGGCGGCAAGTTTCAAAACTTCTTCGGCTGTCCATTGGTCATCTGCATATTTGCCATATTTTAATGCCGGAATTCCTTGGTCAGTATTAGCCGTAATCTGCCGATTTTGTTTAGGCGGCTCTGAGAATTTTCTCCATTTTTTTGCCTTTTGCCAGTTCATCAACAAGTTTGTCGAGATAACGGACGCTTCGTGTCAAAGGGTTTTCTATTTCTTCCACACGATAACCGCAAATAACTCCGGTAATCAATTTGGCATTCGGATTCAGTTTTGCCCGTCTGAAAAATTCTTCAAAAGTAACCTTGTCGCTAATCATTTGTTTCAGCCCGGCCTCGTCAAAACCGGTGAGCCATTCAATCACCTGATGAAATTCTTCTTTTGAACGGCCTTTACTTTCGACCTTCGTGACATAGTGCGGGTAAACCGAGGCAAATGTCATTTTTGCGATGCGCTCATCGTGATGTGCCGTGCTGGTCATATATTTTTCTCCTCCTAAGGCGCAGATTTATGCCGGCTTGAATATATTCTGCGGCAGCTATTTCATTTCAACCTTTCCAGTTTTCCGCGACGTCTGACGATATTTTTATAATCCCATTGAATTTCACGCGATTTTAGCAGCCATCTTTTGAGATCTCGTTTTTTAATATCTTCGGCATTTGTGTAAAAAACCGAAGCATCTTAGAATTTCCTGCCCTTGACGTTCAATCCTTTTTCATCAAAGGAGGCTCCGCTCCAGAACATCAACCTATTGCCGTTTTTCTGTTTGCTGTATCCGACTATAGGATTACCGTCAAGAAACCAAACGGGATGACCATGCCAGATTTTACCTTCCGCCTCCGGTAAATGGCGTTCGATTTCATTGGCCAAAACATCACAAATGATACAGTCGAATTCTGCCTGCGATGAATTGTAATTACAAATTTCTTCGTACATTTTTTGTTGTTGAAAGTATCTGTTACTGCTGCAAAAGTTCAGGCTTCAGCAATCGCTTTGTCATTATGCACAGGTTTATCTTGACCGCAAGCGGCCAAGACCCGATCGACGGCGTCAATAACTGATTCCGGCGAAACGGAAAGGATACATTGCGGCGATTGATATTTTTCACAGACATATCCGGGACATGGCTGGCAATCAAACTCCGTAAAAACAATTTCGTTCGGTGCATCCGTCCAGGGACGCCAGTTATCCCTGTTGGAAGATCCGAATATCACAACGCATGGCGTACCGACTGCTGCGGCCATATGAGCTATGCCGGAATCATTGCCAACGAATATAGCCGCACGCGAAGCGAGAGCTGAAATTTCCGGCAGTGTAAGCGCATCTGTCAGGATTAGCGGTGAATGCGCTGCATGTGCGAGCCGGTTTAAAATCTCGCGCTCGCCTGCCGCGGCAACTGCAATCGTTTCGAGGCCAATCTGATGTAAATGCTCCGCAAGTATAGCGAAATTTTCAGCCGGCCAGCGCTTTGTATCAAAAGCCGCCGCCGGATGTATCAAGGCAAAATTTTTCTTCGGATTGTCAAACCGCTCGGCGGCAATCGGAATTTTTGCTTTCAGTGATTCCAAAGCGGAGCCGGTTACGGTAAGTCTGCTGCGCGGCCTTTTTGTGATTTGGATCCCGGCGGCTGCCAGCAAAGCGAGCTGCTGCTCGGCGGAATGCAACCTTGATTCCGGCCAGACGGCTGCGGCTGAATCGGGGCAGATGTTGTAAATCCGGGGGAAACGATAGTGCCCGTACCCGATTCGAAAGGCAGCACCCGCAGCCGCAACAAAAAAAGCCGCCGTTGGACCGCCGTGCAAATCAATCACCAGATCGTAACCCGCCCGATGAATCTCTGCAGCTTTCATCAAACGTGACAAAAAGCCATTTTTGACCGATATGACGTTATCAACTATATCAAGGCCGTCGTAAACCGGTGCGACCCAATCTTCGAGCAAGACATCAATTCGTGCTGCCGGCAGATGCTCGCGTAAAGCGGTAAGGCAGGCGGTAGCAAGCACGGCATCGCCTATCGAGCGCAGGCGAACTACCAGCACGCGTTTTACGATGTCCCAATCAATCGCCATTTTGCGGGATTTGAAACCGCTGTTTCCGATCGATGCAATGCAGCATTATTTTTCAACGTGGGCTTCGTCAATCAAAAGAACCGGTATGTCATCAACAATCGGATAAACCAAAGAACATTCCGGATTTTTACACTTCAATCCGCTGCCGTCCGGTTTTGGATCCAACTCTGCCTTGCATTTCGGGCAACGTAGAATTTCAAGTAACTCGGGGCTGATAGTCATCGGTAAATCTCCTGGAAATGAAAAATAAGATGTCTTGCTTAAGAAAATTCTAACGCGAAATACACGATAAAAGCGAACAATACTATTGAAAAATAACTAAATCCAGTATCCGTAACATAATGCGCAAGCTACAGGTTTTAATTGCACGATTGTGTAAACAGGCGTATATTTGCCGGAACGGAGGATTTGATTATGGCCCGCATAACGGAGATTGCACCAGACGTTTTCCAGTTGACCACCTTCGTACCAGAAGCTGACCTGCAGTTTCACCAGTTTCTTGTGCGCGATGAAGAGCCTTTGCTTTTTCATACAGGAATGCGCAGCTTGTTTCCTTTGGTACGTGAAGCCGTTGATTCCATACTTCCTGCGGAGAGTGTTCGCTGGATCAGTTTCAGCCATTTTGAGGCGGACGAGTGCGGTTCGCTGAATGAATGGCAAACGATTGCGCCGAATGCTACGGCGGCATGCAGTTTTGTCGGCAAAGTCGTAAGCGTAGATGATATGGCAGCCGTCCGCCCCGCCAGGGCACTTGCGGATGGAGAAGTTTTTTCGACCGGAAAGTATCGTTTCCGTTTTCTTCAAACTCCTCACGTCCCACATTGCTGGGAAGCGGGCCTCCTCTTTGAGGAAATTAACGGCACTCTTTTTTGTTCAGATTTATTTCACCAGGGCGGCGAAGTTGAACCGCATACGGAATCAGACATTGTCGGCCGGTTTCGCAAAACATTGACGGAATATCAGAACAGTCCGCTGGCTAATTATATGCCTTACACGCCTGACACGAGGCCAACCATAAAGCGTCTCGCGGCACTCCAGCCAAAAACTTTGGCGCCGATGCACGGTTCGGCATTTACGGGAAACTGTTCCGCAGCGTTGGACGACCTTTCAAATGTACTGAAAGATGTGCTCGGTCGCGGCATGTGATTGCTGTCAGAGGGGCATAAAATCCCACTGAGAAAACAAATTCGCCGAATTAATAATCGGCCTATTGCGTTGCAGCGGTGCCGCATTCGGGACAAAACTTGGCGCCTGCGCTTAGTTCAGATCCGCAGTTGGCGCATTTTTGTTTTTCCTGTGATGCGCCGCATTCGGAACAAAACTTTGCCCCTTCGCGCAGCGTCGCACCGCATTTTATACAAGGTATTTGCGCAACCTGCATTTTGCCGCCACATTCGGCGCAGAATTTGGCTGTCGGAGAATTTGGTTTGCCGCATTGAGGACAGGCAACGGAAGCTGCCGCAGAAGAACTTGCCGGCTGGTTCGCCTGTGAACCGAATACATTTGCCATCTGGTTTCCGACGGCGAATCCGGCGCCGAGCCCGGCTCCTAAACCCGCACCTCCACCTTCATTTTGCGCTGCGTCGCGAAGAGCGTCGGCAGCCTGAAACTGCATATACCTTTGCGCGTCACCAAGCGCTCCCATCGAAGCACGTTTATCGAGCGCTGCCTCGACCTCCGGCGGAACACTGATATTTTCTACGTAAAACTTCGTTACCTCGAGACCATAGGAAGCAAAGTCTTCATTGATTTTCGCACGGATGGCATCACCGAGTTCCTTGTATTGCGAAGCCAGATCCAGTGCGGGGATTTTCAATTCGCCGAGAGCATCTGAAAATTCGCTGACGATTGCGCGTTTTAGCTGTGCGTCTATGTCATCGGTTTGAAACTTCGCCCCCGTTCCGGCAATCTGCCGAATGAATTGCGCCGGATCTGCAACTCTGAGGCTGTAGGCACCGAAAGCGCGGAGCCGCACGATGCCGAAATCCGCGTCGCGCAACATCAAGGGATTAGAAGTGCCCCATTTCAAATCAGTAAATTGTTTTGTATTGACAAAATAAACTTCGGCCTTGATTGGAGAATTAAAGCCGAATTTCCAGGCACCGAGTTTTGAGAGTATCGGCGTATTGCCGCCATCTACGGTATAACGACCCGGCGAAAAAACATCGGCAACCTGGCCTTCAAAAACAAATACTGCGGCCTGTGATTCACGGACAATCAACTGCGCTCCGTTTTTGATTTCCTGTTGATAAACTGGAAAACGGTAAACCAATGTGGTTCCCGTATCATCAAGCCATTCAATGACTTCGATAAATTGATTCAATGCCGCTTCTTTTACTTTGCCGATAATGTCCATAGACGGTCTCTCCCAAATATATTTAACGTCAAATATGCCACAAAGTTCGGTTAATTGAAAGAATTATTTATTTCTACGGTTCATTGTATCCGGCTCTTAATTCGACATCCGAACGGCGATTCCACAAAGCAAATAGTCCCAGAGCAAACAAAGCACCGCAAAGATCCAATAAAACATCGCGCGGCGAACCGGTACGCGACGGCAGGTAGCTTTGATTGAATTCATCTATTGAAGCAACGATGATTACCACTAACAACGAACGCACACACCAATACAACCGGCCTTCAAGTTCTCTACCGTAGGCAAAGGCCCGGGCAGCAAGATAAGCAAGAATGCCGTAAGCTGTCGGGTGAGCAAGTTTACGTATAATTGCGTGATAAAACTCCAGCAGATCAGCCGAAGCATCGGGGAAAAGGTATTTTAATATCGGTCCGATAATTCGGGATGTTTCCTCAGACGATCCATTTCCCGTGGACAAAAATAATATCAATGCGATCCAGATAAACAGGGCTGCATAACGTGTGATTTTTCCGTATTTCGAAATTTCCATTTTCATTTGCAACTTCAAGCCGGTTTTTATTCTACAATACAAAGCGGCGCCAGCTCCCCGAAGTCTGGCGCCGCCTAAGAGTAAAAGACCGGCAGTTTTATGGTAATTGATTCATAACCTGTGACATAGAGGTCATAAATCCATACCCGTAAACTATAACGCCGATAATGCCTAAAATCATCGGAACAAGACCGGCTTTTTTAACAAAAAAGAAAATTATGCCGGCCAGCGGTTGAAACAAAAAATTTGCAATCGCCCAAAGAACTTTTTCTGCAGTACTCTGGCCCATTTGGATACTCAAAACAATAAACCAGACTGCACAGATCAACATCAGAAGGGCACCTATACTGATAAACATTTTACTTCCTCCCCAATTTTGAAAATTGTGAAACAAAAACAGGCAAAGGATAATTGAAATCCTGATGGATTTCAATACTTTTGCCTGTTAAACGTAATTGAAATGCTTGTAAAAGTCCAGCTGCTAGAGAGCAGCGGCGCCGGAAACCACCTCGATAATTTCCTTGGTAATTGCTGCCTGGCGGATGCGGTTCATATTCAATGTCAGAGTGTCAATCAACTCTCCGGCATTCTTTGAGGCTGAATCCATTGCAGTCATTTGTGATCCGAAGAAAGAGGCCGTGGATTCGAGCATACCGCGATAGATTTGCGTCTCCACCTGTTTTGGCAGTAACTTGCCGAAAATCTCCGCGGGCGGCTGCTCGTAAATATATTCAGCCGTCATGCCATCGGATGACGCGGCCGACTCCCGAGCTATCGGAAGCAATTGTTTGATTACTGGCTGCTGTGACAAAACAGTCTTAAACTCGGTATAAACAAGAAAAACCTTATCTATCGAGGTATCCTGAGTAAAAATTTCAATGAGATTACCGGCGATTTGCGAAACATTGCTGAAATTCGCCTGTCCGCCCATCAATCCGATGTACTCATTTCGGATTTCTACATTTCTACGCCTGAAAAAATCCCTGCCTTTGCGGCCGATTGTTATCATCAAGATATTTTTGGTTTCATTCTCTTTGATGAAAGCCTGCGTCGCTTTAATGACATTGGCATTGAAAGCACCGGCAAGGCCTTTATCGCCGCTGATGAGGACTATCAGGTAATTTTGGTCGCCGCGCTGATCAAGCAGCGGATGAGAAAAATCTTCCGCTACCTTTGCGCTCAGATTTCCAAGCACCTCGGACATTTTGGTCGCAAACGGACGCGCAGCCGTTACGCGATCCTGTGATCGTTTCAGCTTGGCTGCGGCGACCATTTTCATCGCCTTGGTAATCTGCTGTGTGTTTTTGACCGACTTGATACGTCGGCGCATATCTAGCAAACTGGCCATAACTTTTTAGTTAGACTGAATTATGCTGCGGCTGCTCCTGCTTTTTGCCAACGGGTATTTTTGAAATCCTCGATGGCCTGTTTCATCATATTTTTCAGGTCATTATCGAGATTCTTTTTCTCTCGCAGCGTATTCAAAACCGCAGGATGCGATTGCTCGACAAAGGACAGCAGACCGGCTTCGAAAGCCCGTATGTCGTCAACCGCTACGTCGTCGGCAAATCCGTTTGTGACAGTCCAGATTGCAAGCACCTGCTTTTCAACCTCCATCGGTTGATACTGCCCCTGTTTGAGCAATTCGGTGAGCCGTCGGCCGCGTTCCAACTGTGCCTGAGTAGCCTTATCGAGATCGGAGCCGAACTGGGCAAATGCAGCCAGTTCGCGGAACTGGGCAAGGTCGATTCTGAGTGTACCGGCGACCTGTTTCATGGCCTTGATTTGTGCCGAACCACCGACACGGGAAACTGAGTTACCTACGTTGATTGCCGGTCTTACGCCTGAGTTGAACAAATCGCTTTCGAGAAAGATTTGTCCGTCGGTAATCGAGATTACGTTTGTCGGGATGTATGCCGAAATGTCGCCCGCCTGAGTTTCAATAATCGGGAGGCTGGTCAGGCTTCCTCCGCCTCTTGCATCGGACATTTTCGCCGCGCGTTCGAGCAGGCGTGAGTGCAGGTAGAATACGTCGCCCGGATAGGCTTCACGGCCCGGAGGACGACGAAGCAGAAGCGAGATTTCACGATATGCGGCTGCCTGTTTTGAAAGATCGTCATAAACGGTCAGTGCGTGGCGCCCGTTGTCACGGAAATATTCGGCCATGGCACAACCGGCGTACGGTGCCAGAAACTGCATCGCCGCCGGATCGGATGCCGTTGCCGAGACGACGATTGTATAATCCATTGCGCCGTAATCTTCGAGTTTTTTAACTACCTGAGCAACCGTAGAAGCCTTCTGACCGATAGCAACATAAACGCAGATTACGTCTTTACCCTTTTGATTGATAATCGTATCGATCGCAACGGCGGTCTTACCTGTCTGGCGATCGCCGATAATCAATTCGCGTTGGCCGCGGCCGATGGGTACCATCGCGTCTATGGCTTTCAAACCGGTCTGAAGCGGCTCTTTTACGGGCTGCCGGTCAATAATTCCGGGAGCGATACGTTCAACGGGGTTGAACTTGTCAGTGACGATTTCACCTTTACCGTCAATCGGATTGCCGAGAGCATCAACGACACGACCGATCAAAGCATCGCCGACCGGGACGCTCATAATTCGTTTTGTTCTTTTGGCCTCGTCGCCCTCTTTGATTTTCTGGAAATCGCCAAACAAAACGCAGCCGACTTTATCTTCTTCAAGGTTCAGAGCCAGCCCGCGTACGTTATGCGGAAATTCCAGCAGTTCGCCGGCCATGACCTTTTCCAGACCGTAAATTTCGGCGATACCGTCGCCGACCTTGATGACCGTGCCTACTTCGTCAACGCGCATGCTCGCATCGAAATTTTCAATCTGGGCACGTATAATCTCGCTTATTTCGTTAGCTTTGATCGCTTCCATATTTTTAGTTTTAAAAGCCTAATATAATCAAAATTTCGTTTAGTAAACCATGCATTGACTTCCGGTTAACACATTAACGGGCGCCAAGAAGCTGTGTGCGCAGTTCCTCCAGACGTGTTTTAACCGAGCCGTCGAAAACAGTAGAACCGAGACGGGCTATAACACCGCCGATTATTTCCTGTTCTACTTGAAAATCGAGTTTTACCTTTTTGCCGGTCAGTTGCTCCAGTGCGTCACGCAGCCCGTTGCGTTGGGCCTCCGTGAGTTCGCGGGCAGCTATAATACGTGCCGGAACAATTCCGTAACGTTCCTCTAAAATAGCCGCAAACTTTTCGTTAATTGCGGAAAGATGGATTAGCCGGCTGTTTTTTAGCAAAACGCGCAGAAAATTAGCTGTGGTACGAAGAGGTTTTGCTCTTTTTATCAATTCCTCCAGCACTCTTTCTTTCGCCATATGCCCGATCGCGGGATTGCCAAAGGCAAGCGAGATTTCCGGATTCGCCGAAAACAATTCCTCCCAAGCCTTTAATTCGGCGGCAACGGCCTCGGCTTCATTGTTCTTGAGGACGACATCGGCAAGGGCGGAACCGTAACGGCGGGCAATTGTTTCGATGCTCATTTTAGTTCATTCCTCCAATTGCCTTGACGCCCGATTGGACAAGTTCATTGTCAATTTCCGGCGTGATTCTCTGTTTGAGTTTGGTTTCGGCTCTGCGAATGCTTTCTTCGGCCGTAAAGCGACGCAATTCGCTTTTGGCTTGCTGATAAAGCCGCATCAGCTCGATTTCAGATTGCGATTTAAGCCGGCCGGCTTCTTCTTCCGCGGATGCCATCAGACGAGCCACTTCGGCTTCGGCTTCGGTTTTTGCCTCGCGGATAATGGATTCTTTTTCGTTGGCCAAACCGGCCAAACGGGCCTCAGCTGCGGTCAAACGTGACATTGCCTCTTCTTTTTCGCGGGCTGCCCGGATAATTTCGGCCCGGATTTCATCACGTTTTTGCTTGAATTTTTCACTCAGAGGCTTTCGTAATAAATGAACAAGAACTGCTACGAAAATTGCAAGGTTTAAGAATTTCCAGAATTCAAAACCCGGATAATTCAGATATTTGTCGTAGAATTCCATAAAGCCGCCCTTTTGGCCGGCGAATAATATTAGTGTGCTGAACAGGATCGCAAACATAACCTACCGGGTGACTTATGTCCTGAGTATTGTGGCGGCGATTTTTTCGGCCAGCTCTTCGGCATCATTTTCCGCCTCGGCTTTTGCAAAAGACGTTTCTTCCTGGAGCCGTTTTTTCGCTTTCTCGGCTTCAGCAGCGGCAAGTGCCTTCGCTTCCGCGATTTTTCTTTGCCGTTCCTCGACTGCGGCCGAACGCATTTTTTCTATCAATTGATAACCTTCTTCACGGGCTGCAAGCAATGCGGCGCGGATCTCGCTTTCCTTCCGCTCAGCCTCGCGCAGCAAATCCTCGGCCTCGCTACCGCCCTTGCCCTTTCGTTTTTCGCGTTCCTCGATTACACGGTTAATCGGGCTGAAAAAAGTCCGGTTAAGCACCCAGATCATCACCAGGATAAGGATGATATGTAAAAACAGGGTCCCGTCGGGAAATAGCTGGATCGATTGGGCAAAAGCCAGCATTGTCATAAAATTATCATTAAACGTAGTATAAAAACGTTATATTAACATTGGAGCAAATCTCAAAATTGCTCAAAACATAAGAGACTATCACGGTCAAAAATTACGGTCAAGGAAGCATTATGCCCAAATCAACCGGCCCGGTTCCGGATCAGACACATCAGGCACCAAAACGCCCGCCCGCGCCGCGAAATCGCACGCTAACAGTCGAGGCCGCTGAAATCGAGGAGCTGGGCAAGAGGATTATACAGGCCGAACCGGACAAGACCATCCGGCCCGACGGCCTCATCTGCGGTGACGCATTCGAGGTTCTTCGTCGCATCGAGCCGGAATCGGTCGATTTACTTTTTGCCGATCCGCCCTACAACCTTTCCAAAAAATTCGGCGAGGAATCTTTCCGTCGAAAGTCAGAGGCAGATTACGAGCAGTGGCTCGATTTATGGATCAGGCTCTGCAAACCGCTTCTTAAGCCACGGGCAAGCATTTATATTTGCGGCGACTGGCGTAGTTCATCGGCTATTTACAGGGTCGGTACAAATTATTTTATCCCCCGAAACCGTATTACCTGGGAGCGTGAAAAAGGCCGGGGCGCTAAACGCAATTGGAAAAACACATCGGAAGATATCTGGTTTTTTACACTTTCTGACCGGTACGTTTTCAATCTTGAATCGGTAAAGCAGAGGCGCCGGGTTATCGCACCATATCGCGAAAACGGACATCCGAAAGATTGGCAACCAACAGCCGGCGGAAAATTCCGCGACACACACCCGTCTAATCTTTGGACGGATATCACGGTTCCCTTTTGGTCAATGCCCGAAAATACTTACCATCCGACCCAGAAACCGGAAAAACTGCTTGCAAAAATAATCCTTGCAAGCACCAATCCTTCTGACGTAGTTCTCGACCCATTTGCCGGAAGCGGAACAACGGCGGTCGTAGCAGCAAAACTCGGCCGTCGATTTATCGCAATTGAA